>Ga0209255_1000091_pt1 | contig 16326 bp, 16 predicted proteins | sample WorMetvaBAHAMAS2_FD_187394 | JGI IMG/M metagenome (GOLD analysis project Ga0209255, IMG submission 187394) | Marine gutless worms symbiont microbial communities from Max Planck institute for Marine Microbiology, Germany - Olavius vacuus... | ecosystem: Host-associated > Annelida > Digestive...
CAAGAACCTCCCTGCGTGCATCAAGCGCCCGAAGCTTGCGCCGCAGCTCCCGGAGCTGCACCACCGACAACCGATCCACATTGGCGCACAGGCTCCTGAACCGCATCCCGTCCATCTCGATCCTCCCCGAAAGACCATGTTCACCAAATGTTCCAGCAAACTTGCGCGACGATCAGCACGCAAGGCAGACACGACCACCCGGACAACGCGGTCTACGGGCCGCAAAGCCGGATCATCCTCGCCCTCAATGGCGGGCAGATCGACGTGCTGTAGCTGAAGACCACCCGTGAGATGCAGATCATCCGCGGCGGCGCCATCTCGATGATCTTACAGGAGCCGATGGCGAGATTCGCCCCGGCAATCACCATCGGCAAGCAGATAGTCGAGCAGCTCCAGCTGCACGCCGCGATGAGCAAGAAGGTGGCACGCGAGATCTCGATAGAGATGCTGGACCGGGTCGGCATCGCCGAGGCGGCGAAGCGGTTCGATCAGTACGCTTTCGAGCTTTCGGGCGGCATGCGCCAGCGGGCGATGATCGCCATGGCGCTGTCGACCAAGCCGAAGCTGCTGATCGCCGACGAGCCGACCACGGCACTCGATGTCACCATCCAGGCCCAGGTGCTCGATCTGATGAAGGACCTGGTGGCCGAGTTCGGCATGGGCATCATCTTCATCACACACGACCTCGGCGTCATCGCCCAAACCGCCGACAAGGTCGCGGTCATGTATCTCGGGCGGCTGGTGGAAACCGGGCCGGTGCGCGAGGTGATCCGCACCCCGGCGCATCCCTATACCCAGGGGCTGCTGAACGCGCTGCCAAATCTCGACGATCTCGACGCGCCGCTGACCCCGGTGCCGGGCGACATCCCGAGCCCGTTGGAGCGGCCCTCGGGCTGTGTTTTCCACACCCGTTGCCCGGTCGCCATGTCCGGGCGCTGCGAGGCGGCGGTGCCGGGGATGGTGAGGTTGAATCCCGACCACGCCGCGGCGTGCTTCGCTGTTGAGGACGAGAGGAGGGTGGCATGAGCGACCGGCCCGTCGTCTCGGCCGCGACCTAGCGGTGCATTTCCCCATCGGCGGCGGCTTGTTCGGGCCGAAGACGGTGGTGCGCGCGGTCGAAGGCGTCAGCCTCGACATCCCGCGCGGCTCGTTCTTTGGCCTGGTGGGCGAATCCGGCTCGGGCAAGACGACTCTCGGGCGGGCGATCCTCAAGGCGGTGCCGATCTCGCACGGACACGTCAACTACACCGACGGCGAGGTGTCCTACGACCTGGCGATGATCGACAAGGCAGAGCTGAAGGACTACCGCAAGCGGGCGCAGTTGATCTTCAAGGACCCGTACGCGGCGCTCAGTCCGCGCATGACCGTGCGCGACATCATCGCCGAGCCGCTGGAGGTGATGGGGATCACCAAGACCCGCGATGAAACGGATGCGCGGGTGCGCCAGATCGCCGCCAAGTGCCGGCTCAACCTGGAGCACCTGCACCGGTTCCCGCATGCCTTCTCGGGCGGCCAGCGCCAGCGCATCTCGATCGCCAGGGCATTGGTCTCGAACCCGCGTTTCGTGGTCGCCGACGAGTCGGTGACGGCGCTCGATGTGTCGATCCAGGCCGATGTGCTGAACCTGCTTCGAGACCTGCAGAAGGAGCTGGGGTTCACCTATCTGTTCATCAGCCACGACCTCAGCATGGTCGCGAATATCTGCGATCATGTGGCGGTGATGTATCTCGGTCGGCTTGTCGAGACGGCGCCGACGCGCGAGCTGTTCGCGGCGCCGAAGCACCCCTATACCAAGGCGCTCTTGTCGGCGATCCCGTCGCTCGATCCGGACCATCGCGGCCAGGCGCAGAAGCTGGAGGGCGAGATCCCGAGCCCGACCAACCCGCCGCCCGGCTGCAAGTTCCAGACCCGCTGCCCCCATGCCATCGACCACTGCCGCACGATCGAGCCCTCGCTCGACCATATCGGCGGCGAGCATGACGTGGCGTGCCACCGGTGGAAAGAACTCAGCGAGGCGCTGTCGCCTGCGTGACCCGCGCTGCCTGCAGGCTGACCGAGGGAGGGAGCCCGCCGATGCCCGGCAAGCCGGCCCGACAGAGGGGCAAGGTCCTGTTCATCGTCATCGACCAGCTCCGGGCGGACTGCGTGCTCGGGGCGCTGGCCGGCTCGCTTCGGCTACCGAACCTGCGTGCGCTGATGGCCGAGGGGGTCAGCTTCGCCAAACGTTTCAGCGTCACTTCGCCCTGCGGCCCGGCCCGCGCCAGTCTGCTGACCGGGCTCTATGCGATGAACCACCGCTTGGTGAGCAACGGCACGCCGCTGCAGCGCCACTACACCAACCTCGCCCTGGAGGCGCGCAAGGCCGGTTATGAGCCGCTGCTGTTCGGCTATACCGACATGAGCGTCGATCCGGTCGACCGGCACCCGAACGATCCGGCGCTGAAGACCTATGAAGGCGTGATGCCGGGCTTCACAGAGGTGGTGTCGCTGCGGTTCGATGACAGCCTGCCCTGGGTGGCCGACCTCAAGGCCAAGGGCTATGAGGTGCCGGGACGCTATCTCGACCTGCTGCGGGCGACCGGCCCTCAGGGGCTGAGGGGGCCGACGCTCTACCGGGCCGAGGACAGCGACACCGCCTTCCTGACCAACGAGACGCTGAAGGCGCTGAGCGTGCGCGAGGGCGAGGACTGGTTCGCTCATGTGACCTATATCCGCCCGCACCCGCCCTTCGCCGCACCGCCGCCCTACAACGAGATGTACCCGTCGGAGGTGGTTCCGGCGGCGAACCGGCTGGCCGATGTGGCAGCGCAGCGCGCAGTGCACCCGTTCTTCGACGCTCATTTCGCGGAGTCATCGGGCACCAACATCTTATGTCGGCTTCGACGGCCGGCTCGACCGGATGCCGGACGCCGACGCGCGGGCGCTGAGGGCGATCTATTTCGGGCTGGCGACCGAGGTCGACGCCCATATTAGCCGGCTGCTCGACTATCTCCGCACCAGCGGGCAGTACGAGGACACCCTGATCGTGGTCACCGGTGACCATGGCGAGATGCTGGGCTACCATTTCTGCTGGGGCAAGCAGACGGTCTATGACCAGTGCTTCCACGTGCCGCTGATAATACGCGACCCGCACCGCCGTGAGGCGGCCGGGACGGTGGTGGAGGACTTAACCGAGTCGGTCGACATTGCGCCGACGATCCTCGACTGGGTCGGGCAGGAGATCCCGCCCGCCTTCGATGGCCGCTCGTTGCTGCCCTTCGTTGAGGGGCTCGTGCCGGCGCACTGGCGCGATCACGTGTTCTGCGAGCTCGACTTCGGCGATCCGGTGGAGGCGACGCGGTATCAGCGCCGGCTTGGCCTGTCGTTGGCAGAGGCCAACTTCGCCGTTCTGCGCGAGCGCCGGTACAAATACGTGCATTTCAACGGTGGCCTGCCGCCGCTCTTGTTCGACCTGGAGAACGATCCCGGCGAACTGACCGATGTCGCAAGTGATCCCGCCCTTGCCTCAGAGCTGCTGCGCCTGGCGCGGCGGATGCTCGACCACCGAATAGCCCATGCAGCGCATGCCACGTCCGGGATGAAGCTGACCGAGGCCGGCGTCCGGCAGGCGGAGCCACGCTGAACGGAGATCGGGCGTGGCCGGCCGGCACAGCCAAAATGCAATTTGACTGCGGGTGTCCGAGTGGGGCAGTCAGAACCCACGCGCCGGCGCCCGCTGACCGATGGAAATCACCATGACCCGCTCCTACCGGATCGACTGCCTGCAATACGCGAACTGGTCGGAAACCATCTTTCGCCAGATGCGCGAAGGCGGCGTCGATACTGTGCACGTGACCATCGCCTACCACGAGATCTTCCGCGAGACGGTGCTCAACATCGAGAAGTGGAACCGCTGGTTCGAGCGGTTACCCGACCTGATCTTCCCGGGTCGCACCGGCGACGACGTTCGCCGTGCCCGCGAGTCGGGCCGCACGGCGATCTTCTTCGGTTTCCAGAATCCCTCGCCGATCGAGGACGACATCGGGCTGGTGGAGGTCTGTCACACCCTTGGCGCCCGCTTCATGCAGATCAGCTACAACAACCAGTCGCTGCTGGCGACCGGCTGCTACGAGGCGGAGGATCCCGGCATCACCCGCATGGGCCGGCAGGTGATCCGCGAGATGAACCGGGTCGGGATGGTGGTCGACATGAACCATTCCGCGACCCGTTCGACCTTGGAGGCGATGGAGATCTCCGAGCGCCCGATCGCCATCACGCACGCCAACCCGGCTGCCTGGCACTCGGCCCTGCGCAACAAGTCCGACGACGTGCTGCACGCCCTGGCGCAGTCGGGCGGCATGCTGGGGTTCTCGCTCTACCCGCACCATCTCAAGGACAAGTCCGCCTGCTCCTTGGAGAGCTTCTGCGAGATGATTGCCCGCACCGCCGAGCTGATGGGGCCGGAGCGGATCGGCATCGGCTGGGACCTCTGCCAGGACCAACCGGACAGCATCGTCGAATGGATGCGGGTGGGGCGTTGGAGCAAGGAGATCGACTATGGCGAGGGCTCGGCCACCGATGCCGGCTTCCCGCCGATGCCGAACTGGTTCCGCGACAATCGCGATTTCGGTAACATCGAGGCAGGCCTGCGCGCCACCGGCCTCAGCAACGCCGAGGTCGCCGGGGTGATGGGCGAGAACTGGCTGCGTTTCTTCGACACGGGTTTTGGTCCCGCAATCGCCCGGGGGGATGAGACATGGCCCGGATGGCCAAGACGATCCCGGCGGCGCCGCTGCGTTCGCCCGAGACGGCGGTGCGGCTCGCCCGCCTCGGCTCGGCCCACCAGTGCCGGCTGTCGTTCATGCGCGTGCTGCTGCGTCGGATGCAGCGGGAGGGCTGGACCTTCGACCGCCCGGTCTTCAACTTCGATGCCAAGGGCGTCGGCGTTGCGGTCTATTCCGCCCACGGGCCGGAGCGCAGCTACAGTCTGGTCGCCTTCGGCCACGACCTGTCGCCGGAGCAGCGCTCGGACCGGGTGATCGCCCACGCCTGGGACTCGACCTTCACCCTGTTTGACGGCGTGCCCACGTCCTACGACATCGAGCGGCTGTCGCGCAACGTGCCGAAGCAGGAGGCGGGCCGGGTCACCAGCAGCGAGCTCAGCGTCTCGCGCGCCAACCGGTCGGTGCGGATGTTCGAACACGTGGTCTCGCGCCTCGCCGCCGGGCAGCAGCCGGATGCAGAGATGATCGCGCAAGTGGGCTACCTGATGCGCACGACCGCGGTCTACGGCTCGGGCAAACTCGGCGCCGCCGACCGCGAGGCCTGGGCCGACCGTCCAGAGTTCCAAGGCTCGTTCCAGCCCGAGATGCTGTCGGTCTACCTCACCCGTTCCTACACCGTCGACCTGGTCGAGCATCTGGCCCGCGCCCGCGCGCCCGAGACCGCGGTGAGCATCGATCCGGCGCTGCGCCGCCGCTTCGGTGTCGGCAACTCCACCGGGCTGGGGCTGGCGCCGTTCATCATCGGCCATCCAACGCTGTTTCACAGCTGGATCGCCGCCCGCGAGACCGCCCTGGCGCGCGTCCGTGCCGTGCCGACGGCGGCGGAGGAGGAAGCGGCTGCTTTTGGCGCCGTCCTCGCCCGCGCCCGGCTGAATGCCGAGGAATGGCGCTCGGAGCATCCGGTGCAGGTCGGGAAGCTGGCGATGCTGAAGGCCGACCTCGCCCGCCTCGCCGCCCATGTCGAGGACGGCGCCTTGACCGGCGAGGATCCCTGGGACCGGCTCTATCGCTGGGCCGAGGAGGTGCTGTCGCTGGAGGGCCAGGAGCAGCTCGTCTCGCTGATGCTGGAGCCCTACGGCGCGATGGTCGACGACCTCGCCGGGGCGATGGGCGCCGACGAGGAGGCCTGCTTCGACATCGACGGCGCGATGCCGCTCGGGCGCCTGCGCCGGATCGTCGAGGAGGTCTATGGCTTTGCACTCGCGATCGATTGGAGTGCGCGCGAAGCCAATGCCCGGGTCTGGTACGTCTCGGAGGAGAAGTTGGAGCCGCGGCTGGGCGAGCGGTTCGAGGAGCCGATCGAGGATTACGAGCAGCCGCTCGCGACCGGCCGCGATGCTGTCAGGATGCATGGCGACATCCTCGCCTGGGACGGCCAGGACAGCGTCGCCGCCTTCCTGCTGCGCCATCCGGAGCACAGGCATATCGCGCGGCGGGCCCAGATCGCCGCCCGGCTTCCCTATGCCGAGTTCCGCGACAACACCATCTCGGCGACGTTGCTGCCGATCGACCTCCTGCGGGTCAAGCTGGCCTTCTTCGGCGCCACCCATTTCGACCCGCGCTCGGACCGCTGGGTTCGGATCAACATGTACCAGGGCGCCCCGTTGCCGGACGAGCTCGCCGGGAGCCCGGTGGACGACTGGTCCTATCCACCGCTGCCGGAGGACGGGTCATGAGCTTCTCGCTGAACGAGATCGAGGCGATGGGCAGGCGTGCGGCGCGCGGCGCTGGGCTCCATTGGGGCATCGCCGAAGAGGCGGGCAAGGCGGTGCGCTGGCTTGCCGGCCACGGGCTGCCGGGGTCGGAGCTGCTGGCCGATCTGCTGGCCCGCAATTCGGGCTTGGGCTGCGAGGCCTTGGGGCCGGTCTGGATCGACGGGGTTTGGCAGGCGCGAAGCGGATGGCTCTGTTCGCTCATCGCCGGAGTATCGCTGGTCGACCGGGCGGATGAGTTTGCCCGGGGGCGGGTCTTCGAGCTCGGGCCGACCACGGTGCCGGTGCTGCTTGCGCCCTACGCCGCCCGGGCGTCGCGGGCGACCGGTGCGGCGGTCGAGGTCTTCTGGCCCGGCGTGACCCTGACCGTCACGCCCGACGGCGGCCTCGCGGTCCGGGGTGCGAGCGCCTCGGTCGTTGCGCGCAGTGCCGAACGGGCGCGGTGCCAGCAATGCGCCGAGCCGCCGGTCATCGCGCCGCCCGGTCATGCCAGGCACGTCGTCGACGCCGAGAGCTGGCGCCGGCTCGACGCCCTGGCGCGTCGCACCTATGCCCCGGCGACCGAGGCCTCGCGCCTCGCCGGGGCCGGGGCGGGGCTCAGCGACAACGATTGAGCCGCCCTATGGTGCGCGGCCCGCCGCGAGGCTATATAGCGCCCCCATGGACCGGCGGGCATCAGACGGCTCTCCCGGCCTGCGCTTCCTGAAGATGCACGGGCTGGGCAATGACTTCGTGATCATCGACGCGCGCGGCGCGGGCGATTCCCCGGAGTCTTGGCCCGTCACCGCTGCGCTGGCTAGGGCACTCGGCGACCGCCGTCGCGGGGTCGGTTTCGACCAACTCACGGTTATCACTGCGGTCGAGGGCGCCGACGCCCGGCTCGACTTCTGGAACGCGGACGGCAGCCAGGCCGGGGCTTGCGGCAACGCCACGCGCTGTGTGGCCGACCTGCTGATGGCTGAGAGCGGCCGGACCCGACTGGCGCTGGTGACCGACAACGGGCTGCTGGCGGCCGAACGGCTGACGGACGGGCGGGTCAGGGTCGACATGGGGCCAGCGCGGACCGGGTGGCGCGACATCCCGCTGGCGCGCGATGCCGATACCGCGGCCCTGCCGCTGCCGGGGGAGCCCGGGGCGGTCAGCATGGGCAACCCGCATTGCGTCCATTTCGTCGACGACGTGGCCGCGGTGCCGCTGGAGCGGCGCGGCCCCGAGATCGAGCACCACCCGCTGTTCCCCGTGCGCACCAATGTGCAGTTCGTCCAGGTGCTCGGCCGCGACCGGGTGCGCGCCCGGGTGTGGGAGCGCGGTGTCGGGGTGACCCTGGCCTCGGGCTCGTCGGCCTGCGCCGTGGTGGTGGCAGGCCACCGCAAGGGGCTGCTGGAGCGGCGGGCCAGCGTCGAGCTCGACGGCGGGGCGCTGGAGATCGAGTGGCGGGACGATGGCCACGTGCTGATGACCGGGCCGGTGTCCTATGTCTTTGAGGGGCAGCTCTCGCCGGCATTCCTCGCCGAGGTCGGGCCGTGAGCGCCCCTGTCTTCGCCACCTTCGGTTGTCGGCTCAACGCCTACGAGACCCAGGCGATGACCGGCCTTGCCGGGCAGGCGGGGCTGGAGAACGCCGTCGTCGTCAACACCTGCGCGGTGACCGGCGAGGCGGTGCGGCAGGCGCGCCAGCAGATCCGCAAGCTGCGCCGCGAGCACCCGGAGGCGCGCCTGATCGTCACCGGCTGCGCTGCCCAAACCGAGCCCGCGACCTTTGCCGCGATGCCCGAGGTCGATCAGGTGATCGGCAATCTGGAGAAGATGCGGGCCGGGACCTGGGGCGCACTTGCCGGCGGACTGATCGGCGAAACGCAAGCGGTGCAGGTCGACGACATCATGTCGGCGGCCGAGACCGCCGGGCACCTGATCGACGGCTTCGGCACCCGGGCCCGGGCCTATGTCCAGGTGCAGAACGGCTGCGACCACCGCTGCACCTTCTGCATCATCCCCTATGGCCGCGGCCCGTCGCGGTCGGTGCCGGCGGGGGTGGTGGTCGAGCAGATCCGGCGGCTGGTGGAGCGCGGCTTCAACGAGGTGGTGCTGACCGGGGTCGACCTGACCTCTTGGGGCGCCGATCTGCCGGGACGACCGCCCTTGGGCGACCTGGTGCAGCGGATCCTGACGCTGGTGCCGGACCTGCCGCGGCTGCGCATCTCGTCGATCGACTCGATCGAGGCCGATGCGGCGCTCATTGACGCCATCGGCTCGGAGCCGCGGCTGATGCCGCATCTGCATCTCAGCCTACAGGCCGGGGACGACATGGTCCTGAAGCGGATGAAGCGGCGGCACGGCCGCGACGACGCGATCCGGTTCTGCGAGGAGATCCGGGCACGGCGGCCGGAGGTGGTGTTCGGGACCGACCTGATCGCCGGGTTCCCGACCGAGACCGAGGAGATGTTCGAGAACTCGCTATGGCTGGTGGAGGAATGCGGCCTGACCTGGCTCCACGTCTTCCCCTATTCCGCCCGCAAGGGCACCCCGGCGGCGCGGATGCCGCAGGTGCCGAAGGCGGTGCGCAAGGAACGGGCGGCGCAGCTCAGGGCGGCGGGCGAGGCCCGCGCGGCAGCCTATCTGGCGGCGCAGGTCGGCGCCGCGCACCGGGTGCTGGTGGAGCGCCCGGAGCTTGGCCGTACCGAAGGCTTCGCCGAGGTCGCCTTCGCTCAAGCCCAGCCGGTCGGCACCATTGTTCCGACCCGCATCGCGCGGGTTGCGGAGTCGCGGTTGATTGCGGCCTGAGGCTTTCCAATCCGACCCATCTGACGCTATGCAAGGCCAGACCATTCCGAGCGGGGGCCCATGTCCTTCTTCAAGAAACTGAAAGAGCGGCTGTTCAAGTCCTCGTCGAAGCTCGACGAGGGGCTGGAGGCCATTGTCAACGAAGCCGCCGAGGAGGTGGTGGTCGAGGAGGTCGTGGAGCAGGTTATCGAGGAGCCGGCCGCGCCCGAACCGGTTGCTGAACCCCCCGCCCAGCCGGCGCCCGAACCCGAACCGGAGCCGGAACCTGAACCGGAGCCGCAGCCCGAAACCGTATCGCCATGGGCGCCGGAGCCCGAGTCTGAACCTGCGCCGGAGCCCGCCGCGCCCGAAGCCGCCATGGCCGAACCTGCCGCGCCAGAAAATGCCGCAGCCGGGCGGCCGGGGTTCTTCGCCCGGGCGCTGAGCTCGATCACCGGCACGCGCACGGTGAAGACCCGCATCCTCGGCGACGAGATGCTGGAGAGCCTGGAGGAGCTGCTGATCACCGCCGACCTGGGGGTCGAGACGGCGCTGAAGCTCTCGGCCCGGATCGCCGAGGGCCGCTTCGGCCGGCGGATCACGACCGAGGAGATCAAGCAGGCCCTTGCCGACGAGATCGCCAAGGTGCTCGGGCCGGTTGCCCGGCCGCTGCCGATCTACGCCAAGCGGCCGCAGGTGGTGCTGGTGGTCGGGGTCAACGGCTCTGGCAAGACCACCACGATCGGCAAGCTGGCCTCGCAGCTGCGCGAGGCCGGCAAGCAGGTGGTGATCGCCGCCGGCGACACCTTCCGCGCCGCCGCGGTCGAGCAGCTGCAGATCTGGGGCGACCGCGCCGGGGTGCCGGTGATGACCGCGCCGCAGGGCTCGGACCCGGCGAGTCTTGCCTTCGACGCCATGGCCCGGTCCGAGGCCGAGGGGGCCGATATCCTGTTGATCGACACCGCCGGGCGGCTGCAGAACCGGGCCGACCTGATGGAGGAGCTGGCCAAGATCGTCCGCGTCATCCGCAAGCGCGACCCGGAGGCGCCGCACAACACGGTGCTGGTGCTCGACGCCACCACTGGGCAGAACGTGCTCTCCCAGGTCGAGATCTTCCAGAAGATCGCCGATGTCTCGGGGTTGGTGATGACCAAGCTCGACGGCACCGCCAAGGGCGGCATCCTGGTGGCGCTCGCCGACCGTTTCGCGCTGCCGATCCACGCCATCGGGGTGGGCGAGAAGATCGACGACCTGGCCCCGTTCGACCCGGCCGAGTTCGCCGAGGCGCTGACCGGGGCACGGGGGTGAGGCCGCCGGCCTTCGCGCCATGAGCGTCTCCGAGTGGATCCTGGCCATCGAGGGCACTCCGGCCGCAGCGCAGGTGGCGATGGGGCTGGCGTTGTTCTCGGCCCTAGCGCATGCCACACTCGGGGCACTGCAGAAGGGACGGCATGACCCCTGGACCAGCCGCGGCGCCATCGACCTCGCCGCTGCGCTGCTGGCGCTGCCGGTGGCACTGTTGCTCGTCCCCGCACCCGATCGGTTCCTGTGGCTGGTGCTGGTCGGCGCCTGGGTGATCCAGACCGGTTACAAGTGGTTGATGGCCATGGCCTACACCCGCGGCCACTACACCCTAGTTTACCCGATCGTGCGCGGCACGGGACCGCTGGCGACCATCCTGTTCGCAGGCATCGTCTTCGGCGAGGTCTTCACCGGCGGGCAGTGGCAGGGGGTGATGCTGCTCTCGGGCGGCATCTTCGCCCTGGCACTGATCAATATCCGCGGCGTCCGGCTCGGTCGCGAGACGCTAATCGGCGCCGTCGTCTTCGCGGTGCTGACCGGGATCTCGGTGGCCGTCTATACCACCTATGACGCCTATGGCATCCGAGTCTCGCCCGATCCCTTCACCTTCCTCGCCTGGTTCTTCGTCGGCGACGGCGTTGTCATGCCGCTGATCGCTCTGGCCCGCTACCGGCGGCTGGCGGCGGCGGGACGGGCGCCGGCCTAGCACGGCTGGGGCGCGTTGGCCCGGCGCGGGATCGCCGGTGCCCTAGCCGGGCTCGGCAGCTTCGGCGCGGTGACGCTGGCGACCCGGCTCGACAAGGTCGGCGAGGCGGCCGCCTTGCGCGAGACCTCGGTCGTGTTCGCCGCCCTGATCGGCTGGTTGTTCCTCGGCGAGAAGGTGGGCCGCGCGCGGGCGCTCATTATGATCGTGATCGCCCTCGGCGCCATCCGCATCGAGTTCGGGTGACAGCACCGGCTGCCGCCGCTAGACAGGGGCCATGAAAGAGAACACTGCACCCTCGCTGCTCAAGCTGCTGTTGGATATCGGTCCGCTGGCGGTCTTCTTCGCGACCTTCCGCTTTGGCCGCACGTTGCTGGAGATGCCCGCCATCTATGGCTTGCTGGAGCCGCTGACCGGGGCGGAGGCGCTGGCCGGGCAGGGCGGCCCGCTGTTCGTCGCCACCGCGTTCTTCATGGTGGCGATCCTGGTCGCGCTCGGCGTCTCGTGGTGGCTGACCCGCCACATTCCGCGGATGACGCTGGTCACCGCGGTGATGGTCGCGGTGTTCGGTGGGCTGACCCTGTGGTTGCAGGACGAGACCTTCATCAAGATGAAGCCGACCATCGTCTATTGCATCTTTGCGGCGATCTTGGGCTTCGGCCTGCTGCGCGGCCGCTCCTATCTCAAGACGCTGATGGGGATGGCGATGCCGCTGGACGATGCCGGGTGGATGAAGTTCACCCGGCGCTGGGTGGCCTTCTTCATCGGCATGGTGCTGTTGAACGAGGCGGTCTGGCGCAGCCAACCGACCGAGGTCTGGGTCATCTTCAAGACCTTCGGTGCCCTGCCGCTGACCTTCATCTTCATCGCCTTCCAGTGGCCGCTGCTGAAGCGGCACATGATCGAGGAAGGGTGAGCGGGGTGGCGGAAGTCCGATCTACCGGCGCAGCGACGCGTCGTTCACCAGACGCTGGCAGTACTCGGCCAGCGAGACTCGGCCAGCGAGATGCCGCGGCTTGAGATCTGCTGGTAGATGGTGGTGACCGAGTCATAGCCGACGGCCGGCTGGGTGTTGGTCTCCAGCACGATGAAGCCGTTGAGGTCGCGGCTTGCGTCCCAGCGCATGTCGGTCCGGCTGACGCACCGGCAGCCGAGGGCCTTGTGGGCCTTCAGGGCAAGATCCATGCAGGCCTCGGTGATGTGCTCCGGTATCGGCGCCGGCGACTGGTACCTGGCGTGCGGCTCCGAGTATTTCGACTGGTAGTCCCAGACGCCGCTGGCGGTCTCGATCTGGGTCACGACGAAGGGTCGGTTGTCGAGCACAGTCGCCGTGAGATCCAGCCCCGGGACCAGCTTCTCGACCAGGATCTCGTCGCCGGCCTCGCTCGGCAGCTCGGGAACCGGGTCCGAGGTGGCCCAGACGAAATCGATGCAGATCGACGACCCTTCGGCAACCGGCTTCATAACATAGGGCGGATCGATCGGGTACCCGGCCTGCAGCGCGGCGCGGGAGACCACCTGGCCCGGCGCCACGGGCAGACCGTTTGCCTGGTAGACGGCCATGGTGGCGCGCTTGTCCATGCCGATGGCCGAGGCCGTGACGCCGGAATGGATGTAGGGCAGGTCCAGCCACTCCAGCAGCCCCTGGACGGCGCCGTCTTCGCCCCATCGCCCCATCAGCGAATTGAAGACGACATCCGGCTTGGCGTCGATCAGATCCTGGGCCACACTTCCCGGTGTGGCGTCGATCTCCACGACGTCATGACCGAGAGACCGCAGCGCCTGGGCGCAATTGCGTCCCATCTCCAGGGACCCATCGCGTTCGGCCGAAATTCCGCCCATGATGACGGCGATCCTGATGCTCTGCTCTGCCAACCGCTTGGCCCTCCCCTCGCTACTGAATCGGAGCCGCCTTGCCCGGCCCGCTGGGCGGGACGTTAGCCGTTTCGGCGAGGCGCCGCCAAGACGTTTCCGCGACGGGTCGGGTGGCCGAACTGCACGCGGCTCATCCGGCCATCGCGGGGAGGCCACCCTCGGCGACCTCGGCCAGTCTTGCCGCGACCCGCCCCGCCGCCTGTTCCGGTTGCGTCTGCTCGCCCTGCAGCCAGTCCACCCCGGGCGGAACCGCGTCGGCGAGGCCGGGTGCGCCTGGCCCGGGAGCGAGCGCGAATGCGGCGTCGACAACTCCGGCGAGGAACCCGGATCGGTGCCAGAACGCTGGCGCCTCGCGATCGGGCGGGCAGAACACGACGACATCGGCGAAGGCGATGCCGAAGCCTTCGGGCGACAACGCTTCGGGACGCCGTTCGACGATGATCGCTTCGGCCGATCGGTCGAAGAACGCACGCTGATTGCCGGCGAAGGTGGCGAAATCGCCAGCACCGACGTCGAGATCCGCGAACTGATAGCCTTTGCTGTGCGCCGCGACGACGTCGAGTCCGGTCTTTCCGATCGCGTGCGCTATCTCCCGGACCAAGCCGGACGCGTCCTCGTCAGAAACCACCGCAACCACCGGCACCCGGAAATCGCGCGGGCCCGGAAAGACCGAGTCAAGCAGCATCTCCGAATTCGATCTTGGCAATCCGGAGAAGAAATTGGAGTAGATCGAAATGCCCGGATGCGTGTTGATCTCGTTGACCCAATAGGGAGCCTCGGAGATCGGTTTGGTGATGTCGGTCACCATGAGGTCGATGCCGCAGGTCCAGATCCCCGCCAGCCTGGTGATTCTCTTGGCAAGGTGGAAATAGTCCGGGTGAGTCGACGCGGTGACATTGGTGAGAGAAGAACCCTCCGGTCGGCGCGGGTCGTAGACGAGGCGCACCGTCACGCTGGCGGGGAGGACGCTTTCGAGATGATAGCCGCGGTTGCCGAAGGGCGTGGTCACCTTCCTCCCGATCGCTTCGATGTCGATCGGCCTGAGCGGCAGGCGGGCTGCCTTGCCGCGCTCCGGGTTCCGGTTCTCGATCTCGCAAAGTTGGGCAATCGTGTGGGTGCCGTCGCCGGTCACCGTCGCCGAATCCTGCTCGGAGCAGAAGAGTACCCTGCCGTCGATCGCGAGCAGCCGGTATTGCCGCCCGGGGACGAATTCCTCGACCACCAGAGGCCCCTGGTATTGCGCAGCGGCTTGGGCGGCACTGCGCAAGGTTCCGAGGTCGCGAATATCGACTGTGACGCCGCGGCCGACCCCTCCGCGCAATGGTTTCACGACGACGGGAAATCCGATCTCTGACGCCGCCCGCTCGACCTCCTGCATGTTGCGACAGACCCGGTTGCGCGGCACTGAGATGCCGGCGCGCTGCAACATTGCCGTCGCCGCAGCCTTGCTCTTGGCCAACTCAACGGCGAACTTGGACTCGACATCGAAGGCACTCTCGTGAAACCGTCGCGACCGGGCCCCTATGCCCATCTCGTCGAAGCCGCTGGACTCACGGGAAGCCCGCCGCCACGGAATTACGCGGCTGTCCGCCGCGATTCGGAATACACTCGCAAACGGCCGGTGCACCGCCTGATCGGTGTCTTCCACTGCCTGTACGACAAGGTCGTTCAGCTCGCCCTCGCTCGCCTCAGTCCTGGCGTTGTTGGCGATTGCCAGAGCCGCGTTTGCGGCGGCGCGACCATGTCCCGGCGCGCAACACTCGAACCAGCAGCCCTGCATCGGCGCCTGGGTCTCGTCGATCACGCCGAACCGTTCGGCAGAAACGCCGCCCTTGCGCAGCAGCGTCAGCGCCAAGGCCCCAATCAGAAGTTGCGGCGTTGTCGTATCGTCGAGGCGTTCGATGCTTTCGCATGGCCCTTGGTCATGCACATGGGGCAGGGCGAGAAGGGCATCCAGCGCCCTGCGCAGGGCGACCGGCTGGAGGCCGGGGTCGGCGCCGAGCTGGTGGAGGCAGATCACCGAGCGGTTCGAGAACTGATTGGCGCCGATCCGGTCGCTGATGTCAAAGCCTGTCGGCGCCCCTTGCCCCACTGCCGGACCGGCATCCGGATCACGGGCCGCCTGCGGACCGAGACCTGGGTCGCCCTCCGGGCCTTCAGTGCCCCGCCGCTGACCCTCGTCCTCCCCGTCCTGCGGTGGCCGCTGGCGAAGTGAGCCATGATCGACCATGGACGCGCGCGCGGAGACCCATGGCTTGCGACCGATCGTCGTGAGCCTGGTTTCGTGCCGCTGCTGCCGGGCGGCCTTTCTCAGCGATCGCGGACAATCGTTCAGCAATTCCTGCCGCCACGGGGTCTGTTTGCGCTTGCTCGCCCGCCAGCCAGTCTACCCCCTGCGGAGCACTGCCGGTGCGGTCGGCCCGGCTGGTCCCGGAGTCGACGGCGAAGGCGGCGTTGGCGATGCCGGCGAGAAACCCTGCTTGCCGCCAGAACGCTTCGTCGCCTTCGTCAGGCGGGCAGAAAACCGCGACATCGGCGAAGCCGATGCCAAAACCTTCTTCCGCCAATTCCTCGGCTCGGCGTCCGACGACGATTGCTTCCGCCGATCTGTCGAAGAAGGCGCGGGTGCTGCCGGCGAGCGTGGCAAAATCCCCGGTTCCGAAGTTGAGCTCGCCAAACTCGTAACCTTTGCCGTGTGTCGCGACGACGTCGAGTCCCGTCGCCCCGATCGCCCGGGCGATCTGCCGGACCAGGTCCGATGCGTCCGCGTCGGAGACCACCGCCACCACTGGGACTCGGAAGTCCCGCCTGCCGGGAAAGATCGACGCAAGCACCGCTTCGCCGAACGGCGTCGGGGACCTTTTCAGCGAGCGGTTAACCATCGTGATGACAGGGAAGGTGTTGATCTCGTTGACCCAGTAGCGCGCTTCCGCAATCGGCTTGGTGATATCGGTCGCGAGGAGATCGACGCCGCAGGTCCAGACACCGCCCAGCCTGGCGATCCTTTCGGCAAGCCGGAAATAATCCGGGTGTGTCGAGGACGTGTAATACCAGCCGCCCTAGTTATTGACTGCTGCCCGGTTTTGTGTGGTGATCGATGCGACGGCGGCCCTGTCTTGGGCGAAGAAGTTCCAGGCGTCGCAGCATTTGTCGACGATGTCGTCGTAGTCGTCGAAGAGGGTGATCGCGAGCTTGTTGCCGCGCAGATACTG
>Ga0209255_1000092_pt1 | contig 16299 bp, 17 predicted proteins | sample WorMetvaBAHAMAS2_FD_187394 | JGI IMG/M metagenome (GOLD analysis project Ga0209255, IMG submission 187394) | Marine gutless worms symbiont microbial communities from Max Planck institute for Marine Microbiology, Germany - Olavius vacuus... | ecosystem: Host-associated > Annelida > Digestive...
CCGGGCAGCAGCGGGGTATCATCGAACATGGCGGGCCGGATCTCTAAGCTGGTGGCGCAGGAACAGGTTTGGCGGCAAATTCATACGCCACATCAACAGCTTGATCCATGCCCGCAAACCAAGTCAGCAACCCTGATGAATAATCCGGGATAGACGCGATCGCGCATTCTCGGCCGAGCCCGTCGCCCGCAAGCCGGGCGCCGCAGCGACCAGGCCAGGGGAACCCGCGAAGATGAGCCGCATCACCCGTGTCGAAATCCACGCCTTCGAATTCGATGCCAGGAATCTCGGCGTCTTTACCGGCGCCAAGTCGATCGGCGCCCTGAGCTACGCCAAGGGCGCCATCACCCGGCTGATGAAATACGCCGTGCGGATCGAGACCGCTGACGGCTGCCGCAGCGAATACGTGACCCATTGGGTCGCCTCGGCCTCGTCGCTGGGCCAGACCCGGATGCTGGCGCCGCGGCTGATCGGCCGCGACGCGCGCGAGCGCGAGGGCATCTATGACGACCTCAAGCGCGAGGCGCGGCAGTTCGACCATATGGGCCACGGACCGCTGGACATCGCGCTGTGGGACTGGGCGGGCAAGCAGCTCGGCTGCTCGGTCGCGACCCTGCTCGGCGCCCACCGCAGGCGCCTGCCGGTCTATGCCAGAATCTATCACGGCGACCGCGCCGGCGGGCTCGACTCGAAAGAGGCCTTCGCCGCCTTCGCCGAACAGTGCTATGACATGGGCTACCGCGCCTTCAAGCTGCATGGCTGGAACGACGGCAATGCTCGCGAGGAGGCGGCCAACGTGCTCCATGTTGCCCGCGTCGTCGGCGACCGCATGACGCTGATGCTCGACCCGGCCTGCGAGCTCAGGACCTTCGCCGACGCGCTCTATGTCGGCCGCGCCTGCGACGAGGCGGGGTATTTCTGGTACGAGGACCCCTATCGCGACTCCGGCGTCTCGGCCTTCGCCCACGCCAAGCTGCGCGAGAAGCTGATCACGCCGCTCTTGATGACCGAGCACGTCAGCGGCATCGAGCCGAAGGCGGATTTCGCCATCGCCGGGGGGCACCGACTTCCTGCGTTCGGACCCGGAATACGACATGGGGATAACGGGCGCGATGAAGATCGCCCATCTCTGCGAGGCGCTCGGCCTCGACGTCGAGGTCCACGCCTGTGGCCCGGCCCACCGCCACGTGATGGCGGCGATGCGCAACTTGAACTACTACGAGCTGGCGCTGGTCGGGCCGGACTGCCCGAACGCCGTGCCGCCGATCTATGCCTGCGGCTACAATGATCAGCTGGACTGCGTCGGGGAGGACGGCATGGTCCCGGTCCCCGACGGCCCCGGCCTCGGCGTGGTCTACGACTGGGACTTCATCGAGGCCAACCGCACGGAGCTGGCGGTCTACGAATAGGGGCCTGTGCAGGGGTCCGGCCGAGGGCTTGCGGCGATGCCGGGAACCTCGGCAGGATGCGGTGAGCCCCGCCCTGTGCCATCACCCCTCGCGTTTTGGCAGCATCCGGCCCATGCGCTCGCCGCCGGCGATGTGAACGTGGTAGTGCGGCACGTCCTGGCGCCCGTCCGGGCCGGTGTTGGCGATCAAGCGGTAGCCACCGCCGCCAACCGACTCGGCCACCCCCGCCGCCCGCGCGGCCTCGCCGATGGCGCGGGCGAAGCCGGCCTGCTCGGCTTCCGAGGCCTCGGCGCCGAAATGGTCGGCGTTGACATAGCGTCCCTTCGGGATCACCAGCACATGCACCGGCGCCTGCGGCTGGATGTCGTGGAAGGCGAGCGCGTGCTCGGTCTCGAGCACCTTGTTGCAGGGGATCTCGCCGCGGATGATCCTGGCGAAGATGTTCTGGTCGTCGTAGTCGTAGCTCATGGCTGCCTCCCGTGCCGGCGCGTCCGCCGGCCGCAATTTGGCCTTGGCACCGGTGCTTTGCAAGGGCGCTCGCAACGCTCGGGGGATGGGCGCCGCACGCCATGGATCACGGCCGCCGCGGTCGGCGCCGAAACCGGTTGTCTCGCCGCCGCGTTTCGGTTGACATATGAGAATCGCACCGAAGCCGCGCAACGATGGGGGCCGCGCATGACTGGAGATTGGGATTTCATCGTCGTCGGAGCCGGCTCGGCCGGATGTGCCCTGGCCAACCGGCTCTCCGCCAACCCGAAGAACCGGGTGCTGCTGTTGGAGGCTGGGCCGCGGGACCGCAACTTCTGGATCCACATACCCGTAGGCTACTACAAGACCATGCTCTCGCCGCTCTCCTGGGGCTACGACACAGAGCCGGAGCCGGAGCTCGACAACCGCTAGGTCCACTGGCCGCGCGGCAAGGTGCTGGGCGTCTCCAGCGCCATCAACGGCCTCGTCTACATGCGCGGCCAGCCGGAGGATTACGACCACTGGCGCCAGCTCGGAAATCGAGGCTGGGGCTGGGACGACGTGCTGCCCTATTTCAAGCGCTCGGAGGACCAGGAGCGCGGCGCCGACGACTTCCACGGGGCCGGCGGCCCGCTCAAGGTCTCTGACATCCGCGACCGGCGCGAGATCTGCGAGGCGTTCATCGCCGCAGCCGAGGAGACCGGCCTGCCGCGCAACGAAGACTTCAACGGCGCCAGCCAGGAAGGGGTCGGCTATTTCCAGACCACCTCGCGCGACGGCTGGCGCTGCTCCAGCGCGACCGGGTACCTGAAGCCGATCCGCGACCGCGCCAACCTCAAGATCGGGACCGAGGCGCTGGCCACCGGGCTTGTGCTCGACGGCGGCCGGGTCACCGGCATCGACTACCTCAAGGCCGGGCAGCCGACGACCGCATCCTGCGCCGGCGAGATCGTGCTTGCCGGCGGCGCCGTCAACTCGCCGCAGCTCCTGCAGCTCTCCGGCATCGGCCCGGCGGAGCACCTGCAGAGCCTCGGCATCGAGGTGCGCCACGCCATGGAAGGGGTCGGCCGCGACCTGCAGGACCATCTCCAGGTCCGCTCGCTCTACCGGCTGAACCGGCCGATCTCGGTCAACAACGACGTCAACAACCTGCTCAGGTGGATGCTGGTCGGCATCGACTTCGCGCTCCGGCGCCGCGGGCCGCTTACCTTCTCCGCCGGCTCGGTCTGCATCTTCACCAAGATCCTGCCCGAATCGGCGACGCCGGACCTGCAGTTCCACTTCATCCCGTTCAGCGCCGACAAGCCGGGGACCTGGCTGCATCCCTGGCCGGGGGTGACCGCCTCGGTGTGCCAGCTTCGGCCCGAAAGCCGCGGCGAGATCATGATCCGCTCGACCGACCCGCGCCAGCACCCACGGATCTTCGCCAACTACCTGGCGACGGAGTTCGATCGCCGGGTGCTGATCGAAGGGCTGAAGCTGGCGCGCAAGATCTCGCAGGCGCCGTCCTTCGCCAAGTATGTCGAAGGCGAGGTCGAGCCGGGGCTCGACAACACCGATGACGAGGCGCTGATGGCGCATATCCGCGCCCGCGGCACGACCATCTTCCACCCCACCTCGACCTGCCGCATGGGAACCGACGACCGCGCCGTGGTCGACGAGCGGCTGCGGGTGCGCGGGCTGACGGGGCTGAGGGTAGCAGACTGCTCGATCATGCCGACGGTGGTCTCCGGCAACACCCACGCCCCGGCGGTGATGATCGGCGAGAAATGCGCCGACATGATGCTGGAGGATATGAAGGGGTGACGGCGCCGCCGACTCTCGGCACCCATCACACCTCCGTCTCGGCGCTCGGGATGATGGCAAAGAACGCGCCGCCGGAGCGGACGCCGAACCAGCGCGTGCCCTCGACCTCCTGATGCTCGCCGATCTCGACCAGGCGGTAGAAGCTCTTGCGGTCGATCAGCGCCTCGAGGCCGCGGCGGACATGGACGTAAGGGCTGGGCTCGCCGGTCTCCGGGTCGCGGGCGACGCGGATCGGGTTGTCCGGCCCGGCGGCGGCCTCGTCGCAGACATTGGTCTCGAAGGTCAGGGTCTGGTTCTCACCCTCGCCCTCGACCCGGAAATCGACCGCCACGAAGGGAGCGTCGTCGACGGTGATGCCGATCTTCTCGACCGGGGTCACCAAGTAGTACTTGCCGTCCTCCAGCTTCAGCACCGAGGCGAACAGCCTCACCAGCTCGACCCGGCCGATGGGCGTGCCCAGGTACCACCACTGGCCGTTGCGGGCGATCCGGATGTCGAGGTCGCCGCAATAGGGCGGGTTCCACAGGTGCACCGGCGGCGGCCCCTTCTTGCCTTTGGTGGCGGCGACCACCGCCTTGGCCAGGCTGTCGGCGGCACCCGGATCGGCGCCTTCGCGGGAACTTGCTTGCCGTGTCATCTTGGCTACTGTTGCCTTTGTGTCGTTCTAGATTGCTTATGGTAAGGGTTGGCTGCCGATTTGACAGCCCCTTGGGATCGAAAACGCCCGGATGGAGACGCCATGACAGATGCCACCGACCCCGTCGCCGAGATCGAGCGCGCCGGCGACACCCTGAGGCGCGTCAAGCAGCAGATCGCGCACCGTATCGTCGGCCAGCGCGAGGTGGTCGACCTGGCGCTTACCGCGATTCTCTCCGGTGGCCATGCGCTGGTGGTGGGCGTGCCGGGGCTGGCCAAGACCCGGCTGGTGGACACCCTCGGCACCGTGCTCGGACTCGACACCAACCGGATCCAGTTCACCCCTGATCTCATGCCGGCCGACATCCTCGGCTCCGAGGTGCTGGAGGAGGGACAGGACGGCTCGCGCGCCTTCCGCTTCATCGAGGGGCCGGTGTTCACCCAGCTCTTGATGGCCGACGAGATCAACCGGGCGAGCCCCCGCACCCAGTCGGCACTTCTTCAGGCGATGCAGGAGCGCGAGGTCACCGTCGCCGGCCAGCACCTCAAGCTGGCGCGCCCGTTCCACGTGCTGGCGACCCAGAACCCGATAGAGCAGGAGGGCACCTACCCGCTGCCCGAGGCGCAGCTCGACCGGTTCCTGTTGCAGATCGACATCGACTATCCGAGCCGCGAGGAGGAGCGCGACATCGTGCTCTCGACCACCGGGATCGAGGAGGCAGCGGCGGCGCCGGTACTCGACGCCGAGAGCCTTATGGAGCTGCAGCGGCTGGTGCGCCAGGTGCCGGTGGGCGAGAGCGTCGTCGACGCGATTCTGACCTTGGTGCGCGCCGCCCGGCCGGAGACGGAGGAAGGCGCCGATGCGGCCCATAGGCGCCTCGCTTGGGGACCGGGACCGCGCGCGGCGCAGGCGCTGTTGTTGGCCGCGCGGGCGCGGGCGCTGCTGCACGGCCGGCTGGCGCCGTCGCTGGCCGATGTGACGGCGCTGGCACGCCCGGCGCTGACCCACCGCATGGCCCTGACCTTCGCCGCCCGGGCCGAGGGTGCGACCATCCGCGGCGTGATCGAGGACCTTCTGAAGGGCACGGCGCTGGAAGAGGCGGCCTGATGGCAGAGGCTGTGGGCCGCACCGAGCGCGACCGCGCCGGGTGGCTGCGCCGGGATGCTGAGCGCATCTCCGGCACCCTGCCGCCCTTGCTGGTCGAGGCCGAGCGGCTGTCCTCCAGCCTGACCCACGGCGTGCATGGCCGCCGCCGGGCCGGCATGGGAGAGACCTTCTGGCAGTACCGTGCCGCCAATTCCGGCGATCCCCATTCGATCATCGACTGGCGCCGCTCGGCCCGCTCCGACCGGCTCTATGTGCGCGAGATGGAGTGGGAGGCGGCGGAGACGGTGATGATCTGGTGCGACCGCTCGCAGTCGATGGACTTCCACTCGCGGCTCGCGCGGCGCTCGAAGGCCGAGCGGGCGGCGCTCCTGACCCTGGCGCTCGGCGTGCTGCTCTCGCGCGGCGGCGAGCGGTTCGGACTGATCGGCACCGAGGCCGAGGAGCCGCGCACCGGCGAGCGCCAGCTGATGCGCTGGGCCGCCTTGCTCTCGACGCACCCCGAGTCGGCGCCGGACTACGGCGCTCCGCCGGTGATCGTCATGCCCAAGGTGAGCTGGGCGGTGTTCCTCTCCGATTTCATGGGTCCGCGCGACGCGGTGTTCCCGGCGCTGGTCTCCGCCGCCGGGCAGGGCATCGCCGGGGTCTATGTGCAGATCCTCGACCAGGCGGAGGAGCAGCTCCCCTATTCGGGGCGCACCCGGTTCCAAAGTATGGGCCACGAGGTGCAGCACGAGACCGACCAGGCCGCGAGCCTGCGCGAGGCCTATCTGCACCGCTTGGCCGAGCGGCGCGATGACCTCGCACAGGTGGCCCGCCGCGCCGGCTGGCAGCTGATCCTGCACCGCACTGACGAGAGCCCGCGCGCGGCGCTGCTGCAGCTCTATGGCGTGCTGGGGGGCGGCTGATGCTGACCCTGAATGCACTCGGGGGCGCCCTCGGCTTCGCATATCCATGGCTGCTGGCCGGGCTGGTCGCCCTGCCGGTGCTGTGGTGGCTTCTGCGCGCGGTGCCGCCGAGCCCGAAGCTGGAGGCCTTCGCCGGGGTGCGGCTGTTGCTGGGGCTGGAGGACCCCGAGCGGCAGGCGGCGAAGACGCCGTGGTGGCTGTTGCTGCTGCGGGCGCTGGCTTTGGCGGCAGTGATCATCGTCTTCGCCGGGCCGGTGCTGAACCCGACCACCCTGCTGGCGGACGACCGGGCCGGGCCGGTGCTGGTGCTGATGGACCAGGGCTGGGCCAGCGCCCCAGATTGGGCCGAGCGCAAGGCCGCGGCGCTGGCGGCGGTGGATGAGGCGGCGCAGGCCGGGCGGCAGGTGATCCTTTGGCAGGCGGCTGCGGGGGCGGTACCGCCGGTGCTGCCGGCGCGCGCGGCGCGGGCGGTGCTGGAAGGCGCGCGGCCGATGCCCTGGGCGCCCGACCACGGCGCGGTGCTGACGGCGCTGGAGCGCGGGGCGGTGCCCGAGCCGGCTCAGACCCTGTGGTTCCATGACGGGCTTGCCCATGGCGACACGGCCGCTCTGGCCGAACGCCTCACCGCTGCCGGGCCGCTGCGCCTGATCGGCCCCGCCGCCCCGGCGCGCGCCCTGACCCCGCCGCGGCTGGAGGAGGGGCGGATGGTCGCCGACGTCCTGCGCGCCGACGCCACCGAGGCAGCATCGACGGTGGTGATCGCCTTCTCGGCCGCGCCGGGCGAGCCCGAGCGCCGGCTCGGCGCCGCGCCGGCCAGCTTTGGCCCCGGCGACATCGCCGCCTCGGCCAGCTTCGACCTGCCGGTGGAAATTCTCGACCGGGTCAGCCGGATCGCCCTCGCCGACGCTCCCAGCGCCGGCGGCGCGGCGCTGGCCGACGCCGCGATCCGGCGGATCACCGCCGCCATCGTCGACCCCGAGGCGGATGCTGTCACCGCCTCGCTGACCTCGGCCAGCCACTACCTGCGCTAGGCCCTGGTGCTCTGGGCCGAGGTCCGCGACACCGTGCTGGCCGAGGTGCTGGCCGACCCGCCGGCGGTGATCGTGCTCGCCGATCACGGCGTCTTCCCCGCGCCCGCGCGCGAGGCTCTGAGCGCCTGGGTCGAGGCCGGCGGCCTGCTGATCCGGTTCGCCGGGCCGCGGCTGGCGGCGGCGATGGGCGAGGGCAGCCAGGCGTCGGGGCGGTGGGCGAGGACGCGCTGCTGCCGGTGCGCCTGCGCCGCGGCGGCCGGGTGCTCGGCGGCGCCCTAGCCTGGAGCGCGCCGCGCACGCTTGGGCCGTTCGACCCCGCCGGTCCGTTCCGCCGGCTGACCCCGCCGGACGAGGTTGCGGTGCGCACCCAAGTGCTGGCCGAGCCCTCGCCTGATCTGGCCGGCAAGGTTTGGGCGACGCTGGACGACGGCACCCCGATGGTCACCGCCAGCCGCCTCGGCCAGGGCCATGTGGTGCTGTTCCATGTCGGCGCCGACACCGAATGGTCGTCGCTGCCGCTCTCCGGACTCTTCGTCGAGATGCTGGGCAGCCTTATGGCGCTGGCCCCCGGCCGCACGCCGGAGCCGCCGACCGCGGCGGAGCTGGTCTGGACCCTGTGGCGCCCGGCGCTGATGATCGCCACCGACGGGGTGCCGGTGCCGGCCTCGGACCTCGGCGAGCCGGTGCCGGGCGAGATGCTGGCTGACGCGACGCCGGGCCGCGACCTGCCGCCCGGCCTCTACCACCGGGCTGACCGGGCCGCACGCGCGGCCGGGGCGGCCGAAACCATGGTCGTCAACCTCTTTGCCGAGGGCGACCGGCTGGCGCCGTTCCCGCCCGCGCCCCTTGCCGCGGTGGCGGAGACCCTAGGCGGCGGCACCGAAACCCGGCGCCTCGGCCCGGCGCTGATCGTCGTCGCGGTGCTGCTCGGCTGCGTCGATATTCTGGCGACGCTGTGGATCTCGGGCCGGCTCGCGCCCCGGCTCGTCCGGCGTGGTCTGCGCCCGGCGGCTGGTGCTGCGGTGCTGCTGGCAGTCCTGGCCGCCCCGCCAGATGTCAGTGCCGAGATGGCGGTGGAGCGTGCGGTCGAAGCCGCGGCCGAGACCACACTCGGCTACGTCCTCACCGGCGAGCCCCGCATCGACCGGGTCTCGGCCCGGGCGCTGACCGGGCTCGGCAACGCGCTGACCCAGCGCACCGCGGTGGAGCCCGGACCGCCGATGGGGGTAGACCCGGAGGCGGACGAGCTGAGCCTGTTCCCTGTGCTCTACTGGCCGCTCACCGCCGCCACGCTGCCGAGCGAGCGCGCGCTGGAACGGCTGGCGCGCTATCTCGCCGGCGGCGGCATGCGCCAGATCGCCCGGGCGCTGAACCTGCCGCCGCTGGCGCCGGTCGACACAGACCATTTACTGAGCAGCGCCTTCTACCTGCTCGCCGCCTATCCCGGCCGCTGGCGCGGCACCCGGGTCTGGGCCGAGGCGCCGCCGCCGGGCGAGCGCAGCGGAGCCGCGAAGGCCGGGCTGCCGCAGTTCGACAGGGTCGACGACAACGTCTCGCCGGTGGTGGTCGGCTCGGCCGACTGGGCCGCCGCTTGGGCGGTGGACGAGCGCGGCGAGCCACTGTTCCCGGTCGGCCGCCCCGGCGACAACCAGCGCGAGATGGCGGTCCGCTTCGGCATCAACGTGGTGATGTACGCCCTGACCGGGAACTACAAGTCCGACCAGGTGCACGCCCCTGCCGTCCTTGAAAGGCTGGGGCAGTGATGGACTTCACCCTGACCTTTCTCCCCGAGCTCGACTGGGAAGCGATCGGCGAACTGGCGGCGTTGGTACTGCTCGGCACCCTGCTGGCGCTCTGGCGCGGCCTGCCGGGATGGGCGTTGCGGGCGGTGGCCTTGGGCATCCTGGTGCTGGCGCTGGCCGGGCCGCAGCTCAAGCGCGAGGAGCGTGAGGGGCTGAAGAACGTCGCCTTCCTCGTGGTCGACCGCTCCGAGTCGACCACCCTGGAGGATCGCACGGCCCAGATATCCGACGCCGCCGAGCGGCTGCGGGCCGGGATCGAGGCGCTCTCCACCCCGGCCGACCCGCTGGAGCTCCGGGTGGTCGAGCTGCCGCCCGACGAGTCCGGCCAGGACGAAGGCACCCGGCTCCTGACCGCGCTGGACGAGGCGGCCGCCCATGTCGCCCCCGGCCATATCGCCGGCGCGGTGTTGCTGACCGACGGCCAGATCCACGACGCCGACCGGCTGGAGCGCTTCCCCGGCCCGGTCCATGCCCTGATCGCCGGCGAGCGCGGCGGCTTCGACCTGGCGCTGGAGGCGGCCAACGCGCCGGGCTTCGGCATCGTCGGCGAGAGCGTGACCTTCCGCCTGATCGCCCGGGTGCAGGGGGCGGCGGTGGCCGAGCGCCAGGTCGCCGTCGAGGTGTCGATCGACGGCGGGCCGCCGCAATACCATGTGCTGCCGGTGGGCGAGGAGACCCCGCTGATGGTCGAGATCGGCCATGGCGGCGCCAACGTGGTCGACATCCGCCTCCGCCCCCGGGAGGGCGAGCTGACCGACCGCAACAACCGGATCATCGCCACCGTCACCGGCGTGCGCGACCGGCTGCGGGTGCTCCTGGTCTCGGGCGAGCCGCATCCGGGCGAGCAGACTTGGCGCGACCTGTTGAAATCCGATCCCACCGTGGACCTGATCCACTTCACCATCCTGCGCCCGCCGTCGAAGCAGGACGGCACCCCGGTCTCGGAGCTCAGCCTGATCGCCTTCCCGACCCGCGAGCTGTTCCTGGAGAAGATCGACGGCTTCGACCTCATCGTGTTCGACCGCTACCGTTGGCGCGGCGTGCTCGCAGCGGCCTATCTGGCCAACATCACCCGCTATGTGCGCGACGGCGGCGCGGTGCTGGTCGCCTCCGGGCCGGCCTTCGCCGGAGCGCAGAGCCTCAGCCAGACGCCGCTCGACGACATCCTGCCGGCCCGGCCGAGCCTCAGGGTGTACGAGGAGCCGTTCCTGCCGCGGGTCAGCGAGATCGGCCAGCGCCATCCGGTCACCGCCGGGCTGGAGCAGGCGGCGGGGTTCGGGCCGGAGGGGCCGCTTTGGGGACGCTGGCTCAGGCAGATCGAGATCGACCCGCGGTCCGGGCATACGGTGATGGAGGGCGTCGAGGACATGCCGCTCTTGCTGCTCGACCGGGTCGGCGAGGGCCGGGTGGCGCTCCTAGCCTCGGACCACGCCTAGCTCTGGACCCGCGGCTACGAGGGCGGCGGACCGCAGGCGGACCTGCTGCGCCGCCTCGCCCACTGGCTGATGCGCGAGCCGGAGCTCGAGGAGGAAGCGGTGTTCGCCCATGTCGAAGGCCGCCGGGTGCTGGTCGAGCGCCGGACCCTGGCAGTCGAGCCGCCCGGCCCGATGGTGGCGACCGCGCCGGACGGTGAGGATACGCGGCAGCTCAGCTACGAGCAGGTCGGCCCCGGCCGCTGGCAGGCGTTGCTGGAGGGCGCCGGCGAGGGGCTCTGGCGGTTCTCCGACGGGAGCTTGAGCGCCGTGGCGGCGGTCGGCCCGCCGAGCCCGGCCGAATATGTTGCGCCGCTCGCGACCGGAGAGGTGCTGGAGCCGCTCGCCGAGGCCACCGGCGGCCGCGTCGCCTGGATCGCCGACGGCGTGCCGGAGATGCGCATGGTCTCGGAGGGCCGGCGCGCCCATTCGCGCCGCTGGCTCGCCTTTCATTCGCGCGACGCCTACCGAGTGACCGGGGTGCGCCTGACGCCGCTGATGCCCGCCTGGCTGGCGGTGCTGGCGGTCGGCCTGATGCTGCTGGTGGCCTGGCGGCGCGAAGGGCGATAGGCCCCCCTTGCCTCGCCTGCCCCGCTTCCGTTAGACCTCGCGCCCGAAGCAGGTCGGCGGGACGGCGATGGCGAAGAGACACAAGGGCAACAAGGTCGATGGCTGGGTGGTGATCGACAAGCCAGCCGGGGTGACCTCGATCAAGACGGTCTCGAAGGCGCGCTGGGCGTTCCGCGCCGGCAAGGCGGGGCATGCCGGCACGCTCGATCCGCTGGCGACCGGGGTGCTGGCGGTCGCCTTCGGCGAGGCGACCAAGACCGTGGCCATCGCCCAGGAGGGGTTGAAGGCCTACCGCTTCACCATCCGCCTCGGCCAGGCCACTGCCGCCGACGACGCCGAGGGCGAGGTGGTCGCCGAATCGAACCGGCGGCCGACCGACGCCGAGATTGAATCCGCTCTCCCGGCCTATCAGGGCGACATCGAACAGGTGCCGCCGCAGTTCTCGGCCGTCAAGGTCGAGGGCGAGCGTGCCTACGACCTCGCCCGCGAGGGGGTGGAGATGGACCTCGCCCCTCGGCCGCTTTACGTCGAAAGCCTCAGGCTGATCACCCGCCCTGACCCCGACCACGCCGAGTTTGAACTGGTCTGCGGCAAGGGCGGCTATGTGCGCTCGATCGCCCGGGACCTGGGGCGCGACTTGAAATGCCACGCCCATGTGACCACGTTGCGCAGGACGGCGAGCGGGCCTTTCACGCTGGAGCATGCGATTTTCTTTGAAATGCTCGACGAGATCCGCCATACGGGCGGCTCCGAGCATCTGCTGCCGGTCTCGACCGGGCTGGACGACATCCCGGCCCTGGCCGTTCCGGCGGCAGCGGCGCCCCGGCTCCGACAGGGGCAGGCCGTTCCCGTCCCGGCAAGGGACCTCGACTACGGTGATGTCGCCTGGGCCAGCCTCGACGGGCTGCCAGTGGCGATCGGCACTGTGAAGGCGGGGCTCCTGCATCCGGACCGAGTGTTCAACCTGGAGAGCTGAGGACAAGGAGACCCCGATGTCGATCACTGCCGAGCGCAAGGATGCGCTGATCAAGGAATTCGCCACCAAGGACGGCGACACCGGCTCGCCCGAGGTACAGGTCGCGATCCTCACCGAACGGATCAAGAACCTGACCGAGCACTTCAAGAGCCACGCCAAGGACAACCACTCGCGCCGCGGCCTGCTGAAGATGGTGGCCCAGCGCCGCAAGCTGCTGGACTACACGCGCGGCAAGAGCGAGGAGCGGTACCGGTCGCTGATCGGCCGACTCGGCATCCGCCGCTAAGGCGAGGCACGTCGCAGGGCGCGCGCCGCAAGGTGCGCGCCTTCGCATATCGGAAGGGGCCGGTCCGCGGGCCCTGCGCCAGAGGCCGCAAGCCGGGCGCCAAGCACAGACATCACGTCTGTTCGTTTCCTCCCCCGGCCCCGGGTTGAAGCGTTGGGATAAGCGAAATGGGGTCCATCCCGAGGCATGGGATGCGCAGGGATAAAATACGGCCGCCGCCATCCGGGCGCCGGCCGTGAGGAAGGAAACGGAATGTTCAATATCGTACGCAAGGAGATCCAGTGGGGCGGTGAGACGCTGACGCTGGAGACGGGCAAGATTGCCCGTCAGGCCGACGGCGCGGTGGTCGCGACCCTCGGCGAGACAACGGTGCTGGTCACCGTCGTCTACGAGCGGCAGCCGAGGCCGGGCCTCGACTTCTTCCCGCTCACCGTCCACTACCAGGAGAAGTATTACGCCGCCGGCAAGATCCCGGGCGGCTTCTTCAAGCGCGAGGCCAAGCCGACCGAGAAGGAAGTGCTGACCTCGCGGCTGATCGACCGCCCGATCCGTCCGCTGTTCGTCAGCGGCTTCAAGAACGAGACCCAAGTCATCGTCACCGTGCTCAGCCACGACCTGGAGAACGACCCCGACATCGTCGGCATGATCGCCGCCTCGGCGGCGCTGACTATCTCCGGCGCGCCGTTCCTCGGCCCGATCGGCGCCGCCCGGGTCGGGTTCTCCAACGGGGCCTATGTGCTGAACCCGGCGGTCAGCGACATGGCCAAGTTGTGCGACAACCCGGAGCAGAAGCTGAACCTGGTCGTCGCCGGCACCCGCGATGCGGTGATGATGGTCGAGTCGGAGGCGTATGAGCTCAGCGAGGACGAAATGCTCGGCGCCGTCACCTTCGGCCACGAGCAGATGCAGCCGGTGATCGACCTGATCATCAGCCTCGCCGAGGAAGCGGCCAAGGAGCCGTTCGAGTTCGAGGCCCAGGATCACTCTGAGCTCTACGCCAAGGTCAAGAGCCTGGGGGAGGACGCAATGCGCGCCGCCTTCGCGATCACCGACAAGCTGGACCGCCAAGCGGCGATCGGCGCCGCGCGCGAGAGCATCCTCGCCGGGCTGAGCGAGGAGGAGGCCGAGCAAGAGAGCGCGGTCAAGGGCTGCTTCAAGAAGCTCGAAGCCGAGGTCCTGCGCGGCGACGTGATCAAGACCGGCCGGCGCATCGACGGCCGGGACCTGACCACGGTGCGCCCGATCGTGAGCGAGGTCGGCATCCTTCCCCGCACACACGGCTCGGCGCTGTTCACCCGCGGCGAGACGCAAGGCTTGATCGTCACCACGCTGGGGACCGGCGACAACGAGCAGATCATCGATGCGCTGGAAGGCGAGTGGCGCGAGCGCTTCATGCTGCACTACAACTTCCCGCCCTACTCGGTCGGCGAGGCGGGCCGTATGGGTCCTCCGGGCCGGCGTGAGGTCGGCCACGGCAAGCTCGCCTGGCGGGCGCTGCAGGCGGTGCTGCCCGCGGCAACCGAGTTCCCCTACACCATACGGCTGGTCTCGGAGATCACCGAGTCGAACGGGTCGAGCTCGATGGCCACAGTCTGCGGCTCCAGCTTGAGCATGATGGACGCCGGGGTGCCGCTGAAGGCGCCGGTGGCCGGCGTCGCCATGGGCCTGATCCTCGAGGCGGATGGCCAGTTCGCGGTCTTGACCGACATCCTCGGCGACGAGGACCACCTCGGCGACATGGACTTCAAGGTCGCCGGCACCGAGAACGGCGTCACCTCGCTGCAGATGGACATCAAGGTCGCCGGCATCACCCCGGAGATCATGAGCCAGTCCCTGGCCCAGGCCAAGGACGGACGGATGCACATCCTCGGCGAGATGGCCAAGGCGCTGAGCGAGGGCCGGCAGGAGTTCTCGGTCCACGCCCCGCGGATCGAGACCATGACCATCAACCCGGACAAGATCCGCGAGGTGATCGGTTCGGGCGGCAAGGTGATCCGTGGCATCGTCGAGGAGTCGGGCGCCAAGGTCGACATCAACGACGAAGGGGTGATCAAGATCGCCTCGCCCGATGCCGCCTGCATCGAGAAGGCGCGCGAGATGATCAACTCGATCGTCGCCGAGCCCGAGCAGGGCAAGATCTACACCGGCAAGGTGGTCAAGATCATGGACTTCGGCGCCTTCGTGAACTTCTTCGGCAAGCGCGACGGCCTGGTCCATATCAGCCAGATGACCTGGGAGCGCGGCGCCAACGCGAAGGACCTCGTCAAGGAGGGCCAGGAGGTGAAGGTCAAGCTCCTCGGCTTCGACGACCGCGGCAAGGTGCGCCTGTCGATGAAGGTGGTCGACCAGCAGACCGGCGAGGAGATCAAGCGCGAGAAGGCGCCGGAGAAGACCGAGGAAAAGACCGAAGGCTGATCCGCGCCGACAGCACGACGATGCAAAACGCCATGGCAGACCGCCGGGGCGTTTTTTTCCGCCTTGCGCAGGCTCCGGGCATGGTCCATGGTCCCGGTTTGCTTCATGATGCCTCGGAATTGGGGGCCGAGATTCGCCGGTGAATCAATCCGCGGAGGAAACGATGTCATTGCTGAAGATGCTGATGGAGGCGCAGGGCGGCCAGGGGCTGGGCCAACTGGCGCGGCAGTTCGGAATCGACGAGGACAAGGTGGGCGGCCTGACCGAGATGCTCGCCCCGGCCATCGCGCAGGGCACGAAGCGGCGGGCCCAGCATGGCGGGCTGGAGGCCGTGCTCGGCCAGCTCACGGGCGAGGCGCAGAGCGCCTATCTGGACGACCCCGCCACCGCCGCCGCACCGGAAGGCCAGGCGCATGGCCAGCAGTTCCTCGACCAGATCCTGGGCTCGCGCGAGGCCAGCGGCGAGCTGGCCACCGAAGCGGCCAACCGCTCTGGCATCGATCTGGGAGCGGTCATGCAGTTCCTGCCGGCAATCGCCGCAATGCTCCAGGGCGGCATGCAGCGCAACCTGCCTGACAGTTCTATCTAGGGCATGCTGTCCGGCGCCGGTGGCTCGGGCGGCGGCTTGATGGGTGCGATCGGCGGCTTCTGGGCGGCGGTGGCTCGCAGGGCTCGGGCGGCGGGCTCGACATGCTGACGAGCATTCTCGACGCCGACGGCGACGGATCGGCGCTGGACGACGTGCTAGAGCGGTTCCTGAAGTGATCGCGATGTAGGATGGGTGATATCACCCATCCTACACATCCCGCATCGGCACCGCGTCTCTTCTTCCCCGGCAGCACGGAGGCCGGCTCACCCGGCGAGCATGGCCTCGACCTTCTCCTGCACGCTCAGCGCCTCGGCGACGTCGATGCCCAGCGGCTTCTCCAGGAACACCGCCTTGCCGGCACCGGCAGCCGCCAGGGCATGGGCCTTGCGCGGCACCGGCGGGCAGGCGAGGTAGATCAGCTCGGCACCGGCGATCGCCGCTTCCGCGGAGGGTGCCACCGTCGCCTCCGGCGCCTCGGCCAGCGCCGTCCGGCAGGCATCTGGTGAGGGGTCCCACAGAAGCTCTGGCGAGAAAGCCGGGTGCAGCCGCATATGGGTCAACATCCGCCGTCCCATGATCCCGAGGCCAATGATCGCAACCTTGGTCAACTCCGTCCCTCCCTGTCATTTCCGTTCAGACACAACTGACACGTAGCAGCGACGTAGGATGGGTGCTATCCCGGATTATTCATCAGGGTTGCTGACTTGGTTTGCGGGCATGGATCAAGCTGTTGATGTGGCGTATGAATTTGCCGCCAAACCTGTTCCTGCGCCACCAGCTTAGAGATCCGGCCCGCCATGTTCGATGATACCCCGCTGCTGCCCGG
>Ga0209255_1000093_pt1 | contig 16194 bp, 19 predicted proteins | sample WorMetvaBAHAMAS2_FD_187394 | JGI IMG/M metagenome (GOLD analysis project Ga0209255, IMG submission 187394) | Marine gutless worms symbiont microbial communities from Max Planck institute for Marine Microbiology, Germany - Olavius vacuus... | ecosystem: Host-associated > Annelida > Digestive...
GATGGGCCTCGTGGCGCTGGCGCTCGCATGGGCCGGGCGGACGGCAACCGACCTGCCCGCCCCCAACGTCCCCAGGCGAAAGGCCCATGGACACTACGCCAAGTCATGGTTCCGCATCGGTTTCGACCGCATCCGACAGCTCCTGAGAACAAACACGCAAGAGGCCGTCAAACCATGGCAACGCATCGCACCAAAGAAGCCAAAATCACCGAGAGTCGTGTCGTGTGAGATGGGACATATGCGCCGCGGCGCTGAGACGGTCACCTGTCGCGGGTGTAGGATGCACGGACAATTCCACAAAGCACTTGCCCGCCTTCCTAGAATTGCGCATATACACACACAATACGGGATCAGTAATGGAACGTGCCAGCCGCAAGCTGATCAAGATGCTCTTGGACGACGGCTGGGTTGTCGTCGACCGGCGCGGCAGCCATATGCAACTCAAGAACCCGGCGAAGCCCGGCCGCGTCACGGTCCCGCATCCGAAGCGCGACCTGCCCACCGGCACGGTGCGGTCGATCTACAAGCAGGCGGGCTGGCTCTGAAGCGAAGGAGGCGCACATGTTCTATCTCGCCCTGATCCACAAGGAGACGGACAGCGACTACGGCGTCTCGTTCCCGGACTTCCCCGGCTGCGTCGCCGCTGGCGCGAGTTTCGAGGAGGCGGCGAGCGATGCCATCGAGGCGCTCGGGCTCCATGTCGAGGGGATGCGCGCGGACGGCGCCGCGATCCCGACGCCGCGCCGGTTCGAGGAGATCATGGCGGCCGAGGATGCTTGGTGGCAGACCGAGGGCGCCACGGTCATCGCCGTGCCGCTGATCGAGGACCAGGCGCGCAAGGTGCGGGTCAACATCAACCTCAACAGCGACCTGCTGGCGGCAATCGACCACCAGGCCAAGGCTCGTGGCATGACCCGCTCGGCCTTCCTCGCCTCAGCCGCGACACGGGAGTTGGTGGGCGGGTGAGGGGCATAGGGTGCGGATGGATGTGCGCCGTGACGGCGGTTCGGGCGGTGGGGGAGTGGCGCGCATGACTGCGCCCCCTACGGTTCTCTGCCCTTGACAAATTGTTGAGAGCGGAGGAGGCGTGAGTGAAGTGCCCCGCAGATTAGCGATGCGCCATGGCTATTGACGACGGGCTGTTCAACGAAACGATCCTGGACCGGATTATTCGGTTTCAGAATGGACTGATTGCGCACGCAACTGATGGCAGCTGCGACGGTGGCGATCCCGCATACAAGGAACTCCGACGCGAGTTTGCCTGGCGCTCAGACCTTAAGAAAAAGCTGCCTGACTTCGTCCGCCGTTGTAGCGACCTTGCTCAGTTCTGGGGCTGGATCAAATACGAGAAGCGAACCTATTACGAGCGTCGCGAACTTATCTGGGCTGCCTTCCGGCCAATAATCGAGTGCATTGAGTTCCAGGATTGCACCCCGACCGATGCCCCAATCAGTGACGCGTTGATCGCCTTCGACGCTGACCACGTTCACGCCGCGTGGCAAAAGGCCCTAGACCGCCGTGTTCATGACCCGGAGGGCGCCATCACAGCAGCGAGGTCTCTTCTTGAGACCGTGTGCAAGCATATCCTTGACGATCTCGAAACCAACTACGACGAAAACGCCGACCTTCCCAAGCTCTGGTCCCTTTTCGCCGAGCAATTGAACTTGGCCCCGAGTCAACATAAGGAAACGGTCTTTCGGGCGTTTTTGGGAAATTGCCAGGCGGTTGTGGGAAACCTTGCGGCCATCCGCAACCGCATCGGCGACGCGCATGGTCACGGTCGGCGTCCCGTGAAACCACAGCCGAGACACGCTGAACTGGTGGTCAACCTTGCGGGGACGATGGCATCGTTTCTGGTAGCCACTTGGCAAGAGCGCCAGAGAACATAGAGCGACAAGGGTGGGTGCCAACCCACCGTTCCGCGGGTGCCGTCTGCCGGAAAGGTGGGTTTCAGCCATCCCGCCGGAGCGGCGGGATGAACCCCGCCCTACATCACCGCCCCGATCTGCCAGGGGGCGAACTCGTAGTCGCCCAGCCCCTGCGCCTCGGACTTGGTGACCTCTCCCGACGCCACCCGCAGCAGTATGTCGCAGATCTCGCGACCGATCTCCTCCACTGCGACGCCCTCGGTGATGATCTGGCCGGCGTTGATGTCCATGTCCTCGGGCATGCGCTGGTAGAGCTCGGCGTTGGTCGCCACCTTGATGCAGGGCGAGGGCTTGTAGCCCGCCGCCGAGCCGCGCCCCGTGGTGAACACCACGAGGTTGCAGCCCGAAGCGATCTGGCCCGTCACCGAGGCCGGGTCGTAGCCGGGGCTGTCCATGAAGGCAAATCCCGGCGCCGTCACCGGCTCGGCGTATTTGTAGACGCCCGTCAAGGGCGTGGTGCCGCCCTTGGCGGCGGCGCCCAGAGACTTATCCAGGATCGTGGTCAGCCCGCCCTTCTTGTTGCCGGGCGAGGGGTTGTTGTCCATCGAGCCCTTGTTGCGGGCGGTGTAGTCCTCCCACCAGAGGATGCGGTCGACGAGGCGCTGGCCGACCTCGGGGGTCACCGCGCGGCGGGTCAAGAGGTGCTCGGCGCCGTAGATCTCCGGGGTCTCGGCCAACACGCCGGTGCCGCCCTGGGCGACCAGCAGGTCGCAGGCATGGCCGAACGCCGGGTTGGCGGTGATCCCCGACCAAGCGTCCGAGCCGCCGCATTGCAGCGCCACCATCAGCTCCGAGGCCGGGCACGGCTTGCGCCTTGCCTCGTTGGCCAGGGGCAGCATGGCGCGGACCTTGTCGATGCCGAGCTCCACCGTCTTCCTGAGGCCAGCCACGTCCTGGATATTCATCGCCTGGAACCGGGGCCCCTTCTCGATCCCATAGGCCTCCAGCAGCCAGTCGATCTGGTTGACCTCGCAGCCGAGGCCGACCATCAGCACGGCGGCGACGTTGGGGTGTTTGGCAAAGCCCCACATCACCCGCTGCAGGGCGCCGAAGCCCTCGTCGGCGCCGGCCATGCCGCACCCCGTTCCGTGGACGAAGGCGGCCACGCCGTCGACATTGGGATAGGCCGCCAGCTCCTCCGGCCCGAAGGCGGCGGCGATCTTGTGCGCGGCGGTTGCCGAGCAGTTCACCTAGGTGAGGATGGCGATGTAGTTGCGGGTGCCGCAGCGGCCGCTCGCCCGCCGGTAGCCCATGAAGTTGTCGCAGTTCAGCGCCGGCACCGGCGCCACCGGCCTGAGATCGGTGGAGAATTCGTAGTCGTGCCCGGTGACGCGGAACTCGACATTGTGGGTATGCACATGCGCGCCTGCGACGATGTCCTCGGCCGCGTAGCCGATCACCTGGGCGTATTTCAGCACCGCCTCGCCCTTGGCAATCGGCCGGGTGGCGATCTTGTGCCCGCGCGGGATCAGGCCGGCGGTGCGCACCTCCTCGACCTCGGTGTCGGCGGCGAGCGGGCGGATCGCGGTGACCACGTTGTCGGCGGGGTCGAGTCGGACGGTGTCGGCCATGGCGGGCTCCTCGGGGTGCGGTGGGCAGCCCTTGGCTACCCCAGAGGGACCGTCAAGGCCAGTGCCTTTCCACCGGGGGGGAGCCTAGTCCCGCACCACCAGCACCGACTGCTTGGCGTGGCGCACCACCCGGGCGGCGTTCGGGCCGAGCAGGTAGTCCTTCAGCTCGGGCCGGTGCGCCGCCATGACGATGGCGTCGCAGCCGAGCCGGTCGGCGGCGCGCATGATCTCGTCATAGATCGAGCCATGGGCGATGTGCGGCTTGGCCTTCACGTCCGCAGGCACGTTGCGGGTGACGAAGGCCTTGACCTGGCCGGTCATGTCCATCAGCGCGGCGCCATCGAAGTCCTTGTTGAAGTAGCTGCCGACGATCGACTTGCCGAAGTCCGGCAGCACCGACATCACGTGCAGCGTTCCGCCGTCGGCCCGGATCAGCTCGACGGCGAGCTTCAGGGGTTTCTTCCAGCTCGCCTCGGAGACGAGATCGATGGGCAGCAGAATTGCGTTGAACATGGGTTTTCTCCGTCAGAAAGCCGGTTGTGTCGCGCGGCGGCACTGGACCAGGATAAAGAGCAGCAGGAGGACGAAGGCGGGCAGGAAGAAGATCTCCTTCGCCATCCGGTCCGCCTCGACCTCGGCCCGCAGGATCCGCACCGGCTCGTCGGCGTAGAAGTCGTACTGCCGGCTGAGCTTCTCGTAGAACGGGGTGCCGAACATCGGCTCTTCGAGCTTGACCGTGCCGTCTTCCGGCAGCACCGGCAGGCCCATCGCATAGAGCCGCGCCGCGCCGTCGCCCGTCGGCCCCACCTGCGGTGCCAGGGTCGATTCCAGCATCACCCCGGTGTCGAAGTCAGGCCCCGCGATGATGATCCGCATCTGCGCCCCCTCCGGCAGCCTGCCCGCCGCCTCGATCACCGCTTCGCCCTCGTAGTGGTCGAACGGCGCCTGGAACTGGTCGAGCCAGTAGCCCGGCCGGAACAGGGTGAAGGCGACCAGGAGCAGGATCGGCACCTCCCAGATCTTGTTTCGGGCGAAGAAATAGCCCTGGGTTGCCCCGGCGAAGCACATCATCGCGATCACCGCGACCAGGAACACCATCACCGCCTGCGGCGCGCTAACGTCGATCAGCAACAGGTCGGTGTTGAAGATGAACAGGAACGGCAGGAGCGCGGTGCGGATGTCATACATGAAGCCCTGCACACCGGTCCGGATCGGGTCGCCGCGGCTGATCGCCGGTGTCGCGAAGGCGGCCAGACCCACCGGTGGCGTGTCGTCGGCCAGGATGCCGAAATAGAACACGAAGAGATGCACCGCTATCAGCGGCACCACCAGCCCGGACTGGGCGCCCACGGTCACGATCACCGGCGCCATCAGCGACGAGACGACGATGTAGTTCGCCGTGGTCGGCAGGCCCATGCCCAGGAGGAGGCTCATCACCGCCACGAGGATCAGCATGATGATCAGGCTGCCGCCGGAGAGGAACTCCACCAGCTCGCCCACCACCTGGTGCGCGCCGGTCAGCGAGATGGTGCCCACCACGATACCCGCGGCGCCGGTGGCGACGCCGATGCCGATCATGTTGCGCGAGCCGGAGATCATGCCGTCGATCCATTCGGAGACGCCGCGGGCGAAGGCCGCGCCGAGTTCCGCCCCCTCGCCGCGCATGATCGCCTTGATCGGGTGCTGGGTGAGCGCGACGATGATCATCGCCATGGTCGCCCAGAATGCCGACAGCGCCGGCGACAGCCGTTCGACCACGATGAACCAGATCAGGATCACGATCGGCAGGATGAAGTAGTACCCGGTCCGGGCGACGTCGCTGGCCTTGGGCAGCTCGGTGATCGGCGCGTTGGGGTCGTCGATCACCAGATCCGGCCGTTGCGCGGCGATCCAGAGCAGGATCAGATAGGCTGCCGCGGTCCCGATCGAGACGATCAGGAAGGAGGATTCGGGCATCGCCACCTTGATCCAGCCGAGCCCGTAATAGACCACGGCGCCGAGCGCCGAGATGCCAATGAACCCGGTCAGGAAGCCGATCGCCTTCTGCGCCACGGTGATTGTGATCGGGTGCTTCGGCAGGCCTTTCAGGCCCATCTTCAGCGCCTCCAGATGGACGATGTAGACCAACGCGATGTAGCTCACCAGAGCCGGCACCAGCGCGTGCTTGATGATGTCGGTATAGGCGATGCCGGTGAACTCGGCGATCAGGAACGCCGCCGCGCCCATCACCGGCGGGGTCAGCTGGCCGTTGGTCGAGGAGGCAACCTCGACCGCGCCCGCCTTCTCCGGACGGGAAGCCGGTGCGCTTCATCAGCGGGATGGTGAAGGTGCCGGTCGTGACCACATTGTCGATCGACGAGCCCGAGTAGAGCCCGCTCATCGCCGAGGCGACCACCGCCGCCTTGGCCGGCCCGCCGCGCAGATGGCCCAAGAGAGCAAAGGCGATCTTGATGAAGTAGTTGCCTGCGCCCGCCTTCTCCAGGATGGCGCAGAACAGGACGAAGAGGAAGATCAGCGAGGTCGAGACGCTGAGGGCGACGCCGAAGACGCCCTCGCCCTGCATCCAGAAATGCCACATCGCCTTGCCGAAGGATGCCCCCTTCCACTGCATCACCTCGGGTAGCCAGGTCGAGTGGCCGAAGAAGACGTAGGAGACGAAGACCATGCCGACGATCATCAGCGGCAGGCCGAGCGCGCGGTAGATGGCGCTGGCCAGGATCAGCATGCCAACCGACGAGACCACCAGATCGCCCGTAGTCGGCAGCCCGGCGCGGGTTGCGATCGCCTCGCGGAACACGACCGCGTGCAACGAGACGACGAGGCTAAGGCCGATCAGGATCCAGTCGTACCAAGGCATCCGGGTCCGCGGGCTTCTCCGGAACAACGGGAAGGCCATCGCCGCCAAGACCAGCGCGAAAGCCAAATGGCTTCGCCGGGCGTCGGAATTGGTGACCACCAGCCAGCGCAAGCCGGTATGTTCCGACAGCCAGAACGGCAGGTTCGAGGCGATGTAGAGCTGGAACACCGCCCAGATGAAGGCGAGCCACAGAATCAGTTTGCCCTGCCAGTTGTCCGGGCTGCGCGCACCGGTATCGACCTGCGTGACCAGATCCGTCGCGTTGTTGGCCGGCGTCTCGTTAGTGGCCATGTTCCCCTCCCCTAGCGGCGCCCTCCCCGGCCCGCCGAAAAGCTTCACTCGCAGACCCAACTCAGCCGAGCAGTCTGCGTTCGTCAATCACCATCCGCCGGCCTCAGCCAGGGCTTCGCCATAGGCGAAGATGCCGGGCGTGCCGCCGGTGTGCAGAAAAACCAGCGTCTCGTCCGTGCCGGCATTGCGGGCCCAGTCGAGGAACCCGGCCATCGCCTTGCCGGAATAGACCGGATCGAGCATCAATGCCTCCCGCGCCGCGCCGATCAGGATCGCGTCGCGGGTGGCGGCGTTGAGGTGGCCGTATCCCGGCGCCAGGAAGGCGTCGGTCACCTGCACGTCTGCATCGGCCACCGGGTTCGCCACACCCAAGAGTGCCGCGATCTCGGCGCAGCGTGCTTTGAGCCGCGGCACCTGCAATTCGGCCGAGCGGCGCACGCAGACGCCGAGCACCGGGGTGTCGCGGCCGATCGTCCGGAGCCCGTAGAGCAGCCCGGCATGGGTCGCACCGCTGCCCGAGGGCAGCACGATGCCGGCTGGCTCGATCCCGGCGGCGTCGAACTGGTCCACCAGCTCCCGCGCCGCCAGCACGTAGCCGAGCGCGCCGAGCGGCGGATGCCCCGGCGCGAGATGGATCACGTAAGGTGTGCACCCCTGCCCGCGCAGCATCGCCGCCAGCGCATCCAGCCGGGCGTCGGCGCCGGCTTCGTCCTCGCCGTCGGGATAGGAATGGAGCTTCGCGCCAAGCAGACGCTCAACCAGAACATTGCCCGAGTTGCGGTAGAGCGGGTCCTGCTTCGCCACCCGCTCCTCGTGCTGGATGTGGCACTCCATACCCAGCCTCGCAGCAAAGCCGGCGCAGAGGCGACAGTAGCTCGACTGCACCGCGCCGGTGATCAGCACGGTGTCGGCACCGCGGGCGCGGGCCTCGCCGAAGTAGAATTCGAGCTGGCGCACCTTGCTGCCGCCGAAAGCGAGCGGCTGGACATCGTCGCGCTTGGCGTAGAGCCGCGCCCCACCCTCGGAACGGGCAATCTCGCTCTCGAGATTGGTCAATCGCTCCAGCGGCGTCGGTTCCGGGCAGAGGCGGATCCGTGGCAGTTGATCGATCCGCCCAAACGCATCGGCCGCGGAAATCTTCGCGGCGCCGCCCATCCGCAAGGCCGAATTCCGACTCATGCCAGGTGTCATCCAGAGATGCTTCGGGCGGGGCGGCAACCTCCCCGCCCGTGGCCGGATCACATCCAGCCGCGCTCCTTGTAGTACTTCACCGCCCCCGGATGCAGCGGTGCGGAGAGACCGTCCTTGATCATCTCGGCTTCCTGCAGGTTGGCGAAGGCCGGGTGCAGGGCCCGGAACTGGTCGATGTTATCGAACACCGCCTTGACCACCGTGTAGACGACCTCGTCCGGAACCGCGGCCGAGCTGACGAAGGTGGCGCCCACACCGAAGGTGACGACCTCGGGGTTGTCGCCGTACATGCCGGCCGGGATCGACGCGGCGCGGTAGTAGGCGTTGTCGGCGACCAGCTTGTCGATCTCCGCCCCGGTGGCATTGACCAGCACCGCGTCACAGGTGGCGAGCGATTCCTGGGTCAGCGCCGACGGATGGCCGACGGCCCAGAAATAGGCGTCGATCTTGCCGTCGCAGAGCGCCTGCCCGGTCTCGGCCGACTTCATCTCGGCGGCGAGCTTCAGGTCGTCGCGCGACCAGCCCAGCGCCTCCTCGATCACCTCCCAAGTGCCGCGGGTGCCCGAGCCGGGGTTGCCGATGTTCAGGCGCTTGCCCTTCAGGTCGGTGATGTTGGAGATCCCGGCATCGCCGCGAGCCATGATGGTGATCGGCTCCGGATGCACCGAGAACACCGCGCGCAGGTCCTCGAACTTGCCCTGGTCGGCGAACTTCGAGGTGCCGTGGAACGCATGGTACTGCCAGTCCGACTGAGCGACGCCGAACTCCAGCTCGCCGGCGCGGATGGTGTTGATGTTGTAGATCGAGCCGCCGGTCGATTCCGCCGAACAGCGGATGCCGTGCTCCTTGCGGTCCTTGTTGACCAGACGGCAGATCGCACCGCCGGTCGGGTAGTAGACGCCGGTCACGCCGCCGGTGCCGATCGAGATGAACTGCTGCTGGGCAACGGCCGAGGTGGCGGTCATCGCCATGCCGGCGAGCGCGCCGGCCACGAGGTGGGTGAACTTCATCGTTGCATTCCTCCCTGTGAGATTGCGTTAAAGCTGATCCCGCCATCATGCGCCGGCAGCCGAAGCCACCGGGCGCGCAGGTCTCGGCGGCCATCTTTGACAGAGCGGCATGCCAATGCAAGGCCGGCGACACCGCGAGCGGCGGGAGTCGCGTCGTTTTGGCTCAAAGTTTACCGTCAATCCGGTGGAATTCCGTGCCGGGCCGCCGCGGCACGGTCCGGCTTCGCTGCTGATTCGCCCCACGGCAGGGCGCAAACGCCTTTGCGCCCTACCGCTCAGTGGCGCACCTTCTTGCCGCCGAGCCCCTCGTAGAACCGCGTCGCCTGGCTGTCGTCGTGCTTGCCGAAGCCGGCGCCGGAGGCGCCCAGGAACACCTGCAGCGCCGCCGCCAAGACCGGCACCGGGAACCGCGCCGCCCGCGCCGCGTCGAGTACGATGCCGAGGTCCTTGACGAAGATGTTGACCGCCGAGCTCGCCTCGGTGCCTTCAGTCAGCATCCGTGGCCCGCGGTTCGAGATCATCCACGAGCCCCCGGCCGAGACGTTCAGCACGCCCAGGACCTGCGCCGGGTCGAGCCCCAGATGGGTGCCGAAGCTCATCACCTCGGCCGCCACCGCCAGGTTGCAGCCGGCGGCGAGCTGGTGGACGATCTTCATCGTCGAGCCCGGCCCCGGCCGGTTGCCGAGCCGGAACACGTTGGCGCCGATGGCGTCGAGCACCGGCTGGGCCGCCTCCCAGGCCGGATCGGCGCCGGAGCACATCACCGTGAGCTTGCCCGCTTCGGCCGCGATCGGGCCACCGGAGACCGGAGCGTCGAGGAAATAGAGCTCCGCCGCCTCGACCTCGGCGCCGGTCTCGGCCGCCGCTTCGGCCGGCATGGTGACGGTGGAGACGACCAGTGCCCCGCCCGGCAGGCCCTCGACGGCGCCACTCTCGCCGAACAGCACCGCCCTCGCCTGCTCGGCGTTGACCACCGAAAGGACAACGGTGCCGGCCCTGTCGCAGGCCGTGGCAGCGTTCTCGGCGCGGGTGCCGCCGCGCCCTTCCAGCCAGTCGAGCGCGGCCGGATTGATGTCGAACCCGGTCACCTCGTGGCCCGCCGCCAGCAGGACACCGGCCATCCCCTTGCCCATGGCGCCGAGGCCGATGAATCCGATTCTCATGGGTCGCCCCCCTCTGCGCTCTCGCGATCCGAAAATTCCGTCGGCCCACTATTGTGCTGCGGCGCGGATGCGGTCAATGCATGGCCTCGAAGGACGCAACCACCCCGGAACGGAAGGACCGCCCCCGCGATGAAGCCCGACATCCTGCAGATGGGCCCGATGATGCCCCATATCGAAGCGGCGCTGGAGGGCGCCTACACCGTGCACCGCTACTGGAAGGCCGAGGACAAGGCGGCACTCCTGGCCGAGATCGGTCAGCGGGTCCGCGGCATGGCCACCGACGGCCACAACGGCTGTTCGCGGGCGATGCTGGAGGCGCTGCCGGCGCTGGAGGTGATCTCCAGCTTCGGCGTCGGCTATGACGCCGTCGACACCGTCGCCTGCAAGGAGCACCGCGTGAAGGTGGGCAACACCCCGGAGGTGCTGAACGACGCGGTGGCAGAGCTGACGCTCGGGCTGATGCTGGCACTCTTCCGCCGCATCCCGCAGGCGGAGCGGTATGTGCGCGACGGCCGCTGGCTGGAGCGCAACTATCCGCTGACCGCCGAGCTCACCGGCGCCCGGGTCGGCATCCTCGGGCTCGGCCGGATCGGCAAGGAGATCGCCCGGCGCTGCCAGGCGTTCAAGATGCGGATCGCCTATCACGGCCGCCACCAGCAGCCCTACGAGCCGTTCGAATACTATGCCGATCTCGTCGAGATGGCCCGCGACGTCGACTGGCTGGTGGTGATCGCGCCGGGCTCGGCCGAGACCCGCGGCATCGTCTCGCGGACGGTCATGGAGGCGTTGGGGCCGGAAGGCTGCCTCGTCAACATCGCCCGCGGCTCGATGGTCGACGAGCCGGCGCTGGTGGAGATGCTGCAGTCCGGCGATCTCGGCGGCGCGGCGCTCGACGTGTTTGCCGACGAGCCGCGGGTGCCGGAGGCGTTGATCGGCCTCGACAACGTGGTGCTGTCGCCGCATCAGGGCTCGGCGACGAGGAAGACCCGCAAGGCGATGGGCGACATGGTGGTCGACAATCTCGCCGCCCATTTTGCCGGCGAGCCGCTGCTGGCGCAGGTTGTGTGAGGGGCGCGGCGAGGGTTGGATGCACCACCCTACCGACATGCAGGGAGGGAACCGCAATGCGTGCACTGATCCAGAGGACCTCGGGAGCCAAGGTCACCGTCGAAGGCGAGGTGGTCGGCGAGATCGGTCCCGGCCTAGTCATCTTCGTCTGCGCGATGCGCGAGGACGGCGAGGCGGAGAGCGAATGGCTCGCCGGCAAGATCGTCAAGCTGCGCATCTTCCGCGACGACGAGGGCCGGATGAACCGCTCGCTCCTGAATGTCGGCGGCGCGGCGCTGATCGTCAGCCAATTCACCCTCGCAGCGGAGACCAAGGGCAACCGGCCCGGCTTCTCCACCGCCGCAGCGCCGGAGGACGGAGAGCGGCTCTACGAGCACTTCAAGGACCAGGTCCGCGGCCACGGCGTCACCGTCGGCGGCGGCCGCTTTGGCGCCGAGATGAAGGTCGAGCTGGTCAATGACGGCCCGGTGACGATCTGGCTCGACACCGCCCGGCGGTGACGGGGTCCGGAACGGGTGCATGTGGTGAGGAAGTGGTTGGCTCAGCGACTGGTCAGAAGCTCTTTGGCAGACCAGCCTGCTTCGGCAGACCAGCCTGCTTCAGCGTTTCATTGGCTGTATGCCGAGACTTCACGCCATTGTCGACTGTGAAGTAACGGTTACTGATCGGGCTGTACCAGATCTCGTGATCACCTCGGCCGTGCAGATGGAAATAGCACCCAGCCTCTCGGAGTAGTCTTATCAGTTCGCGCCGAAACCCTGCCACAGATCAAAGGCACGGATTCTGAATCCGCGAAATCTGCTCTGCCATAATATGCACGGGGATTTCAGGTGGCCAGTCGTCTCCGTTCAGCTCCACAAGGTCGCAGATCGCGTCGAGAACATTGTCGCGCAAGGCCTCCATAGATTCAGATTCGACACAGAGGCCGTCAATGTCGTGGCTTGTCGCGACCCATACACCTGCGTCCTCATCCCAGTCCGCGCGGACCACGATGGATAAGTGTTTCATGGATCTGCGGCTCCTTGCGATGCTGTCCGTGGAATCATAAGATGGTCTTCTGCCATATAATTCAGGCGGCGATAAGCCCAAACAAAAGACTAAGCTCGTTGCTCGAACTCGCAAAGCGCATTGAACAATTCAATGTGTTCACTTCACGTTCTCACGCCGCCGCGCGCTGCCGATGCCCCTTTCAGGTCCGGCAGGTCGGCGAGTGAAATGCGGTACCAAGGATGCGGTCGAACAGCCCACCGTCGTCGATCTGGCCGGAAACGGGTGGCGGAACCCCACCCTACCGCTCGATGTCCTCCTCCAGGAAGAAGCGGATGTTGTCCTCGAAATCCGCGTCGGCGACGAAGCCGAGCTTCAGCGCCTTGGCGGGGAGGATGAAGACCTTCCAGCCGAGCACGATCTTCTCGACCTCGGGGTCCGGCTCCCAGCGGATCAGATTCACCGGCGCGTCGCCCGCGACCCGGCGCATCGCCTCAACCATGTCGCCGATCATGTGGGTGCGGCCCGGCAGCACGAAGCAGCGGTTCATGCCGAGCGCCTCCTCCTCGACCTCGGCCGCATGGACCAGGTTCTCGACGCAGCGCCTGGGCGACAGGTAGAAATGCGGGTAGTCCGGGCCGACCGGGCAGATTGCCTCCTGCCCCTGCAACGGCTCGCGGAAGATCGACGACATGAAGCTCGATGCCGCCTTGTTCGGCTTGCCGGGGCGGATCGAGATCGTCGGCAGGCGCAAGCCCACCCCGTCGAAGAAGCCGCGGCGCGAGTAGTCGGTCAGCAGCATCTCCGCCGCCGCCTTCTCGGCGCCGTAGGAGGTCTGCGGGTTCAGACAAGTCCAGTCGACGATCGACTCCGGGATCTCGCCGCCATAGACCGCCATCGACGAGGTGAACACCAGCCGCGGACAGCTGGGCATGGCGCGGGCCGCCTCGAAGATATTGATCGAGCCCATCAGGTTGACGTTCAGGCCGAGGTCGAACTCGGCCTCCGACTAGCCGGAGACGATGGCGGCGAGGTGGTAGATCACGTCCACCCCTTCGGCGAACAGCGCGTCGATCGCCGGGCGGTCGGTGATGTCGAGCTTGCGGCACGAGACCGGGAAGCCGGCCTCCACCGGCTTCGGGTCGACGATGTCGGCGAGGGTCAGATGGCTGATCTCCTGGCCGCGAAGCTGGCCGCGGGCGGCAAGGGCCTTGACCAGCTTCTGGCCCAGCATGCCGCAGCCGCCGGTGATGATGATGCGCGTTGTTTCCTCCCCTGCTGAAGCGACGCCCCGATGGTAGGGTGCGCATTAATACGCACCATGGGTCGCCGCGAAGGGTGCGCATCAATGCGCACCCTACGATTTCGCCTCAGTGGTTGTCCCGCGGCAGCATCCGCGAGGTGCGGTGGTAGTTGGTCGCGAACTCCAGGCAGCCGCCCTCGGCGAGCTGGCCGACGTGGTTGCGGTAGAGTTCCTGCCACGGGGTCTCGTTCACCAGCTCCGGCGGTGTCCAGGCCGCGCGGCGCGTCACCCATTCGGCGTCGGGCACCACCGCGTCGAGGCGCCGGTTGGGGATGTCGAGCCGCACCGTATCGCCGGTCTGCAAGAGCGCCAGCCCGCCGCCGACCACCGATTCGGGCGAGGCGTTGAGGATCGACGGGCTCTCCGACGTGCCCGACTGGCGCCCGTCGCCGACCGTCGGCAGGTGGTCGATGCCGGCCTTCAGCAACGCGTCCGGCGGCTGCATGTTCACCACCTCGGCCGAACCCGGGTAGCCCACCGGGCCGACATTGCGGATGAAGAGGATGCAGTTCTCGTCAATCTCCAGCTCGGGGTCGTTAAGCCGGTCGTGGTAGTCCTCGGGCCCTTCGAACACGATCGCCCGGGCCTCGTGCACCCCCTCCGAGCCGGGCTTGGAGAGGAAACGCTTCTGGAAGTCCGGCGAGATCACCGAGGTCTTCATCAGCGCCGAGTCGAACAGGTTCCCCTTCAGCACCAGGAAGCCGGCCTTCTCGCGCATCGGCTGGGCGACGGTCTTGACTACATCGGTGTCGGCGCTGCGCCGGCCCTCGAGGTTCTCGGCCACCGTCCTGCCGGTCACCGTCAGAGCGTCGCCGTGGAGGAGCCCGGCCGCCAGCATCTCGCCCATCACCGCCGGCACACCGCCGGCGCGCTCGAAGCTCTCTCCGAGGTACTCACCCGCCGGCTGCATGTTGACCAAGAGCGGCAGGTCGTAGCCCTGCTCCTGCCAGTCGTCGATGTTCAGCTCGACCTCGGCATGGCGCGCCACCGCGGTGATGTGCGGCGGTGCATTGGTCGAGCCGCCGATCGCGGTGTTGACCCGGATCACGTTCTCGAACGCCTTGCGGGTCATGATCGCGGAGGGGCGCAGGTCCTCGCGCACCATCTCGACGATGCGCTTGCCGGTGGCATAGGCCATCGACATCCGCTCGCGGAGCGGCGCCGGGATGGCGGCGCAGCCGGGCAGGCTCATGCCCAGCGCCTCGGCCAGCGCGTTCATGGTCGAGGCGGTGCCCATGGTGTTGCAGTGGCCGAGCGACGGGGCCGAGGCGCAGACCCGGCGCATGAACTCCTCGTAGTCGATCTCGCCCTCCGCCAGCAGCCGCCGGCTCTCCCAGACGATGGTGCCGGAGCCGGCCAGCTTGCCGTTCCACCAGCCGTCGAGCATCGGTCCGCCGGAGAGCACGATCGCCGGCAGGCCGACCGTCGCCACCCCCATCAGCATCGCCGGCGTGGATTTGTCGCAGCCGGTGGTGACGACGACGCCGTCGAGCGGGTAGCCGTGCAGCACCTCGACCAGGGTCAGATAGGTCAGGTTGCGGTCGAGCGCCGCGGTCGGGCGCTTGCCGGTCTCCTGGATCGGGTGCACCGGGAACTCGATCGGCACCCCGCCGGCCTCGCGGATACCGGCCTTGACCCGGTCGGCGAGAAAGACGTGGATATTGTTGCAGGGTGCCAGGTCCGAGCCGGTCTGGGCGATGCCGATGATCGGGCGGCCCGACTGCAGCTCCTAGCGGGTGTAGCCGTGGTTCTGGTAGCGCTCGACATAGAGCGCGGTCATACCGGGGTTGTTCGGGTTGTCGAACCACTCTTGGCTGCGCAGCTCGCGGTTGGCGCGGGTGTCTTTGGTCATCTTCGATTTCCTCTGGGGAGATTCCTCAGCTTGCGCCGCGCCATTCGGCACGGTTAAATCAGTTTAGCGGAGCCGCGTCAGAACGGTCAAGGAAGCCGGGCAGTCAGGGAAGAGGCAATCATGAACAGGATCGATCTGGAGAGGCGCAAGGCCGTCGTCACCGGAGGGGCTCAGGGCATCGGCCGCGCCGTCACCGAGCGCTTTGTCGAGAGCGGAGCGCAGGTGACGATCTGGGACTTCGACCGGGCGCTGGCCGAGCGGACGGCGGAGGAACTGGGCGACGCGGTCTCCTTCGTCCAGGTCGACGTCAGCGACTGGGACGCGGTGTGCTCGGCCGCGGCGCGGACCGAGGCCGAGATGGGCCGGATCGACATCCTCGTCAACAATGCCGGCATCGCCGGGCCGAGCGCGACGTTGATCGACTACCCGGTCGACGAGTGGCGCAAGGTGATCGAGATCGACCTCAACGGCGTCTTCCACGGCTGCAAGGCCTTGGTGCCGGGGATGGTCGAGCGCGGCTACGGGCGGATCGTCAACGTCGCCTCGATCGCCGGCAAGGAGGGCAATCCCAACGCCAGCCCCTATTCGGCGGCGAAGGCCGGGGTGATCGCGCTGACCAAGTCGCTGGACAAGGAGCTGGCGGACAAGGACATCGCGGTCAACTGCATCACCCCGGCGGCGGCGAAGACGGCGATCTTCAACCAGATCAGCCAGCAGCACATCGACTACATGCTGAGCAAGATCCCGCGGGGGCGGTTCCTGCTGGTCGAGGAGATCTCCGCGATGGTGGCATGGCTCGCCTCGGCGGAGAACAGCTTCACCACCGGCGCGGTGTTCGACCTCTCAGGCGGGCGGGCGACCTCCTATCCCGATTTATTCATGAAGTTGGCTTCGTTTCGGGTTTTCGCGCTGGATCGCCCGGCGTTGCCGGGTGTGGATGATGCCGGAACTTGGTCTTCGCCTGGGGGGTTGG
>Ga0209255_1000095_pt1 | contig 16136 bp, 21 predicted proteins | sample WorMetvaBAHAMAS2_FD_187394 | JGI IMG/M metagenome (GOLD analysis project Ga0209255, IMG submission 187394) | Marine gutless worms symbiont microbial communities from Max Planck institute for Marine Microbiology, Germany - Olavius vacuus... | ecosystem: Host-associated > Annelida > Digestive...
GGGAACTCGCGCTGCACCCTGTGCGATGAGCGCCCTTTCATCCGGCGGATCACGTCACTGACCGCGAGATGCGGCGGGATCGACACCATCATGTGCACATGGTCGCGCGACAGCACCCCCTTGACGATAGCCACGCCGAGCTCCGCACAGACCTGCCGGATGATCTCGCGGATACGCTCGCGCACCACGCCCTCCAGCACCTTGTAGCGGTATTCCGTGATCCAGACGACATGGTAACGATGGTAGAAAACCGTGTGAGCGCCAGTGTCGTAGACGGCCATGATGATCCCTCCGCCGGAGATGATCCCCTACCCTGCGGCGGGCTTATCTCCGGCGGATGGATCATCATGAGGACATCGCGTTCGCGCTGAAGCGATGTCGTCTCGAAGACGAAGGTTTGAAACCAAAGCGTGGAAAATCAAATGCCGGCCTGCGACCACGGGATCGGCAGGAGGCTTTCCGACGCGGCCCGGTCGGGTTGACTTGGCCGATCAGGTTGCCACAGTGCTCCTGATGCAGACCCGGGCGGAGGAATCTGACCCCGGCGGCAGGTGCATTCGGAACGTGCTTACTGGGCGGGGACGACATGTCGGAAGCTGACGCCGGCGCGGCGGCCGCTATCGGCTGCGGCAGGAGGGCGACGCCTGTTTCGGCTTCACCGTCGGTCCGTCCTCCTGGAAGCGTATCCTGCACCCGCCCGAGCAGTCATTGTGGCGGCTCGAGATCAGGGACGGCGAGACCGCAATCCACCCCGAACCCGTCCAATCGCCGCGCTATGCTCTGATCGGCGTGCGAGCCTGCGACCTGGCGGCGATCGCGGTGCAGGACAGGGTGTTCCTCGAAGGCCCCTATCGCAACCCGCACTATGCCGCCCGCCGCGCCGGGCTGTTCATCGTCGCGGTGAACTGCGCCCTGGCGACGGACACCTGTTTCTGCAGCTCGATGGACACCGGCCCGAAGGCGCGCCAGGGTTTCGACCTCGCCCTGACTGAAATCGACAACGGCCGGTTCGTGACCGAGGTGGGCAGCGAGACCGGAGCGGCGTTGCTCGCGCAACTCGCCTCCCGCCCTGCGGAGCCGGCGGACCTTGCCGCCGCGCGGGCCGCAACCGAGACCGCTGTCGGCCAGATGATCCGGTGGATCGAGACCGACCGCCTGCCGGATCTGCTGAAATCCAACCCCAACCATCCCCGCTGGGATGACGTGGCATCGCGATGCCTCAGTTGCGGCAACTGCACCATGGTCTGCCCAACCTGCTTCTGCACCGATGTCCAGGAAGTCAACGACCTTGACGGCGTCGGCACCGCCCGGGTGCAGCAGTGGGCGTCCTGCTTCACCGCCGATTTCACCTATCTGCACGGCAGCGGACCGGTGCGCGAGAGCGAGAAGTCACGCTACCGGCAGTGGATGACCCACAAGCTGGCGACCTGGCAGGACCAGTTCGACACATCCGGCTGCGTCGGTTGCGGGCGCTGCATCACCTGGTGCCCGGTGGGCATCGACATGACCGAAGAGGCCGCGGCGATCCGCGGCTCAACAGAGGGAGGCTGAGATGGCGATCGAAGGCCTGGGGAGGATCGTCGGCGCGCATGTGATGTTCGCCGGGCTCGGGAAGGACTTTCTCGATCTCGTCGCCGGCTGCGCCAAGAACGTGCGCTTCGCCGCGGGAGAATATCTCTATCGCGAAGGCGATGAATCCAACGAGATCTACCTGGTTCGCGAAGGCCATGTGGCGCTGGAGCTCGGCGCGCCGGGACTCGTGCGGATGACCTTCCTGACCGCGGGCCCCAACAGCGTGGTCGGCCTTAGCTGGCTGGTGCCACCCTATCGCTGGACCTACGATGCCCGAGCCCAAGACAACGTGCGGGCGATCTCGATCGACGCCATCTGCCTGCGCGACAAGTGCGACGCCGATCCGGCGCTCGGCTACGAGGTGATGAAACGCTTCATGCCATCCATCATGGACCGGCTGCGCAGCACAAGGCTGCAGATGTTGGATGTCTATGGTACCCGCGGCTGACGGCCAGACCGACCCGATGGTCCCGGTGCTGGCGCGGATAACGCGCAAGACCGAGGAGATCCCCGGCGTGGTCACCTTCGAGATCGAGGCCGCCGGCTGGTCGGGCTTCCTCCCCGGTCAGTTCAATATGCTGTGCCTGTTCGGCGTCGGCGAGATCCCGATCTCGATCTCCGGCCCCGCCTCCGAGCCCGACCGTTTCGTCCACACCATCCGCGCCGTCGGCCCGGTCTCCCGCGCCATCGCCGCGCTGGAGAAAGGTGCGGTGCTCGGCCTGCGCGGTCCCTATGGCGTGCCCTGGCCGGTGGCGGCGGCCAGGGGCCGCGACGTCATCGTCGCAGCCGGAGGACTCGGCCTCGCGCCTGTGCGGCCGATTCTCTATCACCTGCTGGAGAACCGTGCCGCCTACGGCAGGGTCAATTTGTTCTACGGCGCCCGGCGGCCAGAGGAGATGCTGTTCGCCGACGAGCTGTCCGAATGGCGCGCGCGCTTCGACATGGAGGTCGAGGTGACGGTCGACCATGCTGCCGTCGGCTGGCACGGGCATGTGGGGGTGGTGACGTCGCTGGTCAGCAGCGCCGACTTCGATCCCGCCAACACCACCGCCTTCGTCTGCGGCCCCGAGATCATGATGCGCTTTGCCGCCCATGCGCTGACCGACGCGGGTGTTGCGCCGAGCGACATCCATCTGTCGATGGAGCGCAACATGCAATGCGCCATCGGTCTGTGCGGCCACTGCCAGCTCGGGCCGGTTCTGGTCTGCCGCGACGGGCCGGTGTTCGACTGGGCCCGGCTCAGGCCGCTGATGCGGCAGGAGGAGTTGTGAGATGAGCGCGAAACCCCGCCTCGACGTGTTCAAGTTCTCGTCCTGCGACGGCTGCCAGCTTTCGCTGCTGGACTGCGAAGACGAGCTCCTGGCCGTCGCCGGCGCCATAGACATCGCCTATTTCCCCGAGGCGACGCGGGCCGACGACGAGGGCCATTACGACATCGCCCTGGTCGAGGGCTCGGTGACCACCCTGCACGAGGCGAAGGTCATCCACTCGATCCGCGAGCGCTCGACCAGGCTGATCACCATCGGCGCCTGCGCCACCTCGGGCGGCATCCAGGCGCTGAAGAACGGCGCCGATGTGGCCGGCTTCATCAACGCGGTCTATGCCAACCCCGATTTCATCAGCACGCTGGATTCGGCAACCCCGATCAAGGACCACGTCCCGGTCGATTTCGAGCTCCGCGGCTGCCCGATCTCCAAGCACCAGCTGATCGAGCTGGTCGTCGCGACCCTTGCCTGGCGTCGCCCGCAGACGCCGGCGCATTCCACCTGCATCGAGTGCAAGCGGGCGGGGCACGTCTGCGTCATGGTCGCCCACGGCACCCCCTGCCTCGGCCCCGTCACCCATGCCGGCTGCGGCGCTCTCTGCCCCGGCTACGCCCGCGGCTGCTACGGCTGCTTCGGGCCGAAAGAGCGGCCGAACACCACCTCGCTCGCCGCGCAACTGGCCGAGCAAGGCTCGGACGGGCGCGATATCCGGCGGTTGTTCTCTACCTATAACACCAACGCACCGGCGTTCCGCCAGGAGGCCCAGCGCCATGGCTGAGAAGACGATCAATGTCGACCTGCTCGCCCGCGTCGAGGGCGAGGGCGCCTTCAAGGTGGTGGTGCGCGACGGCAAGGTCATCGGCACCGAGTTCCGCATCTTCGAGCCGCCGCGCTTCTTCGAGGCGTTCATGCGCGGCCGCGACCACTCGGAGGCGCCGGACATCACCGCCCGGATCTGCGGCATCTGCCCGGTCGCCTACCAGATGAGCTCGGTGCAGGCGATGGAGATGGCGCTCGGCGTCACCGTCGACGGCCCGATCCGCGGCTTGCGCCGGATGCTCTACTGTGGCGAATGGATCGAGAGCCACATCCTCCACGCCGCGATGCTGCACGCGCCGGACTTCCTCGGCTATGCCGGGGCCATCGAGATGGCCAATGACGGCCACGCCGACGCGGTCAAGCTGGCGCTGGAGATCAAGAAGATCGGCAATTCCCTTGTCGCCTTCCTCGGCGGGCGCGAGATCCACCCGATCAACGTCCGCGTCGGCGGTTTCTAAAAGGTCCCGCGCCGGGCCGATTTTGCTGCCCAGCGCGAAAGCCTGCTGAATGCCCGCGACCTCGCCGAAAGCTTCGTCGACTGGACCGCAAACTTCGATTTCCCGGACAAGGAACGCGACTACGCCCTGGTCTCGCTCCGCCACCCGGACGAATACCCGATGTACCAGGGCCGGATCGTCTCCAACCGCGGCCTCGACATCGCGGTGCCCGAGTACAACGACCATTTCCGCGAGGAGCATGTCGCCCGCTCCAACGCGCTGCACAGCTAAACGGTCGACGGCGCGAGCTACCTCGTCGGCCCGCTCGCCCGCTTCGCGCTGTGCTACGACCAGCTCTCGCCGCGGGCCAGGGCGGCGGCCGAGCGCACCGGTCTTGGGCTCGAGTGCCGCAACCCCTACCGCTCGATCACCATCCGCGCCGTCGAGGCGCTCTATGCCATCGACGAGGCATTGCGTCTGATCGAGGCCTATGAGGAGCCCGACGCCCCCGCGACGCCGATCACCCCGCGCGCCGGCACCGGAATGGGGGCGACCGAGGCGCCCCGCTGGCTGCTGTTCCACCAGTACACCCTGGCCGAGGGCGGCTCGATCGAGACGGCGCAGATCGTGCCGCCGACCTCGCAGAACCAGCCCGCGATCGAGCAGGATCTGGCCAGCTTCATCGGTGATGTGCTCGACCGGCCGGACGAGGAGATCTGCCACCTCTGTGAGCAAACCATCCGCAACTACGACCCCTGCATCTCCTGCGCCACGCATTTCCTCAAACTGACGATTGACCGTGGGTAGGGTGGGGTTCGACCCTATCCTCCGCCGCCAAGGGTGGGGTGAAACCCCACCCTACAACGGCCAAGCCAATTGCGCACAGGTCCAGCCATGCCCCGGCCGCTGCTGATCGGCGTCGGCATGCCCTTTGCGGGCGATGATGAGGCCGGGCGGCTGGTCGCTGAGCGGCTCGCGGCACACGATCAGCCCTTCGACATCGCCGAGACCCAGGGCATCGCCGCCGACCTGGTTCTGTTGTTCGAGGACCGCGCGCGGGTGCTGATCGTCGACGCCTGCCAATCCGGCGCGCCGCCCGGCACGATCCACCGCATCGACGCGACCGGCGGCGCCCTGCCTCCCTATCTTGGCTCCGTCTCCAGCCACGGCATCGGCGCCGGCGAAGCCATTCGGCTCGCCGAGGCGCTTGGCCTACTGCCGCGCCGCTGCGACCTCTGGGCGATCGAAGGGACGGATTTCACTCTGGGCGCACCGCTTTCCCGGACCGTTGCCGAGGCCGTCGAGATCTGCGTGCGGGAGATCCCAGACTTGCTGCGCGCGGGCGGTGACTGACGAAAACACGGCTCCGCGGCGCCGCTCTCTACCGGGCCGGGCTTTCCCGCAGGTCCCGCAACCGGTCGAGCCACGCGCCCATCCCCTCGCCGGTGCGCGCAGACAGGCTGAGGACCTCCGCCTCCGGGTTGACTTCGGCAATGTTGCGCCGGCAGGCCGCCTCGTCGAACCAGACATGCGAGGCAAGGTCGATTTTGTTGATCAGCACCATCGCGGCGGCGCGGAACATGTGCGGGTATTTCAGCGGCTTGTCCTCGCCCTCGGGGGTCGAGAACACCGCCACCTTCATCCGCTCGCCGAGATCGAACATCGCCGGGCATACCAGGTTGCCGACATTCTCGATCATCAGGATCGATCCCGAAGGCGGGTCGAACGCCCGCATCGCGCTGGCGATCATGTCCGCCTCAAGATGGCAGCCGGCGCCGGTGTTGATCTGGATCGCCCTTGCCCCCGCGGCGCGGATGCGCTCGCCGTCGGTGGAGGTCATCTGATCGCCCTCGATGACACCGACCTCGACCTCGCCACCGAGCGCCCGGATGGTCCGCTCCAGCAGCGTCGTCTTGCCGGCGCCGGGCGAGGAGATCAGGTTCAGCGCCAGCACGCCGCGCCCCTCGAACCAGCCGCGGTTGCGGGCGGCGATGGCGTCGTTCTTCGCCAGCACCGCCGCCTCCAGCCGGATCACCTCGCCGCCGGGGCCGTGCACATGCGGGACATCTTCGTTGTGGTGGTGATGGTGGTGCCCGTGCGCGTGATCATGCCCCGCCGCCGCGCGCAGCACCGTGCGCGCGCCGGTCGCCACCTCGGTCATGGTGACCTCGTCAGGCTCGCCGCAGCCGCAGATGCCGCACATCACGCGTCCTCCGAAACCTCGATCTCCCGGACCACGAAGGTATCGCCCTCCGCCTCGACAAAGGCAAGCGCCGCCCCTTCAGCCGCCGTCCCTTCGGTCACCACGCCCCAACAGAACTCGAGCGACGAGCGCTCGACGCAGGCGAGCGGCCCCAACGCCACCCGCACGCAGCCGACCCGGCGCCCGCCGGCATGCTCGCCGACGATGGACAGGATCGACCGGGCGAGGCTCAGCTCGTGCATCACGCGCCCTTCAGCAAATCCGCGGCAGCTGCTCGCCGACCAGCATGTTGACAATCCGGCCGCCGCCGAGCACGGTGTTCATCACCACGGTGCGTGGATGTGCCGTCACCGCCCGGCCGATCGCCACCGCCCCGCGCCCGGCCTCTGTTCCGCGCATTGCCGCCAGCGCTGCTTCCGCCTGCCCGGGCGGCACGAACAACACCAGCGTGCCCTCATTGGCAAGGTAGAGCGGGATCGAGCCCGAGGATTTCGCACACCCCCGTCACCTCGGGCCGGAGCGGCACGGCGACCTCGTCGATCTTGATCCCGCACCCCGCCGCACCGGCGATCTCGTTCAGCACCGCGGCCAACCCGCCGCGGGTGGCATCCCGCGCCGCCCGCACATCGGGTGCCGCCGCGATCACCGCTTCCATCAGCGCGTGCAGCGGCCGGTAGTCGCTCTCCAACTCGACCGACAGCGCCATATCGCCGCGCGCCGCCAGGATCGCGGCACCGTGGTTGCCAAGGACGCCGTTGACCAGCGCCACGTCGCCGGGGCGGACGTTGACCGCCGCTAGGTCCCGCCCCGGCGGGATCACCCCGATCCCGGTCGTGGTGATGAAGAGCCCGTCCGCGCTCCCCTTGTCCACCACCTTTGTGTCGCCGGTCACCACCGACACCCCCGCCGCCTCCGCCGCCCCTGCCATCGAGTCGACGATCTGCCTCAGCCGCGCAACCTCGAAGCCCTCCTCGATGATGAACGCCGCCGATAGCCACAGCGGCCGCGCCCCGCCGACGGCGAGATCGTTGACCGTGCCGTTGACCGCCAGCGTGCCAATATCGCCGCCGGGAAACTCCAGCGGCGAGACCACGAAGCTGTCGGTGGTGACGGCGAGCCGCGCCCCGGCCTCACGCAGCGCCGCATGCTCCAGCCGGGCCTGGTCCTCCATCGACTCGGGCTTGAACGCAGCGGCGAACACCTCCTCGATCAGGTCGCGCATCGCCTGGCCGCCGCCGCCATGGGCCAGCGTCACTCGGTTCGCGCGGAGCCTGGACGCCACGTTCATTCCGCCGGCTCCAGACTGAGGCCACCGTACCGATAATACGCCGCGCAGGCGCCCTCGGACGAGACCATCAGCGCCCCGAGCGGCACCTCCGGTGTGCAGCCCTTGCCAAACTCAGGGCACTGATGCGGCTTGATCCGGCCGGCCATCACCTCGCCGCAGGCGCAGCCTTTCGGCTCCGGCACCTCACCATGCGCAGCGCCATAGCCGATGCCGAACCGGCGCTCGGCGTCGAAGGCGCCGTAAGCCTCGCGGATCCGCAACCCCGAGAGGTCGATCTCGCCGAGGCCGCGCCAAGCGAACGAGGGCCGCGGCTCGTAGACCTCGGCGCAGGCGGCGAGCGCGGCCGGATTGCCGTCCTCCGGCACGTCGCGGGCGTACTGGTTCTCCACCTCGGCCCTTCCGTCACGGATCTGGGTCAGCACCATCAGCACCGCCTGCAACAGGTCCAGGGGCTCGAACCCGGCCACCACGATCGGCTTGCCGTAGTCGCGGGCGATGAACTCATACGGCCTGGTGCCTATCACCATCGACACATGCCCCGGCCCGAGGAAGCCGTCGAGCACCATGCGCGGGTCGTCGAGCAGCGCCTCGATCGGCGGCGGCACTGTGATGTGGTTGCAGAAGACGGAGAAGTTGCCCAGCCCCTCGGCCTCCGCCTGCAGTATCGTCAGCGCCGTCGACGGCGTCGTTGTCTGGAAGCCGAGACCGAAGAACACCACCTCGCGGCCCGGGTTGCGCCGCGCCAGCTCCAGCGCGTCGAGGGGCGAGTAGACCATGCGCACATAGGCGCCCTCGGCCTTGGCCTGGATCAGCGACTTGCCCGTCCCCGGCACCCGCATCGCGTCGCCGAAGGTGGTGAAGATCACCCCCTCCCGCTCGGCGATCTTGACCGCCTCGTCGACCCGCGCCATCGGCAGCACGCAGACCGGGCAGCCCGGCCCGTGGATGAATTCGAGCCCCGGCGGGGTCAGCTTGTCGAGCCCGTAGCGGAAGATCGCATGGGTATGGCCGCCGCAGATTTCCATGATCCGGACCGGGTTGTCGGCGGTGGCGCCAATCTCCGCGACGACCCTCTCGATCGCCGCAAGCAAACCCTTGGCCAGCTTCGGGTCGCGGAACTCGCTGGCGAATCTCACCGCGCCACCTCCAGCCCCGTCCCCAGGGCCGCCTCCGACGCGCGCATCGCCTCGATCTCCGCCTCAGCCTCGCCGAGCTGGTGCAGGATCTCCAGCGTCGCCCGCGACTCCGCCTCGTCGATCCGGCTCATGGCGAAGCCGACATGGATCAGCACCCAGGCACCGACCAGGGTATCGAGCGGCTCGTCGTCCTCTATGCACATCACATTGACCTCGCGGCGCACGCCGGAGATATCGACCAGCGCCAGCTTCCGCGCCGGATCGGAGACTCAACGATCTGCCCCGGTATCCCCAGGCACATGGGCGCCTCCCTGCACTTGCGCCAGCGCAACCGCCGCCTGCCCGAGCGCCAGCCCGCCGTCATTGGCCGGAACCTCCGCGTGGCTCAGCACCTCCAGTCCCTTGGCTTCCAGCCCGGAATGAACCAGCCCGAACAGCGTCGCGTTCTGGAAGCAGCCGCCGGACAGGGCAACGGTGATGATACCATCTTCCCGGCAGAGCTGCGAGGCCAGCGTCACCACCGCCTCGGCCAAACCCCGATGGAGCCGGGCGGCAATCGTGCCAACCGGCACCTCCCACCTGAGGTCGTCTAACAGCGCGCGCCACACGTCGGCCGGTTCGATCAGGGAGAGGCCCGCATCGCTCCGGATTGCGAACGGGTAGGAGGCGGCCTCTTCGATCGCCGCCCCGTCGATCGCCGCCTCGAACAGCATCGCCGCCTGGCCCTCATAGTCCTGCCGCTCCCAAGCCAGCCCGGCCGTCGCCGCGGCGGCGTCGAACAGCCGCCCGCAGGAGGACGTGAGCGGGGTGTTGAGACCTGTGCGAATCATCGCGTCCAACGTTGGCCGGGGCTTCTCCGCGAGCCGCTGCACGAGGTCCAGCCCGCCGAACTCCCGCTCCAACGCCTCCCAGCCCATCGCCGCCGTCAGCTGCGCATAGGCGTTGCGCCAGGGCTCGCGCACCGCCGCCGCGCCGCCGGGCAGGGCAACCGGCCTGAGACAGCCGACGCGGCGATAGTTTCTGTAGTCGGCCGCCAGGAACTCGCCGCCCCAGATCGTCCCGTCCGATCCCAGCCCGAGCCCGTCGAGGGCGATCCCCAGCACCGGCCCGGCCCCCAGCGGGCGCCGGTTCTCGACCAGGCAGGCGGCGATATGGGCATGGTGGTGCTGGACCTCAACCACCGGCCGGGCGCCAGCGATCTCGCGCCCGTGCTTGGTCGAGAGATAGTCCGGGTGGGCATCGACCGCGATCACCTCGGCCTCGTGCCGGTACAGCTCCTGATAGAGCCCGAGGTTATGGCACACGTCCTCGGCGGTAGCGGCGTCTTCCAGATCGCCAAGATGCTGGATGAGCGTCGCCTGCCCGTCGCGCACCAGACAAAAGGTATTCTTCAGCTCGCCGCCCATCGCCAGCACCTGCGCCCCGACGTCGAAGCCCTCCGGCAGGTCGATGGCCCGCGGCGCATACCCCCGCGCCCGGCGAAGCAGCCGGGGCCGGCCGAGATCGGCCCGCGCCACGCTGTCGTCGATCCGGTTGGCGATCTCGCGGTCATGGAGACATGCGAAATCGGCCACCGCGGCCAACCGCTCCCTGACCTGCTCGTTGGTCGTGCATTGCGGCTGGCCGGAGATGTTGCCCGAGGTCATCACAACGGGCATGTCGAGGCTATCGAAGATCGGTGGTACACCGGCGCATGGGGCAGCATGAAGCCCACCCGGTCCAGCCCCGGCGCCACCGCCTCGGGCAGCGGCTCGCCGCCTACCTCCAACAGCACGATGGGCGCCGCAGCCGACTACAACAACGCCGCCTCCGCCGGCGATACCCGCGCATAGCGGCCGATCACGTCGAGATCGCGCGCCATCAGCGCCAGCGCCTTGCCCCGGCGGCGCTTGCGCCGGCGCAGTTCCCGCACCGTGTCTCCCCAAGTCGCGTCGCAGGCCAGGTGCACGCCGCCGACGCCCTTGATGGCGAGGATGCGGCCGGCGAGGATCAACTCGGCCACCCTTTCGACGACATCACCCACCGGTACCGCCTCGCCGCCGAGCGGCTCCAGCCAGACCCGCGGCCCGCAGCCGGGGCAGGCGATCGGCTGGGCATGGAAGCGCCGGTCGGCCGGGTCGCCGTACTCGCGGGTGCAGGCGTCGCACATCGCGAACCCGGCCATCGTGGTCCTGGCGCGGTCGTAGGGCCCTGCACGCACGATAGAAAAGCGCGGCCCACACGCGGTGCAATTGGAGAAAGGATAGCGGAAGCGCCGGGCGCTTGGGTCGCGGATCTCGGCCAGGCACTCGGCACAGGTGGCGGCGTCAGGGGTGATCGCCGCGCGCATCTCCCCGCCAGCCGTCGCCACGATGTCGAAGCCCGCCCCCGGTGGCGGCACCGCCAGCGGTGCAGTCTCCACCGCATCGATCCGCGCCAGCGCCGGCAGGGCGGCGGTGATGCGCTCGGCGAAGGCGTCGTTGCCCCGGCCCCAGACGCGGATCTCCACCCCGTCGCCGGTGTTCCTGACATCGCCCGCGAGCCCCATCTCGTTGGCCAGCCGCCAGACCGCCGGGCGAAAGCCCACCCCCTGGACCTGGCCGCGGACCACGATCCGCGCGCCCGTCGCAGTGCCCGTCACGGCGCTGGCGCCCCGGTCAGGGTCTCTGCCGCCTTCAGATGGCCGTGGACGATGCCGCGGCAATTGCGGATCGGCGCATCGGCGAGGGCGCGGTAGACCGGGTCGTCCCGCTCCAGCGCCCCGTAACGGGCCAGGAGCGCCGCCACCGCCGCCTGGCTGCCGCGGGCGTTGCCGTCGTCGATCTTGATCGCGATGCCGAGGCCGCGCTCGCGCAGGATGGCGGTGAACACCGCCTCGGCCCCGGTCTTGACCGTGGCCCGGCCGCGGCAGGCGCGAATGAGATCGGTGCAGGCCCTGCCCTCGCCGGCGACCAGGAAGGGGTGGGCGATCACCGCCTCGACCAGCCGCTGCGCCGCCGCGGCACGGGCGCCGGTGAAGCTCTGCTCCGGGGTGGCGAACCGGGCCATCGCGGTCGCCAGACCCCTTAAGGGAACGGCGAAGTTGGGCGCCGAGCAGCCGTCGATGGCGAGCCCGGCCACCGGCCCGCCGGTCACCTCCTCGAACACCTGGCGCACCATGCACTGCACCGGGTGCTCCGGATCGATGTACTCCGGCCCCGCGCCGATATGGCGGGCGACGGTCAGAAACCCGCAATGCTTGCCCGAGCAGTTGTTGTGCACCTGCTCCGGCGTCGCGTGGCGATGGTAGAGGTCGTGCGCCGCCTCCAGGTCCAGCGGCACATGGCCGCCGCAGCGCAGATCGGCGTCGGTCAACCCCAGCCGCGCCAGCCAGCGCCGCGCCAGGCCGGTATGCAGCGCCGCGCCCTGATGCGAGGCGCAGGCCAGCGCCAGCTCCTCGGTGCCGAGCCCGGCCGCATCGGCGGCGCCCGACTCGATCAGCGGCAGCGCCTGGATGATCTTGCAGGCCGAGCGCGGCAGGATCACCCGCCCATGGTCACCCCAGGCCTCGACCACCTCGCCCGCCGCCGTCGCCACCACGGCGCTGCCGCGATGCCAGGATTCGAGGAACCCTCCGCGCCGGATCTCGACCAGGACGGGGTTTGCGGGCGCGGTCATCGGTTTTCTCCTGCCGGTTGGCAAACTGGGCGACGGATCATGCCCCCGACGGCGTGACAGAACACAGAGGCGCGATTTCACCGCCACATGGGGTGGAATTCTCCCTGCCAGTTACAGTATGCTGGACAAGGTGACGGGACAACGCCGATGCGAAGCACTTCCGGGCGGGCGCTGAAGATCCGCAGGAACCCTATGACGAGGCGAGCATGAGGAAATTACTCAAAGCAGGAATGATTGCGATTCTGGCCGGTGCCCTGACCGGCGGCCTTGGCGCCGGGCCGGTGGCGGCGCAAACCCAGCAGCGGGTCGACGCCAAGAAGAACTGGTCGATCTTCCAAGCCGGCGGCGACGCCCAGAAGGTCTGCTGGATCGTGTCGCAGCCGACCCGGACCGCGGCCTTCCGCAGCGGCAAGTCGGTGCAGGTGAACCGCGGCGACATCTTCCTGATGGTGTCGATTCGCCCCGCCGACGGGGTGGTCAATGAGGTCTCCTTCATCAGCGGCTATCCGTTCAAGAAGGGCTCCGAGATCAAGACCTCGGTAGGGTCGAAGAAGTTCACCCTGTTCACCGAGGGCGAGAACGCCTGGGCGCCGTCGGCCGACGACGACGCGGCGCTGGTCGGCGCCTTCCGCGCCGGCGCCAACGCCAAGGTCGAGGGAACCTCGTCGCGCGGCACCCGGACGGTGGACACCTTCTCGCTCTCGGGATTCACCGCTGCGCTGGAGACGGCAGGGGCGCTCTGTAAGGCGCAATGAGGCGCGCGGCGCTGGCCCGCGGGCCTAGGGGCTGCGGCCTTCCCTGGTGGGGGAAGGCCGTTTATCTATTGCCGACCATGAGCCGAGAGCAGATGACCCAGCACCCGACCGCCCGCGCGATCCAGCCGGATGTCGCCACCTTGCCGCGCAAGGTGATGGCGCCAGAGCGCGCCAATCTGGTCGGGCTGACCCGCGAGGGCCTGCGCGCGGCGCTGATCGGCGCCGGCACCGCCGAGGCCCAGGCGAAGATGCGCGCCACCCAGCTCTGGCAGTGGATCTATCAGCGCGGGGTCAGCGACTTCGCGGCGATGACCAACCTCGCCAAGGACTACCGGGCGCTGCTGGCGGAGCGGTTCGAGATCGCCCGGCCCGAGGTGGTGACCCGCCAGATCTCCGCCGACGGCACCCGTAAGTACCTGCTGCGCATCGCCGGCGGCCACGAGGTCGAGACCGTCTACATCCCCGAGGAGGACCGCGGCACCCTCTGCATCTCCAGCCAGGTCGGCGGCACCCTGACCTGCTCGTTCTGCCACACCGGCACCCAGAAGCTGGTGCGCAACCTTACCGCGGCCGAGATCGTCGGCCAGATCATGGTCGCGCGCGACGACCTCGGCGAATGGCCGGTGGCGGGGCAACGGCCGCCCGACCGGCGGCTGATCTCCAACATCGTGCTGATGGGGATGGGCGAGCCGCTCTACAACTTCGACAATGTCCGCGATGCGATGAAGATCGCCATGGACGGCGAGGGCCTCAGCCTCAGCCGGCGCCGGATCACCCTCTCGACCTCGGGCGTGGTGCCCGAGATCCCGCACGCCGGGGCCGAGATCGGGACGCTCTTGGCGATCTCCCTCCACGCGACCACCGACGAGGTGCGCGATACCCTGGTGCCGATCAACCGCAAATGGCCGCTGGCCGAGCTGATGGCCGCCTGCCGCACCTATCCGCGGCTCTCCAACGCCGAGCGGATCACCTTCGAATACGTGATGCTGAAGGGGATCAACGATTCGGATGCCGATGCCAAACGGCTGGTGAAGCTGATCGCCGGCATCCCGGCCAAGATCAACCTGATCCCGTTCAATCCCTGGCCGGGGGCGCCTTACGAGCGCTCGACCTGGGAACGGATCGAGAGCTTCGCCGAGATCGTCAACCGTGCCGGCTACGCCTCGCAGGTGCGCACCCCGCGCGGCGAAGACATCATGGCCGCCTGCGGCCAGCTCAAGTCGGCTACCGAGCGGGCGCGCAAATCGGCGGCCGAGATCGCCACCGAGGCGGAGCTGGGGTGATCAATCGCAACGACATCACCGCCGCCCATCAGCGCATCAAGGCGCATGTGCGCCACACCCCTGTCCTGGGTCTCGACGACGGGCTGGGGCTTTCCCACCCCGTTACCCTCAAGCTGGAGCTTCTCCAGCACACCGGCAGCTTCAAGCCGCGGGGGGCGTTCAACAACCTGCTCTCCCGCAAGGTGCCCCCCGCCGGGGTGGTGGCGGCCTCCGGCGGCAACCACGGCGCCGCGGTGGGCTACGCCGCGGCCACCCTCGGCATCCCGGCCCGCATCTTCGTCCCCGCCATCGCCGGCGCGACCAAGATCGCCCTTGTCCGCAGCACCGGCGCCGATCTGGAGGTGATCGAGGGGCTCTATGCCGAGGCCTATGCCCGCTCCGAGGCCTGGCGGCAGGCGCGCGGGGCGATGTCGATCCACGCCTATGACGCCCCCGAAACCCTGGCCGGGCAGGGGACGCTAGCGCTGGAGTTGGAGGAACAGGCCCCCGACCTCGCCATCCTGCTGGTCGCGGTCGGCGGCGGCGGGCTGATCGGCGGCATTGCCGCCTGGTATGGCGGGCGCATCCGTATCGTCGCCGTCGAGCCCGAGCAGGCGGCGACCCTGGCCACCGCGCTCCTCAACGGGCCGGAGGCCGAAATCCGCCCCGCCGGGGTGGCGGCGAACTCGCTCGGCGCCTCGAAGATCGGCCGGCTCTGCTACGACATCGCCCGCGCCACCGGGATCGAATCGGTCACCGTCCCCGACGCAGCGATCACCGAGGCCCAGCGCGGGCTCTGGTCCGGCGCCCGAATCCTCGCCGAGCCCGGCGGCGCCACGGCGCTCGCGGCGCTGACCAGCGGCGCCTTCACCCCGCCACCCGGGGCGCGGGTCGGCGTCGTGGTCTGCGGCGGCAATATCGACCCGGCGCCGGTCTGAGCGCCCCATGCCCTTGCAGAACCGCGTCACCCCGGTCGGCGACATCGTCGCCGAACCCTGGCGCGGCACGCTGATGGGCAACCGCGGCATCCTGCACGACGAGGCCCGCCAGCTCGGCACCGCCCGCTGGCGCCACCGGAACTGGGTCTGCTGCTTGACCGAGTTCCGCGGCCGCCACCGCGAGCCGATGCCGCTCGCCGGATCGCCGACCCGCTACACGGCGCTGTTCTTCCCCGACGAGCCCTCGGCCCTCGCCGCCGGTCACCGGCCCTGCGCCGAGTGCCGCAACGCCGACTGGCGCCGGTTCAAGGCCGCCTGGGCTGCGCACTGACCGCCGGGCCGCGGCATTTGTCACACGAGCCGGCTATTTCTCGCCAGTTCCGGATAGAGAACGCTTGTCCGGCGCCAAAGCCCGGCATAAGGTCCGCGCGAGGCTTGGAGGGGCAGTTTGATCCGGGACTTGGTGCAGCGGGACGGTAAGCGCTCGGGCGTCAGCGGTGCGCTCCGCGGAGTGGCGGCGGCAGCCGTCCTGCTCGGGCTGGCCGAGGCCGGTCCCGTCCATGCAGAAGTGCCGGAACCGCCGGCGGCGCCCAGCCACAACCTGTTCGGCATGACCGGCCTGATCGACATGCCGACCGCGGACATGCAACCGGACGCGCAGATTTCCTTCACCGCGGGCTACTTCGGCGGCTACTATCGCAATACCCTGTCGGCGCAGATCCTCCCGTGGCTGGAGCAGGGCTATTGCATATGGGAGAGGGCGGCGACGAGGTAGTCGTCGCTCCACATGCATTTCCGGATGCGGTGGCTGATCGGTGTCTTCGG
>Ga0209255_1000096_pt1 | contig 15943 bp, 7 predicted proteins | sample WorMetvaBAHAMAS2_FD_187394 | JGI IMG/M metagenome (GOLD analysis project Ga0209255, IMG submission 187394) | Marine gutless worms symbiont microbial communities from Max Planck institute for Marine Microbiology, Germany - Olavius vacuus... | ecosystem: Host-associated > Annelida > Digestive...
ACTTGACGATGCCGATGATGGTGAGGCCTGTATTAAAACTGATACAGTAGATATAAAAATAGATTTAGTGTCTTATTTTACCTTATCCAGCATTACTGCAGTCTTAGGTCTTCCTTTTGGCATTCAGTGATAAAGTCTTGATAACATCTTTGCTACATTATCCAATTTATAGCAACCAGTGGAGTTTTAAAAAAGTCTCATCAATGTGGTTAACTAGTGAATAACGTAAGCACATACAGCAAAAAGTTATCATATTTTGTTGGGTAAAATAGAGAAACCAAAATATCATATCAATTTTTGCATACAGTGACCTTGACCTATAACTTCCAGAATTTAACCAATTCGTCCTGCATGTGTCTGCCTTGGTCAGATTGGCTGATCTGTTCTCAAATTATTCTGTTCAGAAGCAGAAAAGGGGTGAGCACAATATATTTCCTGCATAGTAGAGAATAAACATTAACTATGTTAGTATACCAGTAACAGTTAAAACAAACATAGCATATTTTATTGCTAGGTGCTTCAAGCAGTACTTTAGTCACATCAATAACAATAAAACTGCTAACGGAGTCCCGTAGTAATTCCACATACCACTCATCTCAAAACGAAATTTATGCAACCAACTTATGTACAAATGTGCCATGCCAAAAATTGTTACATTGTGACTTCAGAGTTCATTCCCATGTTGTAAAAGTTTCCTGAACACTGCTAATATGTAACAGCTTATAGTCAGTTGTTTTTTTGCTGAATTTGGTTTACAGAGTTATTACTGCATAAAGCAATCAAAGCGATCACCATCAACTTTAAAATTGATAATTAAATTGATAATCACAATTTTTTCTTGTCTACTGTTAAACAATTAAACAATAACCACAAAACACAACAAATTCGGAACAACCATACTTACACTTATCACCTTTAACTTGTTTTTTCTACACAAATTCCATGACAGACATAATGAAATAAAAAGTACTCTATTGTGAGAAGTTTTTTTCCAATTTTATATTTCATTTCAATTGTATTTGGGCTGTCAGAAATAAATGCAACTTACTTAAGCGCCCCAGATACAGAATTTTATCCATGCTAGTTAGTACTATCTCAACTATACAAGAATCTCGGCTACCACAGAGATAGCAGGTATCAACTGTCATTAAGCTGCTCATATCTACAAAATTTTGCAAGAAGAAACTATATATATATTACTCTTCATGTGGCGTGAAATGTTTTTCAATATCTTTAACTGTTTAGGTATGGATTAGAAGCTTAACGGAGAGACGGACACACAGAAGAGACTTTACTAATAGCACGCTCTAGCGTGGCTAGATGCACACTGAATAGTAGACTGCTGTGGTAAATAGTCACAATCACTTAAAATTACCTGAGTAATGTTAAATGTTCCACCAAACACACTGTAGGTCATATCGAGTACGGGATTTTACGGATGAAATGACCCAACCAACAGTGTCTAAGCACTGAAAAAATATAGGTCCTAGGTATTAGGCTTTAGTATCATCAGGTTCATCTCACCATGTTACAATAATACAGCACATACGCAGTATGAAAAAACGAAACATAATTACCTCACGAACTGCTGAGTAAGCAGCAACACAACACTGACCTTTCTCCAGTGCATTGCGCCACTTGTATCCGGCCCATAATCATAACGAATTTCGACACCAGGCTCAATATCTTGTAATGCGAACAGGCATAAATGTACATCTCCATCCCTTTCAACTTTCTTCATAACGGCATTCGGCTTTCTTTCTTCGTCATTGCACAGTCTACCCAGACCCGTACTGAAGGTCGCATCGACACTACCACATTTAAATACACCAGCAAAAACTTAATGTGGTACAATATAAGCCTGTACAAATAAGGCAATGCTTTTAATTATTTTCACAGCACTTCTCAACCAAAATACACAACCTTTAGCGAGACAGCTGCACAGCTAACAAATGTGAAACAGTACTGGCGTACAGTGAGGACCATTGGTTCTCTATATTCTTGAGGACAATTAGTCCTAAAATATATCGAGGGGTATAAGCCGGAAGGTCGTATCTACGTTTTTGAGCGAAACTGAGAATAGGGCAGGAATCAACTGATGTCAACTGGGGCTATGTTATGCCAGAAGGTCGTAGCTGTGTAAAGTTAGACGGCCGTAAGTTAACTTCTTTCATACAGTGCCATACAGTGCCATAAAGACGTATGTCTAAGATAGGTCCTTATGCCAGAATAAATTCTACAGCGTTCTTGCAAATTGTGTTGTGCCAGGAGGGCGCACGATAAAGATACGCTTATCTGGCAGCACAAACGTAATGAAATAACCATAGATACTGCAAGATTGTATATCATCTGCAGTAGGCCTACAGTAACGCGCGTCACAGTACTTTAGCAACGTGTTACGGTAGGGGTCAGCCATATGACCTGGGGATTAAAACTTACAACCACCCTGAAAAATCCAAGCCTTGTTACGAACTTTGCTTAAATATGGCTACATGAGAGTTTAATGTCGATTCGTCATTTGTCACAAAGCCCTAACTGACGACCAACTGCATCCGGTATCATGAATGGCGTAGACCTAGTCTGCCTCATCTGCAGTAGGCCTACAGTAACGCGCGTCACAGTACTTTACTGCACTACGAGCAAGTAACCTGTATGAGAGTCTGGAGACTGCAGATTTATTGCAACTGGTAACTTACTGGCCATCATGACATGGTTAATTGGTAATTTTCCATCACTAGTCCTATTAGTTTGTTGCAGAAAGGTTAGTAGCCTACTGCACAAAGTTGTTAGATTTTATTCTGCATTTCATTATACAGTGAACGTATTTGGTTATTTTCAGCATTCTTGAATCATTCTGGAGTTTTAGTGACCAGTTAGCGTATGCATGTACCAGTCAAAACGTGGCTTACTACTCGGCGGACTCGAACGGTGCTTGTGTTTGGCCCTGGGTTCAATTCCAAGGACTGGCCAAGCAATTTGGGTCAAGATCACAACCGCGTATGCTTTGAATTTCTCGGACAGGAAAAGGTTCGACAATGTCATGTATAATCTGTGACCGTTGGTGATGCACAGACCTCTCAACTGACCTGCCTGAAGCGATGGCAGACCCGCATTCGAGTACAAAACCTGCGTGACCCGATTATAATAATAATAATAATAACACTAACAGTAACGCAATAAAGTCCGAAGATACAGAGGCGCTTGCCAACTCAGAACCCGCGTGGAAGCTGATTTTATAAATATCCAAACCATACTCAAAATAAATACCTAATGGTCCTCACTGAGGAACATTGGTTTTATATATAAATAGCTGAGAAATGTAAAACAGTACTGGCGTACAGTGAGGACCATTGGTTCTCTATATTCTTGAGGACAATTAGTCCTGGAATATATACTGAGGAACATCGGTATTATATATAAATAAGAATACTTTTTCAGAACAGTACTGGCTTATAATGAGGACCATTAGTTCTCTATGTTCATGAGGATAATTGGTTCTTAAATATATACAGGAAGCCTGAGACTAACAATACTTGTGGAAAACGGCAAAAAACGAATTGTGCACTCAATATCACTTACATATCGTGTTCCGTACTCATCCTTGTCATATGTGTGTATGAATTATGTGAAGGAAATATCACTAACTTTAAAATAGGAATTGAGTTTAGGTGAACAAATTTTGAAAAAGTGTGTTTTAATGCGATTTTGTGTCAAACGTCGCATATATACATCTTTCTGGCATGCAAACATAACAGTGTATGAAATACTGTCTGATAATTATTTTATTCAAGTGTAATATGTAAAAACTAAGCTATCTGTTTGTACTATATCGTTACTTGTGAGCACTTTGGTCTATTATTGCGGAATCACTGTTATTTTCGTCGATACATCACTCTGGCATAAACAGTCCTGGTAATGTTGTTGATTCAGCGTATTGTTAGACTCAGGTTTCCTGTATATATTTAAGGACCAATTATCCTCATGAACATAGAGAACCAATGGTCCTCATTATAAGACAGTACTGTTCTGAAAAAGTATTCTTAGTTATATATAAAACCAACATTCCTCAGTATATATTTGAGAACTAATAGTCCTCAAGAATATAGAGAACCAATGATCCTCACTGAGGAACATTGGTTTTATATAAAAATAGCTGAGAAATGTGAAACAGTACTGGCGTACAGTGAGGACCATTGGTTCTCTATATTCTTGAGGACAATAAGTCCTCAAATATATACTGAGGAACATTGGTTTTATATATAAGAATACTTTTTCAGAACAGTACTGTCTTATAATGAGGACCATTGGTTCTCTATGTTCATGAGGATAATTGGTCCTTAAATATATACAGGAAGCCTGAGTCTAACAATACGCTGAATCAACAACATTACCAGGACTGTTTATGCCAGAGTGATGTATCGACGAAAATAACAGTGATTCCGCAATAATAGACCAAAGTGCTCACAAGTAACGATATACTGGAAAGAGATAGCTTAGTTAAGTTCGTAACAAGGCTTGGATTTTTCAGGGTGGTTGTAAGTTTTAATCCCCAGGTCATATTTTAAAGTTAGTGATATTTCTTTAACATAATTCGTACACACATATGACAAGGATGAGTATGGTACACGATATTAAGTGATATTGAGTGCGCAATTCGTTTTTTGACGTTTTCCACAAGTTGTAACAAGATGCTCAGCTATCGCAGAGAGACCGCGCTGCAAGGTGCGTTATAGTTTTCGCCAAAAGTAGAAGACTCAAACTGGGAGACAGTATTTTACGGACATTACAGGTCTATCTTTAACCACTGTGACATAATCAGCCTGAAAATCTGTCGAATTCCGTGAAAAAAACGCAGAATAAGGGCTATTACGGCATTCAAGGTCATCGAGGTCGGTGCCAATCGAAAGTCCGTATGCGATTACCTATTAGTGATTAATAGTAACTAACATCCTATCTCGTACCATTTTGGAGTTATCGCAACTTATTGTTCAAATTTCGCTCCAACGAGGTCACTGACTCAAAATTTCAGGCAGAAGGGGTCGTCCCCCACCAATTATTTTTGCACTGATAGTTAGGCCAATGAATGCCTTACAACTTTGTCCCGACAGTTTTCACACAGGTGTTACGGCTGAGGCGATACGAGCCAAAATATAGCGAAAATCAGCGATTTCGCACCAATGCGGTCACTATGATCCCAAATTTTAGGTAGAAGGGGTCGCCCCCACCAATCATTTTTGCATGGTTAGTTAGGGCAATAAATGCCTTATAACTTTGCCGCTGACAGTTTTCACACAAAGAAACTTTGTAGCAGACTTTCTTCAAGCGAAGTGCAATTTTTTTTACGGAAATCGGCCGTTTTGCGTTTTTGAGGCAACGTACGACGACCATCTTTGGCTCATTGGAAAGCGCATAGTGGACTTCCTATTAGCATTAATTGAACTTTTTTCGCTAGGTGTTACGGCTGAAGAGCTAGGAGCGATTATTGGTTGAAAATCGGCGATTTCGCCACAACGGGGGCCGGTTGACCCAAAATTTCAGGTAGAAGGGGTCTCCCCTACCATCCATTCTTCTTCTCAGAAAACAAGGCTAAATGTTCTTTCGTATGGTATATAAATCTGCACAAATCTTTCTACTGTTTTGTCACAATACACGCGTGTGACTGACAGACAGACGGACAGACAGAATTCTCATCGCTAGACCGCGTCTACATTCCATGCATCGCAGTAAAAAACTAAGACACGACCTTCTGGCTTATACCCCTCGATATACTGAGGAACATTGGTTTTATATATCAATAGCTGAGAAATGTAAAACAATACTGGCGTACAGTAAGGACCATTGGTTCTCTATATTCTTGAGGACAATTAGTCCTGAAATATATACTGAGGACTTTGGTTTTATATATAAATAAGAATACTTTTTCAGAAAAGTACTGGCTTATAATGAGGACCATTGGTTCTCTATATTCGTAAGGATAACTGGTCCTGAAATATATATTGACGAACATTGGTATTCAAATTTACATTGCGGGAATAGGGATTTTCACCTTTTTGCTCCTGTGATCTTGACCTTGACCTTCATATACGAACTTGACCTGTATTTTGCTTTATGCTTTTCACAATACAAATTCAAAATTACTGCTTACTGAATGGCAATACGAGATTAATGCAACATAATTGACTTGTCTCGCCCACGTCACAAATACATTATAAATTGAAGCCACAATGTCGCATGTGACTGCAAATGTATGCAACAGAAACCACACAGTACTTTTGTCACGTCACGTCAGTGGTGTTAACTGTTTGTATACTTTCTCAGCACAGGCACAGTTTAAATGTCTATACAGTGGAACAAAAAAAAAGAAAAGTTGTAAACTTATGTGGTCTTGAACTTGCAACCAGCAGTAATACACAGGGGTTACATATTATGGCTACCTTGCTAAAATAATAAGAAAGTGACCAGCATTGAATGAGGTTTACTGCAGATGGAGGAGTGTAATGACGGACAAGAATCTAGTGGAACATTCACATCAAAATACTACAAACATGGGCAAAACTATTTATGGTCGATTTAACTGGTTTTGAATGATCACCTGCCTGACAAATGTTCTGGCAGACAGACACAATTGCTATGGCTTTCACCTACCATTTGCAGCAGGTTGGCGGCTTTACACTGGCCACAATGTCATTTAACGTATTGCTCAACATATCGCACAACAATGTGGGTAGTCTGAAGATGCCATAATGTACAGTAATATAATCTGATCTCTGCAACTACAACTCACCACATTTCCTTTCCAGCATGGAAGAAAAAATACATAAAAGAGCCATGTTTTCCACCATACAACTGCTCCCGGTGGCCTGCCTCCTCAATATCTATCAGTTCTCCACGATAATGCAGTAGAAAGTCTCCCTTCTTTATAGGTTTTTCACAAACAAATACTCCATAACCTACAATGGCACATAAAAAGCATGTGTAGATGCGAACATTACATTATTTTACTACGAACTTGTGTGTCGCCTATACCATGCAACGCATCAAGAATAAGCAAGCTCAGCCACAGCAGACAGATGGCACAAGCATAGGTAATGTATTGTCATTCACCAGAAGCCGAGACACCAGATGGAAACTGTATCCCTTAACTCATTAATGTTTTATAGTGACACTATGCATTACTCACAGGGACTGTTACAAAATTTAAAATTAACATAGTTAATATGCCGCATGCCGGGAATGTGGCAAGATTATTAGCTATTGCACAAGTAGAATACCACCGAATGCACATGTTATGGACAGCAAATGACCTTTGGGAAAGAAGAAAAGATTGTATCTATTCGTACCCGTTATCTCTTACCACTTTGACTTATTTATGTAATATGGAAACCATGGTCATATGGCCATTCAAACCATCACCCATATGCCACTTCTTATTGATCGTCAATAGCACTCTTGGCTCTGTCGTGCACTGTCTATGAGATACCGACACACTTACGCCAGAAGTCACGATTTTTCCCTAAACCATTTGCATTGACAAATCCATTTGAGATGATCTCTTTCGAGTTTGTGACGTAAAATACATGCAGTAGTGTTTAGATTATTGGACAGTGGTATTATGGCAATGCTATGACCGTAATACAGGCATTGTGTAATCACGAAAGATGCTTCATGTAGCACACAAAATATTTCAACTTCATGTAAAAGATTGCTAAAAATGTGTAAGAGGATGACTGCAACAGCAAGCGCAGATGCCACATTTACTCACCAATGTTGTCATTGATAAACTTCTTTTCAAAAAAGCATCCATCTGCACTGCTAGCAATTGCCATCATCGCAGCATCAACTGGTTTGATTCTTTTTCTTTCCATCACTATTAAGACACAACAGACATAAAATGAAGTAAACAAAGGATATATTCAGAACTGTGAAATTCGACACTCTGTAAACCGTACATATGGGCCTACATGCCGTATGCTTACTTGAAACTGTAAAACAGATAAGATATACAAATATGTGCACATGAGAGCAAAACTGTTATACAGTGAAGGTGCGAGGACACTGGGACAGCCCTCACTAGCTGCAGTTGTACAAAGTTACTGATGCCACTGTGTGTACAGCGGCATTTTGATCAACACCTCTGTTGACCACTATCACTCAAGCCCACTAAAATACACCAGTAACCACACAATAGTACTTAACCTCTTCCCCGCTGTAGACAAGAAAACTTGGCTGTACTGTCAAAAGCAGTTTGCAAGTTTAGTTTCAAGATTATACTTTTAATGCCAAAACCCCCATCCAGGTCAGCATTTAAAGACTGTCAGACTGCACGTCATTAGTTAATAAAATTCAGTCAATTACTTTGTCAGCGTTGGTCATGTTATATGTATCTCATGGTGATATGATGAACCTGTCAGAGTCATTCAATAAGCTACTTAAGTAAGTCGGCAGTTTTATAGCTGGCGCCAAAGTCACAAAGACGCCACAACAGCGCCAGGCGGTGGTGGATGTTCCTTCTGTTTGTCGACACAGCAGATGTAAAACAGATGACCTCAAGTTGTCTCTTGAAAGTGTTCAGTGTCATCTCCGGTCTCCTTAAAGCAGCCAGAAGACTTCCACAGAGACAGTCCCGCGACAGCGAAGATCCGCCAGCCGATCACAGTTCAGGCTCTGAGAACTTGTAGTAGTAGGCCCGTCAAGGCTGACCTGAGATACTAACGACCTGAAGCGGAGGCAACAAAAATGCAGAGTTCACAGAGGTAGCAGCGAGCAGTGCCGTTAAGACACTTCCGCACCAATACCACAGTCTTGAACATAACTGTCTTACACACTAAAAGACAGTCGTGTTGTAAGATGTGGTCGTAACGATGTGCACTAGAAACAAATCGCGCGGCTGCATTCTGGACTGACTGAAGACGATTAAAGTAAACGTTAGATGCATCAGTCGGAAGAGTATAATTGCAGTAGTCCAGCCTGCAGTGGACAAATGCCTGTACTAAGGCATACACTGCATCGGCTGACAGTGAACATATAACTGACTCTTAAGTGCTCTTCCAGCAGCCCTAGTAACCAACCATAAAGTTTCATCATTGTTTGTGTCATTGTGTCATCTGCCTGCGTGTAAGGTAAAGGTAAATGTGGATTTGTATAGCGCCTTGTCGTGACCACACTTCTAAGGCACTCACGTATGGCACGAGTTCTCACGGAATTTCACAGTTTTACCTGCACACCCCGCATTCATCCGCCAATGGAATGAACCATACCTGCCTTAGCCTTCTCAGCCAAAGCTGGTACTTATTTACCGACTACGGGGGATGGAGGGCTGAGTTGGCCTTGGGTGGCTCGTTGGTTACATACCGAAATAAATTAATGTCCGGCACCGGGAATTGAACCCGGACAGGGGACACGGTCGCCCATCTCAGTACTAACCGGGCCTGACGTAGATTAACTTCGTTGATCGAAGCCAACGCTCTAACCACCAGCAAGTAAACCAAAGTTTAAAAAACAATAGGTGCTATGCGTCGGCAAACAATGACAGACAGCCATCAGTAGCTAGTCATACAACATACATTGCACATATCTGCATTACTCTCAAAATAAGCTTACTATTTTCATTTCTTTCTACACACAACTTACTTTTCAGCTGCTGCTGCTGCATATAATGCTCATTGCCCATGAGGGCCAATTTTCTGCCACGTTCCATAAGGTGGCTATTCACGTAAGACACATCATATCCATATCTCTACAATACACAAAACTGTAAAATAAATTTAAGTACTCCACGTTATCATTGTGATGTAGACAAAATTGAATCCGTGCAACAGAGATTTACTAAGAACATCGGAACCCTTAGTAACTTAACATACCCAAAACGGTTAGATGTATCGCATGCTGAGTTTTTGGAATTATGACGTCTAAAGTATCTAACAATGATGTTTTGTATTATTTTTGTACGCTGTAGTTCTTTTTACACTGCATAAATCTCAAGTACACGAGGTCATAAATTTAAACTAATGAAACAATTCAGCCATGTTAACTGTCGTGTTTTTAGTTTTGCTAACAGATGTAGTGATGTATGGAACAGTCTCAGCGATGATGTTGTTTGTGCACCTTCTGTGCCAGTTTTTAAATATCGTCTTAAGCTAGTGGAATTACATCAACAACACATTTTTACCGAGCTGTATGGAATGCAGACACGGTATAGAGACAAGAATTCTGTCTGTCTGTCCGTACGTCTGTCTGTCTGTCATATGCGTGCAATGTGACAAAACGGAAGAAACAACTGTCCAGATTTTTATACGATACGAACGATCACTTAGCCTAGTTTTTTTAGAAGAATGGTTGGTGGGGGTGACCCCTTCTACCTGAAAGTTTGGTCAACCAGCCCCCATTTAAGCGAAATCGCCGATTTTGAACCGATATTCGCTCATAGCACTTCAGCCGTAACACCTGGAAAAAAAGTTCGCTAACGCCAATAGGAAATCCACTATGCACTTTCCAATAAGCCTAAGATCAGATACCAACTGCCTCGTTCGCTACTGGCGCTGATGTCATCACACCTGTCTCATCAGTGCAAGACCTGGGAATTTATCTGTACTCAAACTCGTCAATGCGAACGCACATTTTGAAGACTGTCAGCTTGTTTTGCAGTCCTCCGTCAGATCAGAAGTATCCGTCGGTCTGTCACTAGACCAGTCCTCCAGTCGTTGATTGCATCACTGGTGCTGACGCGACTGGACTATGGCTGCTCGACACTGGCTGGTTTGCCTGCAAGGCAACTGAACCGACTACAATCCGTCATAAATTCTGCCGCCCGTCTCGTGTACTCGGCAAGGAGGAGTGAGCACTCCTCTTCTTCGTGAGCTCCACTGGCTGCACGTTCCAGAGCGGATCGACTTCCGTCTCGCCGTTCTAGTTTACCGTTGTATGAATGGCACAGCACCACGTTATCTCAGCAGTGAGCTACAGTGGGTCGCCGACATCGAGTCACGTAGGCGTCTGCGATCTGCATCATCACCGTCGCTGCATGTTCTACGGTCGTTGCACAGGACCATCGGCGATCGCGCCTTCCCTGTTGCTGCGGCAAAGATTTGGAATGTGCTGCCACCAGCGATCACGTCGCTGCCGTCGCTGGGGGCATTCAAGCGTGCACTGAAAACGGAACTGTTCCACAGATCATACGGCAATGCAAACTATCGGCCACAGCAGCATTGACATTACAGCTGTAGTGTAATACGTGACACATAGCGGCCATAAAGTTTTGTTTCAAGACTTGCGTTGCGAAGAAATTCGTGGATAAGGATGATGATGATAAGATCACCTAAGATGCCCCTGTTTTTCGTCTAAAATCGCACTTCGCTTGAAAAAGTCTGCTACAAGTTTCGTAGTGTGAAAACTGTCAGCAGCAAAGTTGTAAGACATTCATTGGCTGAACTAATCATTGGTGGGGGCAACCCCTTCTACCTGAAATTTTGGGTCAAAATGACCGTGCTGGAGCGAAATTGCTGATTTTCTATCTATTTTTGCCCGTAGCGTCTCAGCCGTAACACCTAGTGAAAAAGTTCAATTAACACTAATAGGATATCCACTGCACGCTTTCCAATGAGCCCAAAATGAACATCGTACATTGCCCCTAAGCCCCAAACGGGGAATCAAATGCAAAAAGTGTCCGAAATTTGAATAATAAGCTGCGATAACTCCAAAACAGTACGAGATTGGACGTCAGTTACTATTAATCACTAATAGGAAGTCACTTACGGGATTTCGATTGGTACCGACCTCAGTGACCTTGAACGGTGTAATAGACCTTATTATGCGTATTATTCGATAGGTTTGCAGGCCGATTATGTCACAGCGGTTGAAGACAGACACAAAAAAATATTGTCGCCAGTTCCAGGCTTCCACTTTTGCCCAAAACTAACGCACCCTTCAGCGCAGTCTCTCTGCAATAGCTGAGCATCTCGTACAGTATCGCGTTTATGAAGTAGTGGAAAATATGACATCATCAAGTTGATGTTATTGATGACTTGCACTCTACTTCATCTACTGTACTGTAGCAGTTTGATAACAGTGCAAGTAATTTTACATAACTATGCGCTATGGTGTCAGTATTATGTTTTGAATTACTCGAAAATAATCGACTAAATAACAGCTAAACTATTTCGATTAATCCACTGCAATGCTTTTTATGCACATCGCCACCCACAAAAGTGAAAACTGTTTCAAAATGTTGGGACTTCGCCACACTAGTCCAATTGGCATCAAAACCCCAATCCTGAAGTATAAAAACATGCATCATAGAGGCTGTATGGTTTTCCGTTTTGATCCCACGAAAAAGAATGCAGTCAAGGCAGCATGATGCTACGATATGTGCATATGTAACTATGACCGTTTACTTTTTCTCCAAAAACGAAATTATTTTCTAAATATGGCTAAATTCGCCCGCGTGGCATGGACGAAAAATTATGAAAACAACACGTTTAATGCACAAACTTTGGTCCATGATGTGGTTAGAGATAGGACTGTCGCGACACAACGGTCATGTCCGTAACCATATTATGGTTACGGTCACATCCATCGTTGTCTCTTGTTTTCAAAACACATGGGCATGACCATCACGTCTGTGCCTGATAAATACGGACATAGAAGTCATAAGCAGTACCTTAAATGAGTCCATGTTTCGATTTATTGTTAATAGAACTATGAAAAGAACTGTGAACAGGTAACCTGCATTCTGTGTGGTTACAAAGACTTGATCCTGTACAGTCTGTTGCACAGTGGTTAAGCAAGTACATTTTTAAAGTTGAAATAACAAACTACAAGTGAAACATCTATAACCAAAGTTTAGGTACATCATGCCACAGCATTGCAAAGGTGCCTGCACATAGTGTCACTGGTGGACAGGACAAGTGTACATATAATTTGAAATCCACAAAATTGCTGAATACTGTGGCGGAATTAAACCCTTGCCCTAATCGGGTTTCACTAAAAGCCAACTGCATGATGGCACATGACTGCACAGTCTGAATGACCACAGAGAATCGCGGTATAGACCGCATGCATGGTTGATGAAATTAATTTTTCTGTAACTAAAGCAATTAGCACTAGACTGCTAACACTACCTTAACCCTGACCCTAACCAAAATCCTAACCATAATCCTAACTTTGACACTGGGTATCCCAAGTTAAGGGCTGCCAAGTATGGAAAAGATATCAGTCGGACAAGCAGTTGAAGGTAAGGTAAATGTAGATTTATATAGTGCCTCGTCGTGAATGCGCCTCTAAAGGGCTCAGGTATGGCACTTGTTCTCAAAACTCATGGTCGCGTGTAGTCTGTGCAGTCGTTCAATTCATTTGCCGTGCGGTCGTTTAGCTTGTGCGGTCGTGTGACTGCCCTAACCCTGACCGCATGGGCCATATCCAGGAATAGCCCCCGCTATGGCCTTGTCTAAAACATGCCAGGACGCCGGTATGACATCGGGACAGTATAACTGGCAAAGACGCCAGGACAGCCGCTCGTTAAAGACGCCGGGACAGCAGCAACACAGCACTAAATCATACTGTTGTCCATTGAGCAATTATCACAGCCAAGCCTAGAGATGTGTTGATGTATAAAGAGTTTGTTTTCGATTTAAGAGAAGCTGCTGCAGTTTGAAACCAGGGTGACACAGACACAACTGAAGGCTAATTAGTGTCAATAAAGGCCTGACACGTGCCGTGATAAATGATAATTGCTCACTGGACGACGGTCTGACTTAGTACAGCATCCCTGCTATCCCGGCACCTTTAACGAGCGGCTGTGCCGGCGTCTCTGCCGGTTACATTGTCCCGGCATGTTTTAGACAAGGTGCCCGCTATTCAATCCTAACACTATACTAACATTAACCCTAGCCCTTACCTGGCGCTAATCCGGGATAATGCCATGCATGCATTTACATTCCGCATTTCACATGTCATGAGCCGAGACAAGAATCACTCCTTTGCCAGCATCGTTGTAGTATTCGGCCTGCCTAGATTTCAGCATGATAAGACTTTTACTGAAAATAGCCTACGGTGGGCAAATATGCAGTTTAGATTGTCAAATTCACAACGGCACTTAGTAGTAGGGTTAGTAGGGTTGGTAGAGTCAGTAGGGTTAGGGTTACCGTTTAGGCCTACTGTGAATTTATACCACGGTCTGTAGAAACATTGCATCAGACTAATCAGACTAATCGGCCACAAATATTGAGTATACACGGACAAAAAGCTATGAAAAAAATTATAAATCACATCTATTTAACACAATGAAAAGCTAAAACTGCAATAGGATTACCAGAGAGTGGAAAAAAGATGTTACACGCCGATTAACGGTCAATGAGCCTCTTAACTAATAGCGATACGAATCGACCTGCCCAAGCAGCAACGACGTAGTTCTCAACTACAGGACTGCGCGCACTGTTAACTGTACAGAAGTTCTCGGCTGCGTCTGATAAGGACATTAGCGGTTGCGAACTTTGACATTCTGTTCGCTAATCGGCTGACTGACCGGTAATCGGAGTCTAAGCCCGATAGCGTTTTGAGTCTTTTAGTGCTGTATGTAGGACTCCAACTGAGCACCTAAGACGCTCGTCGTAATATTTTTATTCTTGTGCTCGTATGTGTTAATAGATGTGATTTATAAATTTTTTTCGTTGCTTTTTGTCCGTGTATACTCTTCCGAATCGGTACAGTGCGCTATAACTGGCCCATGTCTGCGCATGCGTTATAGGCCTTCAGCATAGCGCACTGTACCGATTCGGAAGATTTGCCCAATACTTATGGCCCATTAGTCCGATGGGGACACATTACGTTTACTGGGCGCCATTGAAACACCGTAACCGTGCAGTTTATGCTTCGCTAAATACTAATGCTAACCCTACACCTAACCCTAATACTAACCCTAACCCCAACCCTAATCCTAACCCTGATCCTAACTATAACCCTAACCTTAAGTGAGCGTAATGCAATCCTATGGCGCCCAGTAAACTACAATCTAGCCGTCCGATGCAATGCTTCTACGGACCCATTAGGGTCAGCAGGTTAACGCTATGGTTAGTGTCAGGGTTAGGATTAACTAAGTACCGCTGTGAATCTGACAAACTAATCTGCCGGTCTATCTTAATGTTCGATGGCACGGGCGGAAAATAGCAGTTAGAAATACATAAAGCAAGATGCCGATATGGCAAATGACGCCGAGCACGAGGAGTCCGAAAGTTGCTGAAGTGGAGACTAATCACAACTCACGAGTTCAAACTGACGTTACTGACCAGTACACAAGAATGCACAAATACGAAGTTTTGCGATAAAAATGATCAAAATGCAACTTAAATCTTGCAACAATAAGAACCGAAAACCTTATGACCTTCCCAAAACATCACGCAAAAAATACACTTCTATGTGGTCACGTGACGAATATAGATATATAGAGAGGCGATTTTCGATATTTCACAGCAAAAAACGTTTTCCGTCCATAGTCTTTGAAATAGTGCAGAAAATCGAAAATCGCTCTGCAGGTAGACTCGACGTCATTAGAAACTTACTATACTACATCGATAATAATAATATATGCGGTAGATTTTTAATTATATTCCAAAAACCGAACGAGGAGAAATGACTACAAAAATAACACCACCGAATATAGGGGGTCTATTTTTAGAAGATCTCTGACGTCGTACTGAAGCCGCTGGCGGCCAGCGCAGGGTATTCCCCGGTAGAGGTCGCTGCCGTCTGCGGGATTCCCACTGCGGCAGCTCTATGGTGCGCCGTTTTCCGTGCGAATTCTGTGCGAGAAACGTAAGGTCCTCTCGAAATAGAGGACCTTATCCTCGAGAGGATCAAGCGTATACGTTTTAGACGACGAAAAGAGGATCAAACAGCCGATTTAGTGATATATATATATATATATATATATATATATATATATATATATATA
>Ga0209255_1000097_pt1 | contig 15799 bp, 11 predicted proteins | sample WorMetvaBAHAMAS2_FD_187394 | JGI IMG/M metagenome (GOLD analysis project Ga0209255, IMG submission 187394) | Marine gutless worms symbiont microbial communities from Max Planck institute for Marine Microbiology, Germany - Olavius vacuus... | ecosystem: Host-associated > Annelida > Digestive...
TTGACCCAAAATTTCAGGTAGAAGGGGTCGTCCCCCACCAACCATTCTTCTTCTCAGAAAACTAGGCTAAATGTTCTTTCGTATGGTATATAAATCTGGACAGATCTTTCTACCGTTTTGTCACAATCCACGCGTGTGACAGACGGACAGACAGACAGACAGACAGACAGACAGACAGACGGACAGAATTCTCATCGCTAGACCGCGTCTGCATTGCATGCAGCGCGGTAAAAACGCAACATAAGGGCTATTACGCCGTTCGAGATCATTCAAGGTCATCGAGGTTGGTATTGCACATCAGCTGGTTTCAGAAATGGTGGTGTGTTATCACCGATGTGTTCGCGGCTAGTCTGCCTTCGATTGAAAGGCAGTCTTATTTTTAATGCACTTTGTCGAAAGCGGCGTTCATTGCGACTGACGTACCGTATCAACGCTTGAAGCGCACCAGACGCAGTAAAACTGGCAACGTGTATCTCCTTAGGACTTGAATGACGCATAGACGCCGACCAACTGACCATACGGTGATCTTATACGGATTTCTGCACGGGCGCGACTATATGACTAACCTTTTACGTGGCACGTATGTTGAGTTGACGACGGAGTCGTTGCGTTCCGCGGATAGATGACGTGTTTCGCCAGACTGCCGTTGTTTCTGCCGCGGAAGCCGACGTTCTCCGGCGACGACTCCAGTGGCTCTATGAAGTACCATTCAGCGTCCACGTAGATCACGCCGATCTTCACGCAAATAATATTCACAATCCCATACTCACAAGTAATCGTTTCTGTTGCATATATCATCACAGTACAACAACCAGAGAGCAGCCAGAGAATATAAACCCCCAACCAAGCTGACCATACCATGCACCTATGGTTGCGTAACGCAGTGGTAGAACGTCGGTCTTTCGCCGGCGGACTTTCCCTGTCCTGCGCTTGACCTGCAGCTGATGGGTGACCACTATGTGGGTAAACCGTCCGCTCGAGATCAGCCAACTAGGCCAACTCAGCCTTTCGTCCTTTCGGGGTCGATAAATGAGTAGTAAGCTGCAATTAGATGTTTGCCACCTCAATCGGTGGAGGCGCCATCTGGTGAACGCTTACGAGGTAAAGGCAGGTATGGTGTGTATTGCAGGTAAAACTGTGTGATCCATGCCTGAGCGCTTTAAAGTGGTTTGTATACCATGCAAGGCGCTATACAAGTGCTCGGCTTTTTACCTACTAACAGGCGACTTCACACTTGTTGCGGTCCGCTACTGAGTGAGTATCGCCATATCATAATTAGTATAGACTTCCCAAAAACTAATCGATACACTAAGCACACTTTTAAGTACCTACATAACGACACAGATCACTGCGTATAGATCTTATCTCAGATGTTATGATTAGAAGTGTGCTTACTGTTGCAAACTCTATTCGAGGCTCCTCTTCGAGCTGATCATGGATTTTTGAAGGGAAGGGGTTGCTACTAATAAGTTCTCTCCCTCTGCACCCACGGATCACTGCCAGCCTCACCGTGGTATCAATCGCCTTTACAGATATCAAAGGCGTGATTTAAATCGTCTCATAATCTTCACAAATGCGACTCGAGCCAATATCTCACTCACGAGTCAGCAGCTGAGCTGTGGAAGATCGCAGTAGGTAAAGGTAAACGTGGATTTGTATAGCGCCTCGTCATGAACGCACCTCTAAGTAGTACGATGCAGTGCAGAGTAGTTAATGATTGATATGTGACGTATAAAACAAGCCGGCTACGGGCAGTGACGCTCAACTGGCATCATATGACCTATAAACCCAGTAAACTAGGTCACACTGACCTTATTTTTGGTTTTTGATCAGAGGCCACCAGGAGATCTGTGCATGCAGGATTACAAGTGTCTACGTGTAGTGGTTATGATTTGTGCTACCCTGGTTAACACACAGACACACAGACAGTTCTTGACCCGTTTATAGTAGATTAGCTCAGGCAGCTGAGCTAAAAAGGTAAAAGTAATCCCGAGTGAGACCAGGGGCCGCAGCCGATTCCGGTCTCTAGGCAGACAGCCCGCGAATGACGAAAGTCATAAACCCGACAGTGGCTGTCAGTACTCTCTGCCAGGGCCGCGGTCACCTTCATAGCCGCAGGGCATCACCGATCTTTGGCCAGTACCGAATTATATTGCTTGGTGACCTTGTCTAAGGTTGTTGCATAGCAGTGCTATAGTCATGGGCGTTGATCACGGAGGGACTCGGGGACAAGTCTCCCCAGAATTTGGAGTGAGGAGGACGCTAATGCAAACTGTCCCCCTCCCAGATTTTGTCATATAGGTACAAAAAGAGCGTTCTGTGGCTTTGCAAAATACACCAAAATGCATTTCCGGCGGACCCCGCTGGGGGAACTCACGACGCTCCCCCAGACCGCCTACTTGGCTGGAGAGGGGACACCCCTCTCCATATCCCACCCTACTCGGTACCGACCCACCATCGGTGCTCGCCATTCGTCCCCCCAGAAGTCCAGCCAGATCTACGCCTGTGACTATAGTCAGGGAATCGAACCTGCGACCTACGAATCGCAAGTCCGACGTCTTGCTCGCTGCGCCGCCACGCCATCTTAGCCCATGTGACGTATAGCGTCAGAGCTGTAGCCAGGATTTTAGCTCGGAGGGATCTGAAAATTAGGAGCGGGAATGAGCGAGGCCCGAAGCCCGAGGCCTAAAAGGCCGAGAGTAGGGTAGGGTTCTTGGGGCCGCCAAGCGTTTTCTGTCATTTTAAAGACGCCATATGGCTTTTCCTGGAAGAGGCCATGTTAGAGTCGTCAAATATTTTGCAGCATATTTTGACAGTGCGAAAATATTTCCAACATTTATGGGGTTAAACCCATAAATCCAATCTCCCCCTCAAATACGGCCATGTATAGCGGTGTGGTCAGAATCTCGCCGCGCATCGACACCGCAAAGCTAAACAAGACTGTCCGATGCGTGGAAGATCAATCGACTAATCAATCGGTCAGCAAATCAGTCAGCTGCATGACCAACCGAGCCGCCGATGACGCAGCGCACCTGTTACTGGGTCGCTGGACACACAGCGTCGATGAAAACTCGACGATGCAGCAAACAGTATAGAGCTGACCGCGGCGTGGAACTGCCAGCAGAGGTTAAACGATTTCGGTCAAGCATCGTCCACTCTGGACGAGGAGGGAAGAAAACTCGGACGGCGCTGCTACGATGTGGGATCTTCACAAACTATCGCGAAGTGTGACGAAGCAGGGTCAAGAGTTGTATGTATTCTTTCAGTGGCGTGTGAAGCAATGGAAGCAGTTACCTTCGGCGCCAAACTGCGGGGGTCTGGGAGACGCCGAGAGAATACGAAAATACGGACACATTACCTACAAATAAAATGGCGAACGAACTAATCTTAATTACCACAGAAATGAGTAATGTTGTCCTATGTTTTGCCCGTCTTCAGAGTTTTAAGTAAGTAAGTAATTCTTTATTGCACAAATAACAAACGCATTTGTTACAGCATAACAAAAATATACATGAAATGTACAAAACATATACACATTATAGTTGCAAGGTAAAACTTGGGAATAAAATTCTGCTTGGCGGTTGAGCCAACGTCGGAAGGAAGCGTTAGGTTGTGGGCTCTCTGATGAAGGTTGTGGCCTGTGGCTTTGTGTAAATCATTCTTCACGATTATATGGGAAAGTGAAACCAAGCCTCTGCTTAACAAAGGCCTTCAGAGGCCGGGAAGCAGCGTCTGTATTGCAAATCGAGCTCAACAGCATCTCATGTAATGCCCGCAGTCTACGAGGGAGTTTGTTAAACAGACAGTACTGAATGCGTTCAATCATCTGCGGTGGTTCTCATTGGCAAAACTGCTGATTTGAACGAACAGCATTTCCTCAGCGGAGCACAAATACGCAAAGACTGTTACGAGTTCACAACTTTTAGGCAGTGTTCTCCGATTACTTACGTTCGTAACCTATTTTTAAACAATAAATGATATGATGATGAGTCGAAAAAAAGGAAGAACAAGAAGAGAAAGAGGAGAAAAGGTGAAAAAGAGATTAGATCCAAGGCATGACGGCTGCACACTGACCATGATCATTTATTTACGAACAGATTCAAAAGTTGGCTACAAGTGACGGTAGTGGCACGGTACGTTAACGACAAGCAACGACTGAGGAGAACTACGGAAGAAGAACCAACCAGCTCAAACAAGGCGCAGTAGATGTGATGTAAAATGCAGTAAAAACAGTTGGAACGACACGTTTAGAAGTCAAGCTGACAATAGAGTCTGCGAAATCAGTGACTAAAGCATTCTACGTCTGTTACTGTCCGTCCAGCAAGGGGCAGGCTTCTGAATGTTTTCATTGCTATAAACAGGTCCATATTGTAATAGCCTGTTGTACATATTGTTTATTCATTATTTCTCTTTATTTCTGCTTCTGTTCTTGTTTATTGTATATTTTGTATGTATGTATTTTTTTTCTTTTGATTCTACCATTTTAGTGAATAAAGATGTATATTACAATGGATACGCTACGTTGAAGCGCAGCATCTTGCGACAATACCGCATCCCCGCATGCGGATCCCCTCGATCTCATGCTGCTGCTGCTGCTGCCGCCGCCGCCGCTGCTGCTGACGGTGGAAGACGTTTATCGATATCGTATGAGTCCGAACGACGACGGAGCAGTTTTGCGAGGATCGCAGAACACGTAGGTGAAAGCGTGCCTCGACATCGCCGGCGTCCACCGCGGACTATACAGCCGACAGGTGCACGGGCCCCGACCGCAAGCTGGAATGCGCGCAGCCGCCGACGCGTCCAACATGCAAAACAGACAAAACCACATTGAATCCGTCATCGCCGCCGACCAGCATGCACCCGCGGCACTCGGTTTTTTCGGGAACCTGCGCCCCGACCCGCACCGCCGCATAGGTGTTACTAATTACCGCAACGAACCCCGTCGCAGATAGCTTAAACTTAAAATTTTACAGACAGACCTGTGGTTCAACTAATTGCATCGTACCACAACCTCTCTGGCGGCATTTCGACGTTTACAGATGTTTTTACTTAGTTACTTACTTATACTTACTCAGCGGTCTCCTTGGATTAATTATGTATGATTTGTGTGTTCACTTGTATTATCTTCATTTTTGTATTTCGTTGTACACATGTGCGAATGTCATATGTATTAAACTCTTACTTACTTACTTACTTACTTACTTATTATTTCGTTCTGAGTGCGCTGTCATTCCTGCGTCCCTCCTTGTTTTTTTGTTGCGGCAATTAGTGGTACCGCCGTCGCCGTATCTATAGCCCCGATGGACAAAACGTAGCGCGTGTCACGCCGATAGGCATCAGTAAAAAAAGAAACTAACATTAACTCGGCGTCGCAGTTGGTCTGTTTGAAGAAAAGGTAAGCGAATGACGGCGTGTGATGGAGTTGTCATGTCTTCACAGCGAATCTCTTACTACAAGATGTCGCTCGCTGCAAGGTAACACGTACATTGCCAACGGCGTTCTTGATCGTACTGCTGTTCCCGCAAGACTGCTTTGATCATGTATAGCAGCAAGCAGCATCTGTACCCGTCAGAACATGTCTCAGTCTGGAACTCGTTGCATCTCTGCTTGATGTGCCAGTCTGTTAACACTTTTAAGTGATTTTTAAAACATCATCTCAACTATACCTTGTTAACTCCGCGAGCGCCTCCGCGTGTATGATCTCCGAACTTTTTGGCGCTATACAAATACTACTTTTATTTTTTTTATTAAGGCCGCCCGAAGCAAGGCCTTTTGAGTTCGCTGCCTGTGCTTTTTGCTTTTTTTTGTTATCGGACTCCTAATCTCTGAGCTCTCTGAACGTCTCTGCCAAAAGTACAAGAGACGTTCGTTCTTAGGCTAAAGTCGAAAAATATTGACATTTGACCGACCTATGCACAAAATTTAAAAGGAGGGGGGTCAAAAAACCCAAAATTTAGACCCGTTTTTCGACGTGGTCGCTTTCGTTTCAGTACGTAATACAGACCACGTAGCTGGACTGAGAGAGGACAGAGCTTCGCGACGCAGCAGAAATTAAATGGAGGCGCCTCTTTGCGGAGTGGAAGATAAAGTAAGAGTGTCAATGAACAGAGGGGCAGGATGGAGAATTAAGTCACGTCTTCAATCCTATACTTTGACCACTGCTGTCAGCAGCTTAGCAAAAACTGCGACGGCGTCGTCAAATTTATTTTCAAAAGACTGAATAGGTTAAGGGAAATAAAAAAAGACTTCACGTACCAGGTGTGAACAGGTAGATACGACGACGATCGACTGCGGATCTCCGTCAACCTGTCCTTCGTGGAAACAACGCCACCTGTCTGGCGCCGAGCTGTTGCGGTCGTAGGTCGCCAGCCAGGTCTCGTTGTCGGCAAGGTGCTGTACGACGAACGACGGAGAGACGAGACTTCTCGGCGACGGTCGCAGTCGCAGCGACATCCGACGACCGAACGCCGACAGCTCGTAGACTCGAGACGAACCGTCGTAGTTGCCGCTGCTGCGCTTGCGTCGACCGAAGACAGACGTCGACGACATCGACGACGACGAGGAAGAAGACTGGACGTCCACACGTCGCGGTACAACAACCTCATAGACGTCGAGGTTCTGCAGGTGGTCTGTAACAATGACATAAACCAGCATAGCGTCGTTAATAAAATAAACGTGTAACACAAATTTGTGGTGGAAGCAGACGTTCCAATATTTACCGCACGGAATTCAACGAAAAGTTACAAAAGTTTGCCAGTTCGGTCACGAGGACGTTAGTCGACAAAACTATAAAAATTCACAAAATTTGACGTGTTTGCGCCAATCGGCGTAACATGGAAGCAATTACACCCTGGTATTAACATCCGTTAAAATTTCCACAAATTCCGTTCGTGAATGCAGACAGTATATGCATGTACATGTACTGTAGCGCAAGGTCACGGTTACTAAACTCCACAGCAACAGACGAAAGGATGGCAGGCGATCTTAAAGTTCAAACTTGGTAGATTTATTTTGCCACAAAATACAATATACCAAAAAATGCATACACACGGTGGGCCAAAAAACCGGAATACTTGTTAAATGTATAATTTATGTATATGACGACGTTGAAAGGCGTTCAATACATCAAAAAGGTTCAGCTATTTATCAGCAGTAAGACTGGTATTTTGACTGTCGCTATATTTAAATATTTTTGCATAAGTTCAGAGAAACCATACTGTACTAAAAATACCAAATTTAATTTAGTCATGACGTTGAACTATTGTACACAATTGCTGCAAAAACTGACAATCAACTCTGATTATAAACATCAATAGATCAACAGGAATTCAACATGTCTACTATACCCTAAACACCATCACGCTGTTTTAGCGGTCGGTCTGGTACACCTTTTGTTGCGTCTTGGCTCATCGGATCCAGCGGTGTAACAGAACAGAACGCGCTTCAGATGATCAACGTCTCGGAAGTCTTAACAATACAATTTTTGTAGCAAAGCACCACAGAGTAAGCAACTAACCAGACTGAGGTCCGGAGAGTATTACCAGACTAGTACAAAGAATAGTTAACTGTGACCAATTTCAAGACAACAATCTTACTCCCGACAACGTACTGCACAATTTGATATAGCCTACGGGTTACCTTTCTGCGTCATCGCATACACGGGTTACAAACTTTCAAAAATGGTCCGTGTTTATGGCACACGCGGTATAGTTTAAAAATCGTTGATCAAGGCCGGGAGGTCAGTGTAGTAGTGTATGCAAGCGCTATACACAACGTTTCGAATGATGGCTAAGCACGCAATGTGAGTACGACTCGATCGGTACACGTTGGCGGTTGGCCGCAGCCACTGTGCTATACACTGAACTCACTTCTTTGACGACAATGAACCGCTGAGGTGCGCCAAGTGCTATTTAACGCATGCGAATGATGCGTTCGCTGCTGTTAATTTATTCGTGGGTTGTAAGTCCGACTGGAACGATTCGGTGTAACTGTTATACTGTCAGAGGCCTGAAGTTGAACTGATAACACGAGAACGGATAAATGAAGAACATAAAACATTAAATTCGTGTTTAACGTGAACTTTTCACATTCGCCGTGTCGAAAGAATTGACAAATCAGTCAAAAACTGTCTTCTTGTCAGTCTTTACTGTTATTTAGAGCACGCAGCGGCAATTAACAGCAGAAGTCTCTGCGGGGCGCAAGAACCCTTTATTGAGTACAGCAACTCAAAGGCCGACGTCTACGCCGACTTGGCAGTCCTGCAGTAGCTGTGAGAGACGGAATGTCAACGACCTCTACAGACAGTGCATCTGTATTGTCCTCTCTCTTTCCCTCTCGAGGGCTTCTGTAAACGGATCTTTTTTACTGCCATCTCGGTGGCGGGCCGCCGCAGACCCGGGCCGCTGCGGCGGCTGGAAACGTTACCTGACAAAACCTGGCAGCCACTCTGGCAATCCGATCGTTTGTACTGTATATCCAGCTCGTTTAATGCATCTTCGTCGGCGTGCGGCGTCCGGGCTTCTGCGGAGAAAACCAAGAAACGTCGGCGGGAGGGGATGTGAGGATACGGCAAGACTGGTACCTCCCCAGCGATCATCGCGGTCCCCACGAAACTTCGATGTTAACGCGACGCCGCCGGCGAACATCAGACGATGCCACCGCCTGCCTCAGCTCATCCTTCTACACGTCGTAAATCTGAAGTAAGCTGAGCAGTTCTACGGGACTGGAAGACTGGGATTCGGAGATTCCCCACCCCTGGACGTTCCCCTCCCTCCGGATATAATTTTCCCTGGCTACCACCACATAAACGTACAAACAAACTTGTTAATGATAGCAATTTAAGGTTACGGTTATGGTTAGGGATAGGGTTTGCAAGTTTTTCGTTTTCACAGCGCGTCGGTAGACTGCGCTATTCCTAACGGCGGTTCTGTCTGTCTGTCTGTCTGTCTGTCACACTCGTGAGCCACGCCTAAACGGTTCAAGATATCGAAACGCATTTTGCACCGTACGTAAGGGCGGTGCTATTAGTTTCTTGAGACGAAATATCGTGGTCCTGAGTTCCGGGATTCATCCCAAACGAGTGTTGTAAATTTAGAGAGATGTACAGTATCCCGCTTGTCTAAAGCGAAAATGTGAGCAATAATGTGCAATAACTTGGAAACGGTGAGAGACAGGATATGAGTTAGTAGGGAGTCGCACATGAGCTTTCGACTGGTACCAAAATTGGTGACCTTGAATAACCTTGAACGGCGTAATGGCCGTTATTCTGCGTTATTCTACCGACTTCGGCAGCTTTGGTGGCCAATTAGTTACGTCAAAGTGGTTGAAGATAGCTGTCTGCAACAGAAATGTAGTTCAAAGAATCTAGTTTTTAGCAATCTGTAACTTACGGCGATATTCTCAGAGGTTTCTGAGAACGAATTCGTTACAGAGAGGCACCCCCTGTCAAGCGTTAATTTTATCAATACTGTGCGATATCTTGCAAACGGTGCAAGATAGGACGTAAGTTAGTATTATTCACTAATAGGAAGTCGCATACGGGGTTTCGATTGGTACCAAATCAGTGACCTTGAATAACCTTTGAACGGTATAACGACTGCCGACGCGCGATATCTCTGTGGTAGCGCAGCTTCTTGTAAGCAGTGATAGCCAGCGGCATGTCTGGAAAAAACGTCCGAGGGGAACTGTCCTATATCCGGAAGACTGATCGGGCTGCAGGTCCAGCAGTGTCCGCAGCCCTCAACGGAAGTTGTCTACGGTATGTTTTTGCGGTGTGATCTCGTACTGGGACGCCATAAAAACCTTCGCATAGCAGCCGGAAAAACAGTGTTGAAAACTAGTCAGGGGTGTCGGCATGTGGCGTGTGTTCAGTGCGTACAGCGAGCAGTTAGGCGAGCTAACGACGGCATAAAACAGCTGAACGGTTCGCCAAGTCAGTCATAAAACAGCACATTAAATTGTCTAGACCGTCGACAGGCATACTGGATGTTTCAAGTCCGCTTAGAATAGCTGAAGTCCGTGCGTAAAGCAGCTTAACTCGCCTAGTTTTCTCACAGGCTAAGTCAGGGTTTTCAAAGTGGGGGTTTGGGTGAGGGCTGAAGAGGGGCGCCGTAACTTTCTCGTCGGCTTGCGCAAATCCAATCGCAAATCCAGCTTCAAGACTGCACATGGCGCACACACTGGCCGGTCTCCGTCATACATCAGAGACGCCAACCAGTCCGGATTCGTCCGAAATGACCCGTTATGTGTCGGCGTGGGACGTAAAGTCCTACTACTGACAAACAACCTCGCACACAACCAACTAGACGTAGGACACTCGCCCTGGGCATTCCCCTCCCCGACATCCCCCTTGCTACGACTACTAAAACGTAAAATAAAACTTACCAACCCTATTCCTGGCAAGTATTTTACGTTTAATTAGCTCTAGTCGTAGCCGCCGGCCCGCCGGGGGATATGCTCGGGACAGGAAATGTCCAGGGGAATGGCTGGATCCCCACTGCAGTCCATGCTGGTCCAAAGACGAGGAGTTCCCGAGTTCCTGAGATTAACTAACAGTACCGGGGCTTTAGTTTATTTATTATTTATTTTTATATTCATCTTTGTTCACCATTTCTGGTAGACAAATGCAAACATACAGAAATGAGCAGACAGACACAGAGTGGGCGGGATCTAATCTCGGCGACCACGGAAAGGCCGCCGATCAAAATGTAGGGCCGTTCCGGCGTATTCAGTCGAGGATTGTAAAGAAGCAACTTAATTTATTTTTATCTGGCAAGAAAGTCAAGTAAAAACAAAGAAAACAAAATGGCAAGAATAACATGTCACTCATGTTCAGAGTTACGCTCATTACAAACTATCTACAAAAACTTGCCGTCCACGAACGAGGAGGTCGCCATCCTGATACCGGGCGAGTCGCGAGCAGCGCGGTCTGTCGTCACGCAGCCTCACGCCGTCGACTGTCACGGTTTGCAGGTCGTATTGGAAACGCATAGTAGATGGGACCGGGGACCCGCTCCACTACGGCTTTCATCTGGACATACCCCTTCAAGGACGTCAAGGCGAAGTCGGTCACCGCTATCGAATACTACTGCTGAGAACTGATGCAGAGCGGCGGTCTGAACGTGCTCAGCTGTGCGGCGGCCGGCTTTCCAGCAGTAAGTTGTCGACGCCTGCGCAAAAATCGAACAGCAGCCGCAAAACCGCGGTTTAATCAGAAACAGTCTTCACAGCGACATTTTCCACAGAGTGGCCGACGCTGTCCTGGCGAATGACGCAGATCACGCCGGTTGTCTGAAAAGCGAACATGTAAAATCTGCTTGACTGATTGACTGAGCGGCCCCGGAGACAAATGCGGCGTTATGGACACTGTAAAATAGTACGGAGAGCATGATGGTACTTTTGACCTTCTATACCGAAGAATGATCATCCTGCTCACTGTGATGAATTAAAGCCGATAACGGCGCTGCGGTTGATGCATATCTACAGCTGTTATCGGATCGCGTATCCACTGATCATCTATTCCTGCCACCCGTCATCGCTCGCGGTGTAGCATATTCCCCTCGAATGTTCCCCCTCACATCCCCCCTAGCTAAATAAACGTAAAAACCTTGACTTACCCTAACCCCGACCCTACCGTAAACTGATATCATTATAAACTGTTTTACGTTCAGTGGTTATCGGGGAAAAATGCCAGGAGCCCAACGCTCGAATGGACTGGACTGGCTGCCACAGATACAGCAGCAACACCCGGAGCTGTCGTTTAGCGACTACTCCGTCGGCCGCATCTGACATAGACGGCTGTGATCATTGACGCGATCCGATTACATCGCGGCCTAATTATCAACCGGCACTGCTTTGATCGTGGCTTGGTCCATGCTGTGGCTCCCACTGCAGCTGCGGGGCAGATGCCGTGCCAGGAGATCCGCGGCCCGATGCCGCAAGATGCATATACCGGCCTCAGCGAGGTATATATAGTCGTGTATACAACGGTCGTGCTTGCATGAAAACTTACTATATCGATATCCACTATTGGGTTGCGTATAGTCACCACATGCTAGTTGAACTTCGTTCGTATGTGGTCACGGCGTGTAGTAATTCCGATTCTCGTTTCTCGATTTTGTCGTTTGAATTAACGTCGTACCAATTTGGCTGACTGGGCAAACAACAGTATAAAATACTATTTCTCTCCACTAGCGTGGTGGCGTGCCCCACTCATGAAGTAGCCGAGCAAAGTTTGGGAGAAGGCAGCTGCTTGCCCTTGCCTCCGTTGGAACGTTGATCATCGCAATGATGGATGTAGAAAAAGTCAATGTAGCAGCAGGGACTGCGATGAGGTGCAATAAGTTTGTCACGACGACAGCAGCATAAATACTGTCTCGAGTATTATTTATTACCTTCGCCAAAGAGTTATGTTGTACCCGACGTTTGTCTGTCTTTGTGTCTTTCTGTCTAACTTACCTGTCTTATATACAATCGTCCCCATCGCACCGGCTTTACATGAAACTCACGACGAATGAAGGGCCCCCGAGTATCAATATGGCCAAGGGCCCCAGTTATTCTGTGACGCCACTGCTCACGATCAAGTTCTGGCACTGTTGGAGGGTAATTGTTACATTTTCTCATCTGCGTGAACGCTATTGCCTACTTCTTGTCATCATACCGGTCATCATCATCAACTGATGTTTTAGAGTGGTCTAAATAGTTAACACTATTGCAAGGACCACTGTACTGGACGGGATGAAATTAACGGGAAAAGAAAGTGTCATTCAGAGTCAAACAGTTTCGTAGCAGCGGCGGATCAAGTACGTCTTGAGCATGTTCTTGAACACCGCCAGCAGCTTGGCAGCAGTGGTGGCGTTCGAACTTCAACGAACTACTTTATTGATGAAGAACACAAAAGTTTAGAAAAAACTAAACAATTGCACCTATAATGAAATGAAATGTAACTGCAACTAACTGGCAAAAACGTAACAGCATTTCAGACAGTCGAGACTCGAACATCGTTTTTAAAGTGCATAAAAATTGTAACTGACATCTCATAGACAAAATCGAAGAAATCGGTCACAGTGACTGATCTGGCGACGAGCGTTGAATGACTGTGGCAGTATTTCAAACTTTATGAACTTTATATAATTTCTTTCTTTCTTATTTTTGAACTTTAAAGTAAATTCTTTGAATTTCACAACGTGCTGTCTTCTGTATCTAAAATTCCTTGCCTACATCTTTCGCTGTTTTCTGAGAATAAGAAGCAGGCACGGACAGATATATGAAGGACCTATCTTAACCTTACTGACTGAGCCCACGTCCATGTGGACGCATTAGGCCCACTCAAAACCCACTTCTGTCTATTGATGGCCGCTGCCCTAGTCTGAATCCAAGTCTTTTTAGGTCTTTCTTGACTGTTTCTTGTTCTTGGCCAATCTAGTGTTCTCCTAAATCTCGGAATTTCACAGTATATACAGTGATTGCTGTGGTATGCGCTTGTGGTCTATATTCTTTCTCTGAGTTTCCTTCATTGTTAAGTTCTTTCCCTGATTTCTTCATTTGTTACCCTGTCTTTCAAGAAACATCAAACACGCTTTTCTGTCATCGGTAGTGAGCAGCATCCACTGCAGTTGTTTTGTTTGTGCTGACTGGGTGCAATATTTGCTGCTGCATCCTATGTGCACCGCATCATAATCGTCAACGTTGTAATAACTGCCTATACTCGAGCCATAGAATATGTTATATATTTCGGTTAATATACGACAATAAGTAATACCATTATTGCGCCACCATGTAGTATCGGACGGCGATGGGAATTGAATGCTGATTGAACGCAGTCATGGCATCGAAACCGCAAAGCGCCATTCGTGACTGGCTCTTGATATCCGTTATCAGCCCCGAGCGCCACTACCTCGGGCCACGCTGCAGCACGCAGCGGGGCTGGAGTCTGCCGATAAGAACCCACGTCTGACCGCAGACGTTCAGACAGCGTACGTCACTCGACCCCGCTGAACCCGGCGTATGTGGTCGACGCACATAACGCGAACAAGTGAATCTGCAGCCGGTGACAGTGTGCCGACAGGTGCCACTGTCTGCACTAACCTGATCGGCTGTGCGCGCGCGGCAAATTTCGACTACATCACTCGCCTCTGAAACATAGGCGTAGATCTGGCTGGACTTCTGGGGGGACGCATGGCGAGCGACGAAAGTGGGTCCGTGCCGAGTAGGGTGGGGTATGGGGAGGGGTGTCCCCTTTCCAGCCGACAAAGGGGTCTGGAGGAGCGTCGTGAGCTCCCCCAGCGGGGTCCGGCGCACAGCCCCGGCCGAAAACGGATTTTGGCGTATTTTGAAGGCCACAGAACGCTCATTTTTGTACCTATATGACAAAATCTGGGGGACAATTTGCATTAGCGTCCCCCGGCTCCAAATTCTGGGGAGGACTTGTCCCCCCTGTCCCTCCCCCGTGATCTACGCCCATGCTCTGAAATGACCTACTATGTGTTGAGCAGAACGTTGAACTTTAGTCACTCACTCACTCATCCTCGGCAAATCAGTCGTGCTCTGTTATTCATGATCAGGGCACATCGTGACCGTTTGCTTTTATGCCTTAGAAGTAATCTTACTTACTTACATGTGCTTACTTATGATAATCTTTTCTTCACCAGACTGAACAGTTCAGCCAGCTGAGCTAAAAATAGTAAATGAATACCGGTAAAATGAAACTAAACCGAATAAATCGTTGAGCATAAAAAACGAAAAGTAGCTAGAAACGGTGAAGTCAGTCTGGTCACTCTGGTGGGTAGTTGGCTGCGTTGGATCTATCACACGCTGGCGCGGTAGTGCCAAAGTGTTTTAAGGACGACAACGCAAGTCAATGGAAAAGTGGGAAATTCGACCCCTGCTCCCTCAAAAATCTCTGAACCGATCGTCACCTGAATTTGCATGGGTGATTATGTCGGGGACTCCTACCCTATGCAAAATTTCATCACGATACGATTACCCCCTTTGTCCCCCTCCCCCAAATATGCGAAAATGCGCATCAAGTGACTCGGCTAGTTTTTATCGATTCTTCCTTCAGCCTACAGCCAAGACCCCTGCACCGATTTTCACGATCAATACGTCAAATGACGTGGTTTCGTGCAAGGATGTGCCTTTTGGGGGTCCCAAAAACAAAATTTTACATTTCGACCCCATTTTCCCCCCAAAACGCAAATGTTTCGCCAATTTACGACGGGACGTCAAAAAGGCCTTAACAATGGGGATGCTCACCTGTAAACTACTCTTAATCGTCTTTGTAGCCCAATAAAAGTTCTATAGTGAATAGGCAAGTCGGGGTCAGGGAATTCAAATATGGGTCATCGATGACCCCCTATTCACAGGTCAGATGACCCAGCCAAGTTTGGGCCAAAAATCGGCTAAAAGGGCCTTAACAATGGGGATGCTCGCCTGTAAAATACCCTTAATCGTCATCGTAGCCCACGAAAGTTATATAGTGAATAGGCAAATCGGGGTCGAGGAATCCAAATATCGGGTCACCGACGACCCCCCCATTTACAGGTCGGGAATGGGTCACGGTCACGCGACCTACTTTTGAAATTTTGGGACCCCCTCCATATCTCGGGAACGGTTGGAGCTAGAAACTTCAAATGCGGCGCGTCAAAGCACAATGCCAATATCAGTGACGATCAATAGGTCAATTCGAAACCGGAAGTATAATTCCAATATGGCGGATGTCCGTTTTTTTCAAATCAGAAATAGTAATAACACAGCCGTGGTTTGAGCTATCTTATCGAAATTTGGTGTTGAGATAGACTTG
>Ga0209255_1000098_pt1 | contig 15660 bp, 18 predicted proteins | sample WorMetvaBAHAMAS2_FD_187394 | JGI IMG/M metagenome (GOLD analysis project Ga0209255, IMG submission 187394) | Marine gutless worms symbiont microbial communities from Max Planck institute for Marine Microbiology, Germany - Olavius vacuus... | ecosystem: Host-associated > Annelida > Digestive...
GCCGTCCGCGTCGAGCAGCTGAAGACCCGGATCAGGCTCTCCCTGCCGTCAGCTTGCCCGCACGCCCCGATGATCGCGCTCATGCTCCGCCGGATACATGCCCAAGGCCCGTGAAACGCGCGGCCAGCGCCGCCGACAAGCCCCGAACACCAACCCCCCAGGCGAAGACCAAGTTCCGGCATCATCCACACCCGGCAACGCCGGGCGATCCAGCGCGAAAACCCGAAACGAAGCCAACTTCATGAATAAATCGGGATAGATAGCTCTTGACCTGCCGGTCGAAAACCCCTCCGGTGCCCGAAACCACAGGATGGAAGATGACCGAGCCGCTCGCCAATCCCTCCGACAGCCCGTTCGACAACGCGTTCGATCCTAGCAGCCTGAGGTTCAACGACCAGGGGCTGATCCCGGCCATCGCCCAGGATCAAGCCACCGGCGAGGTGCTGATGCTGGCCTGGATGAACGCCGCCGCGGTGGCCGAGACCCTGGGCTCGGGCCGGGTCACCTACTGGTCGCGTTCGCGCGCCGAGCTCTGGCGCAAGGGCGACACCTCGGGCCACATTCAGCGCCTGGTCGAGATGCGGGTCGACTGCGACCGCGATTGCCTGCTGATGCTCGTCGAGCAGACCGGCCCGGCTTGCCACACCAACCGGCGCTCCTGCTTCTACACCGCTCTGCGGGATGGTGCCGAGGTCGAGATCCTCGTGCCGGAGAGCGACGGGTGAGCTCGGGAGCGAGCGCAGAGACCTGGTCCGAGCGCCTGCACCAGCGGCAGCTACGCCAGATCGCCCTCGGCCTCGTGCTTGGCGCCATCGGCGGCGCGGTGGCGGACTATTTCGAGGTGCCGCTGGCCTGGATGCTCGGCGCCCTATTCGTCACCATGGTTGCGCGCGTCGGCGGCGCGCCGATCTGGGTCCGGGCGATCTTCCTGATCCTGATCGGGCTCTTCCTCGGCGAGAACTTCGAGGGGGTCGACGCCTCCGAGTTCCTGCAATGGCCGATCTCGATCGCCGTGGCGATGCTCTATGTGCCGGTCGCGGCGGCCTGCGCCTTCGCCTTCTACCACTACGTCGCCCGCGAGGAGAAGGCGACGGCGCTCTGCTCCTCGATCCCCGGCGGGCTGGTCGCGGTGGTGGTGATCTCCAGCTCGCTCGGCGCCGACGAGCGCCAGGTGGCGCTGGCCAAGTTGCTGCGCATCGCCATTGTGGTCTGCATGGCGCCGGCTGTCGCCTTCGGGCTCTTGCACTACCCGACGCCGACCGATGCCATCTTCGAGGGGAAGAAGCTGATCTTGATGGCGGACCCGGTATCCTGCTGCCGGTCTCGCTGGCGGCCCTTTGGGGCATGCTGCGGCTCGGGATCCCGATCCCCTACATGGTCGCCCCCCTGTTCGCCAGCGGCCTCCTGCGCCTCACCGGGGCAATCGAGGGGGTGCTGCCGCACCAGCTGATCGAGGTGGCCCTGGTGGTCACCGGCTCCTCGATCGGCACCCGGTTCAAGGGGATATCGCCCAGGCGGCTGCTCAGCTTCGGGCTGCTCTCACTCGGCGGCACCTCGGTGCTGATGGCGGTCTCGGCGCTCATGGCCGCGGTGGTGGCGCCGCTGGTCGGGCAGGACTTCCTTCCCGTTCTGCTGGCCTACGCCCCGGGCGGGGTGGCCGAGATGAGCCTGATCGCGCTCGCCATCGACGCCAACCCCGGTTTTGTCGCTATCCACCATGTGGTGCGGATCATCTTCGTCATGCTGGCGCTGCCGCTGATGGTCGCCTGGGGCGCGCGAAGGTTGCGGGAGCGGGGCGGGTAGGGGCGGGGAAACGGCCACGCCACAACCCGTCATGCCACGGCTTGGCCGGGACATCTCTCGACATGGCGCGAGATCGTCCGGTCAAGCCGGACGATGACAGCCAGGGTAACGTCTACCCCAAACGGGCTAGGGCGTGTCGCTTCTTGCCAGCCGACAGCTTAACCGGCTCGGCCAGGTCCTCTGCCGCCAGCATCTGCCCCGGGTCGGTCACCACCTCGTCGTTGAGCCGTGCCGCACCCTCGCCGATCAGCCGCTTGGCGTCTTTGCCCGAGGGCGCCAGTCCCGAGCGCAGGAACAGCTGGGTGACCGAGATGCCGCCATCGGCGACATCCTCGGCGCTGAGCGTGAGCGTCGGCAGGTCGACCCCGGCACCGCCCTTATCGAAGGTCTCGCGCGCGGTCGCTTCGGCCGCTGCTGCCGCCTCGGCGCCGTGGGCGAGTGTGGTCGCCTCGTTGGCCAGCACCTTCTTGGCCTCATTGATCTCCTGGTCCTGGAGCGCCGCCAGCCGGGCGATTCCGCCCAAGGGCAGCTTGGTGAACAGCTTCAGGAACCGCTCGACATCGGCGTCGGCGGTGTTGCGCCAGAACTGCCAATACTCGTAGGGGCTCAGCATCTCGGCGTTGAGCCACACCGCCCCGGCGGCGCTCTTGCCCATCTTGGCGCCGTCGGCGGTGGTGATCAGCGGCGTGGTCAGACCCCAGACCTCGGTCCGCTCGATCCGCCGCACCAGATCGATGCCGTTGACGATGTTGCCCCACTGGTCCGAGCCGCCCATCTGCAGCCCGCAGCCGGTGCGCCGGTAGAGCTCGAGAAAGTCATAGGCCTGCAGCAGCATGTAGTTGAACTCGAGGAAGCTTAAGGGTTGCTCGCGCTCCAGCCGCAGCATGACCGAGTCGAAGCTCAGCATCCGATTGATCGAGAAATGCCGGCCGTAGTCGCGCAGGAACGGGATGTATTCGAGGTGGTCCAGCCAGTCGGCGTTGTTCGGCATGATGGCGTTGCCGCCGGTCTCCTCGAAGGCGACGAAGCGCGAGAACACCTGCCGGATCCCGGCCATGTTCGCGTTGATCTGCTCGTTCGTCAGCAGCTGGCGCGAGGCGTCCTTGCCCGACGGATCGCCGACCTTGGTCGTCCCTCCGCCCATCAGAACGATCGGCTGATGCCCGGTCTCCTGCAGCCAGTGCAGCATCATGATCTGCACCAGTGAGCCCACATGCAGCGAGGGCGCCGTGCAGTCGAAGCCGATATAGGCCGGCACCACACCCGCGGACATCGCTTCGTCGAGGCCTTGGAGGTCGGTGCAGTCCTGCATGTAGCCGCGCTCGATCATCACGCGCAGGAACTCGGCTTTCGGCTGGTAGGTCATCGGTGGTCCCTCTATGCTCAGGCGCGGGTTCTATAGCGGATTGGGTGGGGAAGGGAAGGGCGTGTGCCATCGGGCTTCACCGTCATCGCCCGGCTTGACCGGGCGATCTCGCGGGAGCCCTGTCGAGAGATGCCCCGGCCGAGCCGTGGCATGACGGCGAGTGGGGAAGGGAATGGGATGGTCGCAGCCAGCCATGGCAAGCCGGTCTGGGCCCTGGGCCTGATGAGCGGCACCTCGATGGATGGGGTCGACGCGGCGCTGTTGCTGACCGACGGCGAGAGCGTCGCCGAATTCGGCCCGAGCCTCATGCTCGCTTATGCCGCAGGGTACCGGGTGCAGATGTCGGCGGCCAACCGGGTCGCCCCAGCCGCGGCCACCGCGGCGCTGCGCGACCCGGCCCGCTGGCCGGCGGAGTTGACCCCGCTGGCGGCGAGCGCGGTGGCGATCCATGTAGCGGCGATCCGCCGTCTCAGCAGCGCGCCCGCGCTCATCGGCTTCCACGGCCAGACCGTCGCCCACCGCCCGGCCGAGGGCTTCACCCTGCAGCTCGGTGACGGCGCGGCGGTGGCCCGGGGCTGCGGCGTGCCCACGGTCTGGGATTTTCGCTCGGCCGACATGGCGGCGGGCGGCGAGGGCGCGCCGTTGGTGCCCTTCTTCCATTTCGCCCTGGCGCAGAGGGCCGGGCTGACCGGGCCGGTGGCGTTTCTCAACCTTGGCGGCGTCGGCAACGTCACCTGGATCGACCCGACGGCAGCGGCACCCGAGGCCTGGGGCGCCTTGCTTGCATTCGACACCGGCCCGGCGAACGCGTTGATCGACGATTTCATGCTGGCGCGGACCGGGCGGGGTTATGACGCCGATGGCGCGGCGGCGGCGGCCGGCGCGGTCTGCCGCGAGGCTCTGGCGGTGCTTCCCGCCTTCGCCTATCTCGTCCGAACTCCGCCGAAGTCCCTAGATCGCAACGACTTTCGGCCAGTGCTCGACGCCGTCGCCGAGCTCTCCACCGAGGACGGCGCGGCGACACTGGCCGCCTTCACCGCCGATTGCGTCGCCGCCGGCCTGCGCCACATGCCCGCGCACCCGACCCGCTGGCTGGTCTGCGGCGGCGGGCGCAGGAACCTGACCCTGATGCGGATGCTGCGCCAGCGCCTCGCCGCCTCGGTGGACCCGGTCGAGGCGCTCGGCTTCGACGGCGACATGCTGGAGGCGCAGGCCTTCGCTTATCTGGCGGTGCGGGTGCTGCGCGGCCTGCCGACCTCGGCCCCCGCGACCACCGGCTGCCACGAGCCGGTCTCAGGCGGTCGGATCAGCTATCCGTGACTGGAAATCCGATGTCCCGGCCTTGAGCCGGGACCTCGGCGGTCAGCGCGCAATAGCGCGAAGCCCCGGATCAGGTCCGGGGCATTGAACAATCAGCGCCCGCCCTCGATCATCCGCCGCTGCACGTATTCCTTGACGTAGCGGACCAGCGCCTCGGCCTCGCGCTCGAAGAAATGGTTCGCCTCCGGAACCGTGGCGTGGGTGATGGTGATGCCCTTCTGCGCCTTCAGCTTGGCGGACAGCTTCTCGACCTCCTCGATCGGCACGATCCGGTCGGAGCCGCCGTTTATGATCAGCCCCGAGGACGGGCAGGGGGCGAGGAACGAGAAATCGTACGTGTTCGCCGGCGGCGAGACCGAGATGAAGCCGTTGATTTCGGGCCGGCGCATCAAGAGCTGCATGCCGATCCAGGCGCCGAAGGAGAACCCGGCCACCCAGCAGGCGCTGGCGTTCTGGTTCTGCGCCTGCAGGTAGTCGAGCGCCGACGCGGCGTCGGAAAGCTCGCCGATCCCCTGGTCGAACTCGCCCTGGCTGCGCCCGACGCCGCGAAAGTTGAACCGCATCACCGTGAAGCCGAGGTCGCGGAAAGCGTAGTGCAGCGCGTAGGTCACGGGGTTGTTCATCGTGCCGCCAAACTTCGGGTGCGGGTGCAGGATCAGCGCAATCGGCGCGTCCTTCTGCGGCTGGGGATGATAGCGCCCTTCGAGCCGTCCCTCGGGGCCGGCGAAGATGACCTCTGGCATGTAGACCCACCTCGTGCGGAGCCCGGGGGCCCGAATGGTTGACTTCTTCAGTTGGGTTTCCTAGAATAGTTCTAAAATTAGGCTGGTTACGGCCCCCCGAGCGTTGCTCCCGAGGTAATGCCGAAGGTCGCGCAGGTCAATATGCGCGGCCGGTGCTGCGGGCCGTGCCAAGGGGCAAGTCCGGTCGAGTGGGAAGAGGACGGCGATGAAACTCAGCACCAAGGGCCGCTACGCGGTGACCGCGCTGACCGATATTGCGCTAAACGGCGGGGCGCAGCCGGTGACCTTGGCGAATATCTCCGAGTGCCAGGACATCAGCGTCGCCTATCTGGAGCAGCTCTTCGTGCGGCTGCGCCGGGCCGGGATCGTCAAATCGGTGCGCGGCCCTGGCGGCGGCTACCTGCTGGCACGCCCGGCGGGTGAGCTGCGGGTCTCGGAGGTGATGACCGCGGTCGACGAGCGGCTGAACGCCATGGGTTGCGGCGGCAACGTGGAAGCCGGCGGCGGTTGCGGCAAGTCGCAGGAAGCCTGCCTGACCCATAACCTGTGGGAGCAGCTCTCGGCCCATGTGCATGTGTTCCTCAGCCAGACCACCATTGCCGACGTGATCGGCGATCGGATGACCCCCTGTCCGGCAGTGCCCGACTTCGCCGCGCTGCTGGAGGCCGAGGAGGCTGAGGTGTGACAGGGCTGGACGGCCGCCGCATCTATCTCGACTGGAACGCCACCGCGCCGCTGAGACCGGAGGCGCGCGCCGCCATGCTGGCGGCGATGGACGTGGTCGGCAACCCCTCCAGCGTCCACGCCGAAGGGCGGGCGGCGAAGGCGATCGTCGACAAGGCCCGTGGTCAGGTGGCAGCGCTGGTCGGCTGCGCGCCCGACGAAGTGGTGTTCACCAGCGGGGCAACGGAAGGCGCCGGTTTGGTGCTCGGCGGCGCTTGGGACCGAATTGCCCTGCCGTATTTCGAGCATGACTGCATCGAGGCCGCGGCGACTCGGCACCCGGCCGCCGAGGTCATTCGCATACCCGTTGATGACGACGGATATATTCCCGGCACGGACTTCCTGTCCGCCTTCCTGCCTCCCGCCGATGGCAAGTCCGCGCTGCTTTGCCTGCAATCGGTCAATGGCGAGACGGGGATCGAGCAGAACCATTTCAATACGACCTTCCAGGCCGACCAAATCGGCTATGCAAGCCTTGTCGACTGCGTCCAGTATTATGGGAAGCGGACGACCTGGGACGATGTTGACCGCGGGCGTGGGCCAACCTTCCGTCTGCTTTCCGCCCACAAGCTGTGCGGTCCGAAGGGGATTGGGGCGCTCGTGCTGCGCCCCGGGGTGGAGGTGCCGGCGCCCGTCATCGGCGGTGGGCAAGAGATGGGCCGCCGCTCGGGTACCGAGAACGTCATCGGCATCGCCGGGTTCGGAGCGGCGGCGGAAGCCGCCGGGCGTGATCTGGAGGTCGGGGTCTGGGACCGGGTCGCGAAGCTGCGCGACGATCTAGAGAACCGGCTGGCCGCCGCCGCGCCGGACCTGATCGTCTTCGGCAAGGAGGCCCCACGCCTGCCCAACACCTCCTGCTTCGCCGTCCCCGGCTGGGCGGGCGAGACCCAGGTGATGCAGATGGACTTGGCCGGCTTCGCCGTCAGCGCCGGCTCGGCCTGCTCCTCGGGCAAGGCCAGCAAGGCCAGCCGGGTGCTGCTGGCGATGGGCTTCGACGACGTCACCGCCTCCTCGGCCATCCGGGTCTCGATGGGTCCGACGACGGCCGAGGCCGAGGTGATGGCCTTCGCAGAGGCATGGATCGAACACTACCGCCGCCGCAAGAGCCGCGCGGCTTGAACGGGCGTGGGATGGGTTCACACCCATCCTACGACGCAACAGGGAACGACGCCGCGTAGGATGTGTGCCAACCCATCCTGCGGAACACGAGAAAGGGAAGCCGCATGAGCGACTGTCAGGACATCCAGGCCAAGGAAGGCGTCGAGCAGGAGACCGTCGAGGCGGTCCGCTCGATGGGCAAGTACAAGTATGGCTGGGAGTCCGATGTCAACACCGAATACGCCCCCAAGGGCATCGACGAGGACATCGTCCGCCTTATCTCCGAGAAGAAGCACGAGCCCGAGTGGATGCTGGAATGGCGCCTCGCCGCCTATCGCCGCTGGCAGCAGATGGAGCAGCCCGACTGGGCCCTCCTGAACGTCGCCGCCATCGACTATCACGACCAGTATTACTACGCCCAACCCAAGGGCTTTGACGAGAAACCCAAGTTCCTGGACGAGGTCGATCCGGAACTCCTGCGCACCTATGAGAAGCTCGGCATCCCTCTGAAAGAACAGATGATCCTGGCCGGGGTCGAGAGTCCCGGGCACGCCGCCGCAGAGGGCCGGCAGGTGGCGGTCGACGCCGTCTTCGACTCGGTCTCGGTCGGCACCACCTTCAAGGACGAGCTGGCCAAGGTCGGCGTGATCTTCTGCTCGATCTCCGAGGCGCTGCAGGAGCATCCCGATCTGGTGGGGAAATATCTCGGCACGGTGGTGCCGCAGTCGGACAACTTCTTCGCCACGCTCAACTCGGCGGTGTTCTCCGACGGCTCCTTCGTCTACGTGCCCCCGGGCGTGCGCTGCCCTATGGAGCTTTCCACCTATTTCCGCATCAACGCCGAGAACACCGGCCAGTTCGAGCGGACGCTCATCATCGCCGACAAGGGCGCCTATGTGAGCTACCTCGAGGGCTGCACGGCGCCGATGCGCGACGTCAACCAGCTACACGCCGCGGTGGTCGAGCTGGTGGCGCTGGAGGATGCCGAGATCAAGTACTCGACCGTGCAGAACTGGTACCCCGGCGACGAGCAGGGCAAGGGCGGCATCTACAACTTCGTCACCAAGCGGGCCGACTGCCGCGGGGCGCGGGCCAAGGTGAGCTGGACCCAGGTCGAGACCGGCTCGTCGATCACCTGGAAGTACCCCTCCTGCATCCTGCGCGGCGAGGAGTCCCAGGGCGAGTTCTACTCCATCGCCATCACCAACAACGCCCAGCAGGCGGATACCGGCACCAAGATGGTGCATCTGGGCCGAAACACCCGCTCGCGCATCGTGTCCAAGGGCATCTCCGCCGGCCGGGCGCAGAACACCTACCGGGGCCTGGTGTCGATGCACCCGCGCGCCGGCAGCTCGCGCAATTACACCCAGTGCGATTCCCTGCTGATCGGCAGCGACTGCGGCGCCCACACCGTGCCCTATATCGAGGTCAGGAATGCCACCTCGCGCTGCGAGCACGAGGCGACCACCTCCAAGGTCGACGACGACCAGCTGTTCTACTGCCGCCAGCGCGGCATGGACGAGGAGAAGGCGGTGGCCCTGGTCGTCAACGGCTTCTGCAAGGAGGTGCTGCAGGAGCTGCCGATGGAGTTCGCCGTCGAAGCGCAGAAGCTGGTGGCGATCTCGCTCGAGGGGAGCGTCGGCTGAGGGTGGCAGCTTCGCGCCGCTTCACCGGCGCACGGCGGCGGGAGCGCAAATAAACATGCGAGAATCGTAGGTAATTGTGCTAGAAATCAACGGTCTGCAACTGAACTTTGCCAATCAAGGTGAGAAATGAGACAGGCGTACAACGCAACGTTGTTTTCTCACGGCTCAGCGTTTGGCGGGACCGGGGAGATGTCGGGATGAGCTACAGAGACGATTTCCAGGCGCGGCTCAAGCGCGTCAAGGGACGCGCGCGGAACTAAGGAATTCACCATACCGGAGCTAGGTCGCCGGCAGGAGCATCATCACGAGGAGGTCAACACCGAGGCGTTGGCCATGGCGATCCTGCGCCCGCAACTGGCATTGGTCCTCGGCTTCATCGCGCTGATTGTGGGCCGCAGCATCGCCATGAACGTGTTCGGGATCGAGCCGAGCACTGAACTGCTCGGGCTTGGCGAAGGCATCGTTGTCTTGGCGCTGCTCGTCGTCCTCGGCGTGCTGTTCGGCTTGACCGAGTATATATCGCACGGCGCGCTGGTCGTCGGCGCTGCGCTGGCCTTCATGCTGGAGAGCTACTACATCCCGGCCATCCCAGGTCTGATCGAGCAGGTCTACACCCCGGGCTATGTGAACCTAGTGGTCTTGGGGGCGCAGTGAGTTATGCAGGCGTCCCCGGCCGGGTGTTCCAACGCTCAAACACCGCTAGTAGGCGGCGGAAGAAGGACTGACGGCTATGGTTTCCGGAGACGAGCTGGCGCGCACGATCGGCCCGCGGCCGAAGCCGGGCAGGGGCTCGCCCATTGGCTTGGGGATTCTGGCCTTCATCGGCGTGTCGGTTCTGGGGACGGCGTTCATCATGCAGAACGTTCCCGGGGTCTCGATCGAGGTTGCTATCGCGTCCGGCGTGATCGCCGGGCTGGTCGGCGCGGCCGCTACCTACGGGCTGGCGAAACGAATTCAGAGGCGGAGACGCGCCGCCGAGGCGCAGGACGCATACGAGATGCAGCGGAATCGTGCCGCTGAGGTGGAAAAGCAGATCGCCGAAATGAAGCGTAAGGTAGAGAAGACCAAGGGACAATAATAATGTTGAAAATAAAGAACATGCACGTGAAACTTGAGGAAGAGGACAAGGTCATCATCAAGGGTGCCGACCTCACCGTCGAGGCCGGCACGGTGCATGCGATCATGGGGCCGAACGGGTCGGGCAAGTCGACCCTCGCCTATGTGCTCTCGGGCCGCGAGGGCTACGAGGTGACCGACGGCTCGGCCACCCTCGACGGCGAGGACCTCTTGGAGATGGAGCCCGAGGACCGCGCCGCCCGGGGGCTGTTCCTGGCTTTCCAGTACCCGGTCGAGATCCCAGGCGTCGGCAACATGACCTTCCTGCGCACCGCCCTGAACGCCCAGCGCAAGGCCCGCGGCGAGGCGGAGATCTCGGCCCCCGACTTCCTCAAGCTGGTGCGCGAGAAGGCCAAGGCGCTGAAGATCGACGCCGACATGCTCAGGCGCCCGGTCAATGTCGGCTTCTCCGGCGGCGAGAAGAAGCGCAACGAGATCCTGCAAATGGCGGTGTTGGAGCCGCGCATGTGCATCCTCGACGAGACCGACTCAGGGCTCGACGTCGATGCCATGAAGCTGGTCGCCGAGGGGGTCAACGCCCTGCGCAGCGAGAACCGCGCCTTCCTGGTGATCACCCACTACCAACGGCTTCTCGACCACATCAAACCGGACGTGGTGCACATAATGTCCGATGGCCGCATCGTCGAGACTGGCGGGCCGGATCTGGCGCTCAGGGTCGAGGCCGAGGGATATGCCCATCTGGAAGAGCCGGCCGCGTAAGGGGGGGCACATGATGGCGACGGATGCAAAGCGCAGGGCAGCCGAGGCGCTGCTGCATGTCCTGCCCCTGCCGGGGCGCGAGGCAGGCTGGGCGCGCGAGACCCGCGCCGCGGCCCGGACGCAGCTCCTGGAGGCCGGCGCCCCGGTGCGGCGTGACGAATACTGGAAGTACACCGACCCGGCGCGGCTCACGGCACCGATCGCCGCGGTCGACGCCACCGAGGCACGGCCCGATTTCGAGAGCCAGTTCGGCGACGTCCACCCGCGCCGGGCCCGGTTCGTCAACGGCCATTACCGTCCTGACCTGAGCGACGACATCACTCAGGACGGGCTGGCGGTGACCACCCTCTCGGAGATTCTGCAACAGGACCTCAGCTTCGCTCGCGACCTGTTCGGCAAGCTGGAAGCGGCGGGGCAGGAGAAGGTCGACCGCCCGCTGGCCGCGCTCAACACCGCCTGCGCCACCGAGGGGCTGGTGTTGCACGTCACCGGCCCGGTGGCCGAGTCGCTGCACCTGCGCCACGACCAGGTGGGCGAGGGGGCGAGCCTGCTGCGCCATCTGATCCGGGTCGAGCCGGGCGCCTCGCTCATGCTGCTTGAATCCGGCACCGTGACCAACAAGGTGATCGAGATCGACATCGCCGACGGCGCCAAGTTCCAGCATGTCCGCCTGCAGGAAGGGCCGCGCGCGCCCTCGGCCGGGCACATCTTCGTCCGCCTCGGCGCCGTGGCCCAGTTCAAGACCTTCACCCTGACCGCCGACGGCGAAATGACCCGCAACGAGGTGGTGATGGAGTTCGTGGGCGACAATGCCGTCGGCCATGTCGCCGGGGCGGTGCTGGCCAAGGGCGAGAGCCATATCGACAACACGGTCTTCGTCACCCACGGCGCCGAGGGCTGCGAGAGCCGCCAGGTGTTCAAGAACGTCCTCACCGACAGGGCCCGCGGCATCTTCCAGGGCAAGATCTTCGTTCGTCCGGCGGGCCAGAAGACCGACGGCTACCAGATCAGCCAGGCGGTGCTCTTGAACGAGGAGGCCGAGTTCTCGGCCAAGCCCGAGCTGGAGATCTACGCCGACGACGTCAAGTGCAGCCACGGCTCAACCACCGGGCGGCTCGACGAGGAGGCGATGTTCTACCTGCGCTCGCGCGGCGTGCCCTATGCGGAGGCCGAGGCGATGCTGGTCGCTGCCTTTGCCGAAGAGGCATTCGAGGAGATCGACAACGATGCCCTGGCCGAGGCCATGCGCGCTCATGTCGCCCGCTGGATGGCGGCCCGGTACGGCTGATGGAGCGCAGTTTGCCTGCGGCGCTGCTGCCCTGGCGCGTGCTCGGCGCTTGGGCCGACCTGCGCGGCGCGATGCGCGCCGAGCTCGACCGCATGCCCAGCGAGGGGCAGCTGCTGTTCTACGTCATGCTGTCCGGGCTGATCTGGTTCTTCGGCCGGGCGGCAGTGCTGAGTTGGGGACCGATGGCGCCGGTCCTTTCCGATGAGGAGTTTGCCGGCCGGCTGGCCGCGGATTTCGCCGCTGCGCTGCTCTTCCGGACCTTGGCCTTCTACGGGCTGGCGGCACTTGCTGGTGCGCTGGCCCGGGGTTTCGGCGGCACCGGCGGCTGGCGCGACAGCCGGGCCGCCATGTTCTGGGCGGCGCTGGTGGCGGCGCCCGCGATCCTCGCGGCGACGTTGCTGTCGCTGCTGGTGACCGGCATATCTTGGCAGGCGGGGCCGATCGCCAGCATGCTCAGCGCCGTGGCCTTCGCCTGGGCGGTGTCCCATTGCTTGGCCGAGGCGCACGGTTTCGCCAGCGCCTGGCGGGTGCTGGCCGTCGTCGCGGTCTGCGTTGGGTCGGCGATCGGCCTGGGTTACCTGCTGGTAACCACGCTGTTGCCGGCGCAGGCGGCTTCGATCGCGAGCCTCTCCGCCGCGGTCGCCTGGGTCTGATCGATGACAGATTTCGGTCGCGTCGTCGGCACAATCGCTATAAGCGAAGGCGTCGGTAGAGGGATGAAAGGGTGGCAAGGATGACGGCGGCGGGGCGGTTTATCCGGGGGACGGAGGGCGCGATATGATCGGCGCCGTGGTCGAGAACCTAGTCGCCGGCTTCCTGCAGCCGCGCCGGTCGATGCGCCGCCTGCTCGACGGCCCGCACGGCATCCCCGAGGCGCTGCTGCTGGCCGTCCTCGCCTATCTGATCAGCGCCATACTGGAGGTCCTGTTTCCGGTCAGCGATCCGCGGCCCGGCCCGTCCATCGGCATGCACCTCGCCGGCCTGTTGCTCCAGTTCCTCAGCCTGTTCCTCGTCGCTGGCCTGGTTTACGGCGTCGGCCGGCGTTTCGGTGGTCGGGGCTCGTGGCGCGACGCGATACTCGGGGTCGCCTGGTACAGCGTCGTCACCAGCCTGGTCGCGCCGCTGACCGTGCCGGCCCGCGCCCAGATGGTCGCCGCGGTCGATGCCGCCCGCGACGGGCCGGTCGAGGTCCCCTTCGGCATGCCGATCCTGTTGTTCATGGTTGCCTCGGGCATCATGCTGTGGCTGTTCGCCTGCTACGTCGCCGAGCTGCATCGCTTCCGCCGCACCTGGAACGTGCTGGCCGTGATTTTCGGCCTCTCTGCGGCCATTTCCGTTGTCGTCGTCATGCTCATGCCGCAGGCCTGAGAGATCTCCGGGAGTTCCCAGATGTACGATGTCGAGAAGATCCGTGCCGATTTCCCGATCCTCGGCCGCAAGGTGAACGGGGTCGATCTGGTCTACCTGGACAACAGCGCCTCGGCGCAGAAACCGCTCGCCGTGATCGACGCCGTAACCCGGGCCTATGCGGAGGAATACGCCAACGTCCATCGCGGCCTGCACTACCTCTCCAATCTCGTCACCGAGAACTACGAGGCGGTGCGTGGCAAGATCGCCCGCTTCATCGGGGTGAAGGACGAGGAGGAGATCATCCTTACCTCGAACACCACGATGGGGCTGAACATGATCTCCTACGCCTGGGCCGTGCCGCGGATCGAGCCCGGCGACGAGATCATCCTCTCGGTTATGGAGCACCACGCCAACATCGTGCCGTGGCATTTCCTGCGCGAGCGCCAGGGGGCGGTGCTGAAATGGGTCGATGTCGACGTCAACGGCGATCTCGACCCGCAGGCGGTGATCGACGCGATCACGCCCAGGACCAAGCTGATCTCCATCACCCACATGTCGAACGTGCTCGGCACCGTGGTCGACGTGAAGACCATCTGCGAGGCGGCCCGCGCCCGCGGCATCGCCACCGTGGTCGACGGCAGCCAGGCGGCGGTGCACATGCCGGTGAACCTGGCCGAGATCGGCTGCGACTTCTACGTCATCACCGGCCACAAGCTCTATGGCCCCACCGGCTCCGGCGCGCTCTACGCGGCCAGGGCGCGGCAGGCCGAGATGCGCCCGTTCCTCGGCGGCGGCGACATGATCCGCGAGGTGCGCAAGGACGGCGTCGCCTATGCCGACGAGCCGATGAAGTTCGAAGCCGGGACGCCCAACATCGTCCAGGCGATCGGCTTCGGCGCGGCGCTGGACTACCTGATGGGTCTAGGCATGGAGAACATCGCCGCCCACGAGCGCGACCTCTGCGCCTATGCCCGCGCGCGGTTGGAGGGGCTGAACTGGCTGCAGCTCTACGGGCGATCGAAGTCTAAGGGGGCGATCTTCTCGTTCAACATCGAGGGGCAGGCGCATCCGCACGACATCTCGACCGTGGTCGACCGCGAGGGGGTCGCGGTGCGCGCCGGCCACCATTGCGCCCAGCCGCTGATGACCCATCTGGGGGTGACGGCCACCTGCCGCGCCTCGTTCGGCCTCTACAACACCCGCGCCGAGGTCGACAAGATGGTCGAGGCGCTGGAGCTCTGCCACGAGCTGTTCGGGTAGGGCGATGGAGTTCGGCCTCAAAGGCAAGGTTGCGCTGGTGACGGGCGGCAGCCGTGGCATCGGGCGCGCGGTGGCGCTGACGCTGGCGGGGCAGGGCGCCTATGTGGCGATCTGCGGCCGCAGCCGCGAGAGCCTGGAGGCCACCGCCGCCGAGGGCGTGCGGGCTTGGGCCTATCAGGCCGATGTCAGCCGCCCCGAGGATGTGGAGCGCTTGGTCGCCGATGCCGCTGCTGCGGCGGGACGTATCGACATCCTGGTCAACAACGCCGTCACCTCGACCAGCGCCCGGTTCGACGAGTTGACCGACGACGAGTTCCGTTACCACATCGACGTCAAGTTGATGGCCTATATCCGCGCCGCGCGCCTGGTGCTGCCGCACACGGCCGGGCAGAGCTGGGGCCGGATCGTCAATGTCGGCGGCATGACCGCGCGGATCGTGGCGCCCTTGCGCATGACCAACGGCGTGGTCAATGCCGGCGTCGCCAACTTCACCAAGCAATTCGCCGGCTACGCGGCGCAGCACAGGGTGACGGTGAACTGCGTCCATCCTGGCTATACGGCGACCGGGCGGGTGATGCAGATCTTCGCCTGCGAGGCGGACGAGGCCGGCACGGACATCGAGCAGGCGATGGCCCGGCGCACCGCCGACATCCCGCTCGCCCGGCTGATCGAGCCGCGGGATATCGCCAATGCAGTGCTCTTCTTCTGCTCGCCGCTGGCCGAGATGATCACCGGTCAGTGCATCGCCGTCGACGGCGGCTCCGGCGAGGCGGTGGTCTATTGAAGGCCGCGCCTCGGTAGGGTGCGCATCAATGCGCACCCTACAACGCATCCCGTCAGAACTTTCCGTACTTCAGATACGCCTGCTGCGGGTCCATGCCGGCGAGGATCGCCTTGCGGATGGCGCTCTCGGTGTTGATCGCGGTCTCGGCCTGCTCGACCACCTCCTCGGCGATGCCCTTGGGGATGCGGATCAGTCCGTCGCGGTCGCCGATCATGTAGTCGCCGGGCTCGATGTCTACCTCGCCGATGCGGATCGGCACCCCCGTCGCCGCCGGCAGCCACCAGCCGACGATGTCGCGCGGGGTGAAGCCGGAGCCCTATCCCGATTTATTCATGAAGTTGGCTTCGTTTCGGGTTTTCGCGCTGGATCGCCCGGCGTTGCCGGGTGTGGATGATGCCGGAACTTGGTCTTCGCCTGGGGTGTTGGTGTTCGGGGCTTGTCGG
>Ga0209255_1000099_pt1 | contig 15635 bp, 11 predicted proteins | sample WorMetvaBAHAMAS2_FD_187394 | JGI IMG/M metagenome (GOLD analysis project Ga0209255, IMG submission 187394) | Marine gutless worms symbiont microbial communities from Max Planck institute for Marine Microbiology, Germany - Olavius vacuus... | ecosystem: Host-associated > Annelida > Digestive...
GGACGTACGCCAGACCACGATTCAGCCCCTGATCGAGGCTACGATTCGGCCGGGAACCTTGGTACTGACCGACGAGTACACAATCTACAAGCGCTTACCTGAATGGGGCTTTGAGCACCAAACCGTCTGCCACAACGCCGGGGAATATGCGCGGGACGAAAATGGTGATGGCTTCCACGAAATTCATGTCAACACGATGGAGGGGTTCTGGTCCTTGCTGCGCTCTTGGCTTCGGCCCCACCGAGGGATTTCCCAGGAGCACCTGCCCTTGTATCTGGGCTTTTTCGAGTTCGTCCACAACGCCAAAAACCGCGGCATAGGACTCATGGATTCCCTCCTCGGTTTGCTGCTACGTTAGCAGTCCGGAATCCATAAAGAGTCTTAGAATTTTCGGTTGGGAGCTTCTGTTGCTTCTTGGCCGACGCCGGACTACTCTGCTTGATTTTAGAATTTTCGGTGGAGCATAAATCTATGGATGCCAAGACCCTGTACGACAAGCTGTGGGACGAGCATATCGTCCGCTACGACGACAACGGCACCGCCCTCTTGTATGTTGACCGCCAGCTGGTGCACGAGGTCACCTCGCCTCAGGCCTTCGAGGGCCTGCGGTTAGCGGGACGCAAACCACGGCGGACGGCGGCCAACCTGGCGGTCCCGGATCACAATGTCCCGACCCGGGATCGGGCGCAGGGGATCACGGATCCCGTCGCGCGCCTGCAAGTCCAAACCCTGGCCGAGAATTGCGCCGCCTTCGGAATCACCGAGCTCGGTATGGACGATCCGCGCCAGGGCATCGTGCATGTGATCGGACCGGAGCAGGGTTTCACCCTGCCGGGCATGACGATCGTCTGTGGCGACTCCCATACCTCGACCCACGGGGCCCTGGGGGCGCTCGCCTTCGGTATCGGCACCTCCGAGGTGGAACATGTTCTGGCGACCCAGTGCCTGCTTCAGCGCAAATCCAAGGCCGTGCTGATTGAGGTGAAGGGCACCCTGGGGTCCGGCGTAACCGCCAAGGATCTGGTCCTGGCCATCATCGGCGAGATCGGTACTGCGGGTGCTACCGGCTTTGTCATCGAATTCGGCGGCGAGACCATCCGGGGCCTGTCTATGGAAGGCCGGATGACCGTCTGCAATATGGCCATTGAGGCAGGGGCCCGGGCGGGGCTGATCGCGGTCGACGAGACGACCGTCGAGTATGTCCGGGGGCGGCCCTACGCGCCCCAAGGCGCCGAGTTCGAGCACGCCGCCGCCCACTGGCGCGGTCTGGTCAGCGACCAGGGTGCGGCGTTCGATCGCACGGTCCGTATCGACGCAGCCGCCATCGAGCCCCAGGTGACCTGGGGCACCTCCCCGGAGATGGTGGTGTCGGTGGACGGACGGGTGCCCGATCCGGGGGACGAGCGCGATCCGGTCAAGGCCGACGGCATCCGCCGCGCGCTGGATTACATGGGGCTCGCACCGGGCACCGCTATCACCGACATCCGCCCGGACAAGGTCTTTATCGGTTCCTGCACCAACTCGCGTATCGAGGACCTGCGGGCGGCGGCGCAGGTAGTCACGGGCTGCCGGGTAGCCGAGGGTATCAAGCTCGCCATGGTGGTGCCCGGCTCGGGTCCGATAAAGGCACAGGCGGAGGCGGAGGGCCTGGACCGGGTATTCACCGCGGCGGGCTTCGAGTGGCGCGACCCCGGATGCTCCATGTGCCTGGCCATGAACGCGGATCGCCTGGAGCCGGGCGAGCGGTGCGCGTCCACCTCTAACCGCAATTTCGAGGGCCGCCAGGGTCAGGGAGGGCGTACCCATCTGGTGAGTCCCATCATGGCCGCGGCGGCGGCGGTCACTGGTCACTTCCTGGACGTGAGGGCGCTCTGATGGACAAATTCGAAAATTTTACCAGCATCGTGTGCCCCCTGGACCGGGCCAATGTGGACACGGATGCCATCATCCCCAAGCAATTCCTGAAAAGCATCCAGCGCGCTGGGTTCGGACCCAATCTGTTCGACGAGTGGCGCTATCTGGACCATGGGGAGCCCGGCAAGGACAACAGCGATCGGCCCCGAAACCCGGATTTTATCCTCAACGATCCCCGCTACCGGGGCGCCCAAATCCTGTTGGCGCGGGAAAATTTCGGCTGTGGGTCGTCTCGGGAGCACGCCCCCTGGGCCCTGGCGGATTTCGGCTTCCGGGTCCTCATCGCCCCCAGCTTCGCCGAGATCTTCTACAACAACTGCTTCAAGAACGGCATCCTCCCCATCACCCTGCCGCCAGTCGAGGTCGAGTACCTGTTCTCGGTCGCGGACGGCCTCGAGGCCCTGCGGATCACCATCGATCTGCCGCGGCAGATCCTGGAGCTCTCCGTCGGAGAACGGCTCGGCTTCGCGGTCGATCCCTTCCGCAAGCGCTGCCTGCTCGAAGGACTGGATGATATCGGGCTGACGCTGGAACACCTGGATGCCATTCGCGCCTACGAAGACCGCCGTCGGCCCCAGGTTCCCTGGTTGTTCCCCTGAAGACAGTCCGGATGGTGGGCACAGCCCACCCTACGGGCTATGCTGCTACGCTGGAGAACACACAATGACCAAGCACATCCTCATTCTGCCGGGAGACGGCATCGGACCGGAGATCGTTGCCGAGGCGGTCAAGGTACTCACCTACCTACGGGACACCGCCGACCTCGCAATCACGCTGGAGGAGGCCCCGGTAGGCGGAGCGGCCATCGACGCCACCGGGGGGCCCCTCCCCGACACCACCTTGGATCTGGCGTTGCAGGCGGATGCGGTCCTGTTGGGGGCCGTCGGCGGTCCCAAGTGGGAGCCGTTGCCTATCGCCATCCGTCCGGAGAAGGGGCTCCTGGGCCTGCGTGAAAAGTTGGAGTTGTTCGCCAACCTACGCCCGGCCATCCTCTATCCCCAGCTGGCTGCCGCCTCATCCCTGAAGCCGGAGCTGGTCGTCGGACTCGATATCCTGATCGTGCGCGAGCTCACCGGCGGCATCTACTTCGGACAGCCGCGGGGCGTGACCACCGGCGAGGACGGAACCCGCACCGGCGTCAACACCCTGATATACAGCGAGTCGGAGATCCGGCGCATCTGCAAGGTCGCCTTCGGCATCGCCCGCAAACGCAACCGGCGTGTCTGCTCGGTGGACAAGGCGAACGTGCTGGAGTGCACCGAGCTCTGGCGAACGGTGGCTACCGAGGTGGGGGCCGGTTACCCGGACGTGACGCTCAGCCACATGTATGTGGACAACGCCGCCATGCAGCTGATCCGAGAACCGAAACAGTTCGATGTCATGGTCACCACCAACATGTTCGGCGACATCCTCTCCGACGCGGCGGCCATGCTGACCGGCTCCATCGGCATGCTGCCCTCCGCCTCCCTGGACGCAACCGGAAAAGGCATGTACGAGCCCATCCACGGCTCGGCCCCCAACATCGCCGGCCAAGACATTGCTAACCCCCTGGCGACCATCCTCTCGGTCGCCATGATGCTGCGCTATTCTCTGGGCGAACCGACCGCCGCCGAACGCATCGAAAACGCAGTCTCCGCCGTCCTCGACCAGGGCCTGCGCACCACCGACATCATGTCCTCGGGAATGCGCCAGGTCGGTACCGCCGCGATGGGTGATACGGTGGTGGCGGCGATGGGCGAACGGATTTGAGTTTGGGCGCGAATCCCCTTTCATATCTCCGAAAACTAAATGTCACCATGAGCGAACCTCATTCGACAGAACCACCACCACCCTGGATCCAGTATCCGCAATCCGATTCGGTCTGGGGAGGATGGAGGCAAGGCGTCAGCGAAGCTTGGCTCCATGATGTTTGGCTACCCTTCTTCTGGCGAAATATCACACCGGAAGCGAGGGCCGCGTTTCTCGATCGCAACCCGCCGCCAACCGATGAGTGGAGGGTGTATTTGAAGCAATATTGGTGCAGGTAGAAATCGGACAAAGACGGGCTTATGGCCGGTGGCATACCAAAATATGAAAGAGCTTCGTTTCGAGTGGGATGAGAAGAAAGACAAAGCCAATCAAAGAAAACATGGAGTATCTTTTGGTGAAGCGCGCACTGTCTTTTACGACGAGAATGCAATCCAATTCTACGATCCTGATCATTCAGATGAAGAAGACCGCACTTGGGTTGAGTTTTAAACCATAGGTACTTGTTGTTTGCCACTGTATTCAAGGGAGCGAAACAGTCGTGCGTATTATTTCTGCAAGAAGGGCGAATAAACTGCGTGTAACCGAACGTCCATGTTCCTTGAACAAAATCGTTAACTCGCTGCTGAAGAAAGACAACGAGCCAATAAAAATTCAGGATGTCCGTACCGGACAGGGATGCCCGGCCATTTTTCCAAAGTCCCCTTGATTACGCACAAGGCTACCTCGTCTCTATCCATAGCGGCAGGGAGTAAAAGGTAACATGAGCGAAAACAACCTGAACCTGATACGCCAAGAAGCAGATTCCTATGGACACGAATTCAGAGGCCACCTTTTCGAGCAGTACAAACTCTATGTCGAAATGGCCGACCGCGTAAGCTCACGGAGAATGCTGGCGAACTCTTTTTTTGTCGGCGTTCATACCATCCTGGTAACGGCATTCACGGTTTTACTCAAAGAGCAGATTTTGCAATCATCTCTACTCGGCGTTTTACCGTTTCTCGCGGTTTTACTCCTTTGCTTTGTCTGGTGGCGAGTCGTGTATTCTTACCGGCAACTAAACACAGGAAAATTCAAAGTTATCATTGCATTGGAGCAAATGCTGCCGACAGCGCTCTATGAGGCGGAATGGGTTGCGCTCGGTGAGGGAAAGGACAGAAAACTCTATCTTCCGCTCACTCACATCGAGAATTGGGTGCCGGCCTGTTTTGGTGTGTTGTACATAGTATTGGCAATTGCCTTTTACTACTAAAGGACCGTAGGCTTAGAGGCTGTCTAAAAACTAACATATTGATTTTCGGCTGGCTCCCCACGCTCCAGCGTCGATTAAGCGCCTCGGTCGGCTACCACCAACGCCTGTGAGCACAGAGTAGCTGAGTCCGCGGGTAACGGACAAGACGGCGGAGCGCGAGAGCGCGAAGATTCAAATTGGTCCGGGAATTTTTCATCTGAAGGGCACCTTGAAAAATTCAAGGTGTCTTTGCAGAACAAGGAAGCCCCGTTATGTCCGTGTGCGTAACTCCATGATAATCAAGGCATTCGAAACGCGCGATTTATGAGCATCACCATGAAAAGTATTGAGCATGGGATTTTTCAAGGTCCCTAAAAGACGCTCTGATAGAAGGAAATGGCCTGCGGTGTAATATTTATCTTGAGCCATTCCCCGTGAGAGAATTGCAAATTGATCACAGAGTTCCGTTTGAAATCGCAGGTGATAACGGTGCTCTATCCGAAAATAGAGCTGAGTACATGCTTTTGTGCGCATCTGCGAATAGGGCAAAGTCCTGGAGTTGCGAAAATTGTGCAAACTGGCAAGAAAAGGATATTGCCGTTTGTCAATCGTGTTATTGGGCTTTCCCTGAATCGTATATGCATATCGCCATGCGAGATGTTCAAAGGCTTGATCTTCTGAGGAAGTTGCGGAGTATGACACCCTGATGGATGAAGCAGCAAAAGTGGAGGAAGCAGCGCCGGAATACGTCAAGAACGTGCTTCGTAACCACTTTAAGAAGAAAAAGCGAGAAATCTTGTAACTTGAGTGGTCCTCTTACCGCCAAAGCGCTCTTCCTTCGATCAAGATGACAGGTAGTGATTTTACCATCAAATTTTGATGAAATGAGGGACTAGGTACTTACGAGTCATCCGCTATGCGTTCCCGAGCCCGCGCGATGGCCGCGCGCACCTGGACCGGGGCGGTACCACCGATGTGATTGCGGGCAGCCACCGAGCCATCCAGTGTCAGCACCGCAAAGACATCCTCGGCGATGTCCGCGGAAAACTGTCGCAGTCTCTCCAGCGACAGCTCCGAGAGATCTTTCCCCTCTCGGACGCCTAGAGCTACCGCCTGGCCGACGATCTCGTGGGCATCGCGGAAGGGAATACCTTTGCGTACCAGATAGTCCGCCAGGTCGGTAGCAGTCGCAAAGCCTTGACGGGCGGCCGCACCCATACGTTCCGAATTGCACCGTAGCGCCCCCATCATATCCGTGAACACCTTCAGCGAGCCCTTGAGGTTGTCGACCGTGTCGAACAAGGGTTCCTTGTCTTCCTGGTTGTCTTTGTTGTAGGCCAGCGGCTGGCCCTTCATCAGGGTCAGCAGTCCCATCAGGTGCCCGAAAATACGCCCCGCCTTGCCGCGTACCAATTCGGGCACGTCCGGATTCTTCTTCTGGGGCATGATGGAGGAACCGGTGCAGAAGGCATCTGAGAGCTCGACGAAACCGAACTGGGCGGAGGACCAGAGGATGAGTTCCTCGGAGAAACGCGACAGATGCATCATCAGGATCGCGGCGGCGGCGCCGAACTCGACGATAAAGTCCCGGTCCGAGACGGCGTCCAGGGAATTCTCCGCCGGGCGCGCGAACCCCAGCAGCTCCGCCGTATAGTGGCGGTCGATGGGGTAGGTAGTGCCGGCCAGGGCCGCCGCCCCCAGGGGCAGGATGTCGACCCGCCGGCGGCAATCCGCGAGACGCTCACGGTCACGTTGCAGCATTTCGAACCAGGCCATGAGATGGTGGCCAAAGGTGACGGGTTGAGCGACCTGCAGATGGGTGAAACCGGGCATTACCGATTCGACTTCGCGTTCGGCCAGATCCAGGATTGCGACCTGCAGGCGCCCGATCCCGGCGCGGATGGTATCGATCTCGGCGCGCAGGTAGAGCCGCACGTCCGTAGCCACCTGATCGTTACGCGAGCGTCCGGTATGCAGCTTCTTGCCGGCGTCACCGATGTCCAGGGTGAGCGCCGCCTCGATATTCATGTGGACGTCTTCGAGGGGAATCGACCACTCGAATTCACCGGCTTCGATACGCGCGCGGATGCGGGTCAGTCCCTTGACGATAAGGTCACTTTCTTCTGTGGTCAGGATGCCCTGGCGAGCCAGCATGGTGGCATGAGCGATGGAGCCTTCGATGTCGTAGCGGTAGAGCCGGTGGTCGAAGCCCACCGATGCGGTGAATGCCTCGACAAAGGCATCTGTGGGCTCATGGAAGCGCCCGGCCCAGGGTTTGTCGGAGCTGGTCTCATTATTCATCGCGCCGCAGATGTTTTTCACGGATCATGGCTCGGAAGCCGAATCTCCACGAAGGCCTCATCGCGCAGCCGGCGCAACCACAGTTCGATCGCCGCGTCGGCTTTACGCTCTCGAATCATCTCGCGGGCCTTCATCCGCATGGACTTGTCCGTGGTGTCCTGGGTGCGGCGCTCGATGACCTGGACGATGTGCCACCCGAAGCTGCTCTTGAACGGCGCACTCACTTGATTCGGCACCAGGGTGCTCATTGCCTTCTCGAACTCGGGTACCGTATCTCCGGGGCCGAGCCAACCCAGATTACCGCCTTTGAGCGCGGAGCCTGTGTCGTCGGAGTGGGAACGGGCGAGGGTGGCGAAGTCGCCGCCGCCGAGGATGCGGAGCCGCAACTGTTCCAGGCGGGTCCTGGCGTCGTCGTCGGACACGACCTCGTTGGTGCGGATGAGGATGTGGCGGGCGTTGATCTGGTTGATGATTTCAGGACCCGAACCCTTGAAATCGGTCAGTTTGATGATGTGATAACCACTTGGGCTGCGTAGCGGCTCGGTAAATTTCCCTTTGGTCAGCGAGCGGGCCGCCTTCTCCGCCAGCGACGGGACCTGGCCTATCGGGAACCAGCCGAGATCGCCGCCTTCCAAGGCTCGCCGTCCATCGGAAAAGCGGATTGCCAGTTGGGCGAAATCGGCACCACCGCGTAGGCGCTTGACCAGGTCTTTGGCCTTGGCCTCGGCCTTCTTGACCGCTGCGGCGGGCACATTTTCGGAGAGTGCGATCAGGATGTGGGAAAGCCTCACATCGCTACGCTCGATCAGGCGACCGGATTCCCGTTCCAGAAAACGCTCGATCTCTTGATCCGTGACCTTGATATTTGTAACAACTTCATGGGTCTGGAGGCGGGTGGTAATCAGTTTCAGGCGCGTATCCGCGGCAAAGTCCTCGTAGCGCACGCCTTCGGACTCGAGGGTGGCGCGCAGTTCCTCCAGCTTCATGCCGTGGCGGGTGGCGATACTGGTGATGGACTCGGTCAGTACGGCGTCGTCGATCGCGATCCCCAGGTCCTTGGCCTTCTGGAGCTGGAGGCGCCCAAGGATCATCCGTTCGAGGACTTGACGTTCCAGGTCCGGACGCGGCGGGAGCTGCACTCGGTCCCGGATCTGAGGGATTGCCAGGGCTATTTGGTGCTCGAGTTCACTGGCGACGATGACGTCGTCGTTGACCACCGCCACGATAGAGTCCAGCTCTTCGACCCCCCACAGCGCGTCGGTAGGGACGAGGAAGCAGATCAAGATAACGAACAGGATCCGCATCGGTAGGCCCTGTCCACTGGTATCCCGAGTACGGCAGTACCGAAGTGTCGATAACATAGAAATCATTTTAGCTCTTTATGGATTCCAGACTGATCGAAGGGGACGGCGGTCCGTAGCACTCTGACCGATGACAGAACAGGCAGTCTTTTCTCAACAATAACAGCAAGTTATACGATTCCCCTCTGGCTTTCTGAGAAGGCAAATTTGCGCAAAATATCCTAATCAGTCTGGAATCCATAAAGAGCCATCATTTTTTTCCACAAATGAAGGCCAATCAATGCAAATTGGCCGCTAAAGGTCAAATTTCGATTTGAATTTGTTTGCGTCCATTTGCGTTGATTTGCGGATAACTCTTCCGTGAATATCTGCTCGCTCAAGGTTGGGGACCTTGAAAAATCTCATGCCCAATACTTTTCATAGTGATGCTCATAAATCGAGCTTTTCGAATGCCTTGATTATCATGGGGTTACGCACACGGACATAACGGAGCTTCCTTGTTCTGAAAGACACCTTGAATTTTTCAAGGTGCCCTCTAAGGTTATCGGTAATTGGAAGCATCCGTACTTAGTGTATGGAATAACCGTAGATACTGCGTTGGAAGAATTTGTCCACCCGTTGCCCGATCGAACCGAGCCCCGCCAGCTCCACCTGGAGCATGATGCCGTTGGTACCGGCGCTGTCCGGTTCGTTCTTCAAGTGATGGCCCAGCAGCCGTACCCGCCAGCAGCACTGGCCGTATTCGAGGCCAGCGAAGGCCTCCACCGTTTGGCTGTCGAGTAAAGAGTAGTGCCACCGACCGACGAGTTGGAACCGCCGCTCGACCGGTAGGCTGAACGACAGGTCGGTATTCTCGTATAGCTTTTCCTCGCCGGTGTCGCGCGCAAACCGGTAGGCCAAGTTGAGCAGCCGATTGTCCGGTGTCCGGTAGTGTAGCTCCAGGGTCTGCTTTCGCAATTGGTCGGTCTCCTGGTTCGGGTCATATTCGAAGCTCGCGCGACCGGTCAAGTTCCGCAGGAACCGGGCGCTCAGAAGACCCCCAATCGGGGAACTGCCCTCCTCTTCGGGCGGACCGGAGAGCTGGATGTCCCGGTCGCGTGCGTACAGGATTTGGCCGATGCTGGCCCGCAGCAGCTCCTGCCCCGAGTCCCTGGCAATGGTTCGTGACGTCAGGCCGAGGGTCACTTGGTTCGCATCGCCGACGCGGTCCCATCCCACGAACCGATTCGGTCGGAACAGGCTGTCGTAGCTGAAGCTCTGCTCGACGGTGTCAAAAACGGGGATCTCTGCCTGCTCCGTGAGGGGGGTATGTAGATAAAAGGCCCTGGGCTCGAGCGTCTGCAACGATTCCTGGCCAAACCACTTTACCGTCCGTTCGAACACCAACTCCGCATCGAGGTTGAAGCTCGGGATCGCATAGGAGGGACGTGTCTCCTCGTCCGGTTGCTGATTTTGCAGGTCGTATCCGGCCAGATGGAGATTCAGCTGTGGGATCAGATGTCCGTAGCGTCTGCGCAGTGGCCAACGGGCGAAGGGTTGGAGGGCGGCGCGGTGCCCATGCATGATCGTATCATGATGGAAATAGTCGTACTCGCCGCTGACGCCCAGCTCGATTCCGGAGCCAACCCGATTGCGCGGACTTGTCCCAAAGACCATCTGGGGCAAGCGTGCGTAGGGTTGGGACGCGGGACCAAGGGTTGCATCCAGGGTTTGGAACTCCTGCAGCCGGGTGAGCAGGTACCAGCTATCGCCGGAATAGTACAAATCGCCCCGGCGTTCGAGGTAGCGCGTGCTGGTCTGCTCCAGTTGGGCACCGAAATCCTCGAAATAGTGGTCATCGGAGACGGCCCTGTAATCCAGGGCGGTCGCCCAGCGTCGCCCGAAAGCCCCCCCCTGCTCGAGCCGTAACGCCCAGCGTGCGTCCTGGCTGTCACGCTGGCTGTCCTGGGGCAGGACTTCACCAGAGAATCGCACCCGCTGGCGGGGTGACAGGTACCTGAATTCGGTCTCGAGCATCGGGCCGCGTTTGGTCATATGACGCACGGAGAAGGTTGTGTCCATATGGGGGGCGATATGCCAATAGTAGGGCACGGTGACATCGATACCGTTGCGGTCCGAGGTACCGAACGACGGCACCAGGAAGCCGCTCCTGCGCCGACTATCGATCGGAAAGGATAGATACGGGGAATAGAAGACCGGCACGCCGCGTACCCGCAGCTTGGCGTGGCGTGCCACGCCCTGTCCTTTGGCCTGATCCAGCTCCAATTCGGCGGCATCCAGGGACCAGGCCCGCTGCCCCGGTCGGCAGGCGGAATAGACGATATTCCGATACCGGCTCAGCGTGGGGGTGACCAGTTCCGCCTGGTCGGCGTTGCCGCGGGCATTGATCTTCCCCATGAGTCGATAGTAGACATCGGAGAAGCTGCCCTGGTCCGACTCCAGGTTCATCCGTACCTCGTCGGCGATGAGCCGGACCCCCGGGTCGGTGAGGAAGATGTTCCCCTTGGCCTTTAGGTCCGAGGTGTTGTGGTCGTAAACAACCTCGTCCGCGGCGACGAATCGACTACCTTGGCTCCCTCGGACGTCCCCTCTCAGCCACAGCAGATCACGCTCCTTATCGTAATCGGAGGTATCGGCGCTCAAGGACAATGGGTCCTCCATGGTTGGCGGCGGCGAGCGTACCGCCGGTCCGAGCCTGACCGGGCGAAGACCGCAATAGTCCCAGTCCAGGCCCTCATGGAGGAGACCGGTAGCGACGGTCGCCTGGATAGACGCGGCGGCGACCGCCTCCGGGGGCATCGCAACGGATGTCCGGACCGCGGGTTGCGCCGGTGTCTGGGTCTTCTCTCGACCTTGACCCGGACAGCGCCGATCGATGCCGCCAGACCCCGCACCGCAGATCCGATCCTCGCCGGCACCGACAGCGAAAGCGGTCGCAAGCAACAGCAGGATCCCAACGCAGCAGGCAGGATTGGGATGACAAAAAGACATGCTATCGTTTAAAACTACGAATCACGCGATCCACGCGAAAATTGATTCGCGAGATTCGTAGTTTTTCCTCAATCGACGATCTCCGCCTTTTCGATTACCACATCCTGCACCGGCACATCCTGGTGGCCGTGCTGGGAGCCGGTCTTGACGCCCTTGATGGTGTTCACCACGTCTATGCCGGCGGTCACGCGGCCGAAGACACAGTAGCCCCAGCTGTCCTGACCCGGATAGTCCAGAAAGGCGTTGTCGGACACGTTGATGAAGAACTGGGAGCTTGCCGAGTGGGGGTCCATGGTACTACGGACCATGGCGACGGTGCCGGTGAGGTTCCTGAGCCCGTTCTTGGCCTCGTTTCGGATCGGCGCGAGGGTAGTCTTCTCCCTGAAATCGGTCGTCATGCCCCCACCCTGGATCATGAATCCATCGATCACCCGGTGGAAGAGAATGGCGTCGAAGTGGCCTTCGCGGACATAACGCTCGAAGTTGTCGCAGGTAACGGGGGCCTGGTCCGGGTTCAGCTCGATGAGAATCTCGCGATGGTTGGTGGTCAGCTTTATCATCGGGTCACTCCGGGTCAGCGGCTTAAGCGCGTGATCTTTTCGATGACGACGGCATCCTTCGGCACATCTTTCGAGAATACCTCCCTCCCGTCTCTCAAGAAGGGTTCGGTGGGGGTAGTGGCGATCTCGTCCACCACGTCCATGCCGTCGGTCACCTTGCCGAAGACGGCGTAGCCCCAGCCCCGACGATCCTTGGACTTATGGTCCAGAAAGTCATTGTCCTTGTGGTTGATGAAGAACTGGGCAGTAGCCGAGTGGGGGACCATGGTACGGGCCATGGCGAGGGTACCGCGTTTATTTTTCAATCCGTTGTCCGCCTCGTTCTCGATCGGAGCACGGGTATCCTTTTTCCGCATCTCCTTATCGTACCCACCGCCCTGGATCATGAAGCCCTTGATGACCCGATGGAAGACGGTCCCGTTGTAGAAACCCGCGTCCACATACTCCAGGAAATTTGCCACGGTCGCCGGGGCCTGGTCGGGATAGAGCTCGACGGTAAGAGGACCCTTGGTGGTCTCGATCCGTAACTTGGGGTTGTCCGCGAAGGCTGCGGGAGTCGTGCCGAGTAGGATGAGCAGGGTGGCGGCAGCGGTGAGTAGTCGGCGCATGGTAGAGTTCCTCTTGCCCGGTCGTCGATCGAAATATGCCGTGTCTTCAGCGGGTCCGGATCCCCGGCGTCCCTTGCGGGAGAAACGGGACCCCCTTCAATGGATCGAGTTGCACAAGACCCCGGAGACACGACGAAGCCTAGACTTCGCTATTGTATACCCGTCACCCACCGTAGCGTAGCCCACCCGTCGTAATCGGCAGGGCGAGCACGCATAAACCGAATTGAGGCACCTGAGGGAATTTGTTAGTTTGTCGGCGGTATCCGGGCCGGTTCCTCTTCAATCCTCGACGCCTTCTCGGTATGACCAAATGCATCTTCATTACGGGCGGGGTGGTGTCGTCCCTCGGCAAGGGCATTGCGTCCGCATCCCTGGCGGCCCTGCTGGAGGCGCGCGGACTGGTAGTGACCATGGTCAAGCTGGATCCCTACATCAACGTGGATCCCGGCACCATGAGCCCGTTTCAGCACGGCGAGGTCTATGTGACCGACGACGGCACGGAGACCGATCTGGATCTCGGGCATTACGAGCGCTATCTGCGCACCCGCATGGGGCGCAACAACAACTTCACCACCGGCCAGATCTACGACAGCGTCATCAGGAAGGAACGGCGCGGCGATTACCTGGGCGGTACGGTGCAGGTGATCCCCCACATCACCGATGAGATCATGCGCAGCATCCGTCTGGGGGCGGAGGGCGCGGATATCGCCATGGTGGAGATCGGCGGCACGGTGGGGGACATCGAGTCGCTGCCGTTCCTGGAGACGATCCGCCAGATGCGGGTGGAAATGGGGCGCGAGAACGCCCTGTTCATGCATCTGACCCTGGTCCCTTACATCAAGACCTCCGGGGAGATCAAAACCAAGCCCACCCAGCACTCGGTCAAGGAGCTGCGCTCCATCGGCATTCAGCCGGACATCCTGCTGTGCCGCGCCGAGCGCTATCTGCCGGCGGCGGAGCGCAAGAAGATCGCGCTTTTTACCAATGTCCCGGAAGCGGCGGTCATCTCCGCCGTGGACGCGGACAACATCTACCGCATCCCCTTCCTACTACGCGCCCAAGGACTCGATGACCTGGTGGTGGGGCAGTTCGGGCTCACGGCACCGGCGGCGGACATGCGCGAGTGGGAGCGGATGCTCCAGGGCTTCGATCAGTCCGAGCACGCGGTGACGGTAGGCATGGTAGGCAAGTACACCCATCCCACCGAAGCCTACAAATCCCTCTCCGAGGCCCTGGCCCATGCCGGCGTCCACACCCGCACCAAGGTAAAGATCGTCTATCTGGACTCGGAGCGGATCCAGGACGAGGGCACCGAATGCCTACAAGGTCTCGATGCTGTCCTGGTCCCCGGCGGCTTCGGCAAGCGGGGGGTCGAAGGCAAGATCGCGGCGGTGCGCTACGCCCGGGAGAACCTGGTGCCCTACCTCGGCATCTGCCTGGGGATGCAGGTGGCGGTCATCGAGTATGCACGCAATGTGGCCGGCCTGGCAGGGGCCCACAGCACCGAGCTCGACCCCGCGACACCGCACCCGGTCATCGCCCTGATTACTGAGTGGCAGGAGGCGGACGGCCATATCGAGCGACGCGACGCGGATACCGACCTGGGCGGTACCATGCGCTTAGGGGGCCAAAACTGCCGGCTGGAGCCCGGCAGCCTGGCCCGTAAAGTCTATGGCCGCCCCCAGATCCGTGAGCGCCACCGGCATCGCTATGAGTTCAACAATCGCTATCTGGACCGCATGATGGACGCCGGGATGAGCTTCTCGGGCTGGTCCCTGGACGGCAAACTAGTAGAAATCGTGGAAATCCCGGATCATCCCTGGTTCATCGCCTCCCAGTTCCATCCAGAGTTCACCTCCACGCCGCGGGACGGCCATGCCCTCTTCCAGGGCTTCATCGCGGCCGCGCTCGGGCGGCACGAGGCAACGGAGAAGGCGACATGATGCGGCTACTCGATTATGAGGTGGGGCTCGACCGCCCCCTGTTCCTGATCGCCGGCCCCTGTGTCATCGAAGGCGCAGGCCTGGTGCAGGAGACCGCCGGGGTGCTCAAAGAGATCACCGACGCGCTCGGCATCCCCTTCATCTACAAGGCCTCCTTCGACAAGGCAAACCGCTCGTCCCTGGGCAGCTTCCGCGGACCTGGAATGGAGGCCGGCCTGCGGATCCTCGCCGACGTGCGCGACCGGATCGGTGTGCGCGTATTGACGGACGTCCATCAGGACACGCCCCTGAACGAGGTGGCCGCGGTGGTGGATGTGCTCCAGACCCCGGCCTTCCTGTGCCGCCAGACCGATTTTATCCGGGCGGTGGCCGCCCAGAAACGGCCCGTCAATATCAAGAAGGGGCAGTTCCTGGCCCCGTGGGACGTTAAGCTGATCGTCGAGAAGGCCCGCTCCACCGGCAACCAGGCGATCATGGTCTGCGAACGCGGCGTCTCCTTCGGATACAACAACCTGATTGCGGACATGCGGGCCCTGGCTTGGATGCGCGAGACCGGCTGTCCGGTGGTCTTCGACGTCACCCATTCCGTCCAATTGCCCGGCGACCGGGGAGACAGCTCCGGCGGTCAACGGGAACTGGTGCCGGTGCTGGCACGCGCCGCGGTCGCCGCCGGGATCTCGGGGCTGTTCATGGAGACCCACCCCCGACCCGAGGAGGCCCTGAGCGACGGCCCCAATTCCTGGCCCCTGGGCCACATGCGCGAGCTGCTGGAGACCCTGCTGGAGCTGGACTGGGTGGTCAAATCCCGTGGTTTTTCCGAGGATGAATGACGACCCCGGCGCGCAAAATCCGGAAACAAAACCACCAATCGGGAACTACGAATCACGCGAATCGGGAACCACGAATAGACACGACTCAACCACTATGCACTGAAAGTGCATAGGTTGCTCTTGGACTGAAAGTCCGAAATCATTCGGGAGCTGACATTTCCTGTTGTCCCAACACCCGATCCGATCATCCGAACAGGTTTTCACCCGGAT
>Ga0209255_1000100_pt1 | contig 15593 bp, 14 predicted proteins | sample WorMetvaBAHAMAS2_FD_187394 | JGI IMG/M metagenome (GOLD analysis project Ga0209255, IMG submission 187394) | Marine gutless worms symbiont microbial communities from Max Planck institute for Marine Microbiology, Germany - Olavius vacuus... | ecosystem: Host-associated > Annelida > Digestive...
CTGATGCCCCAGGAGGACGGCGCCAAGATGCCGGTGAAGCCCTTCAAGGCGTATGATCCCAGCTTCGTCCATGTGGACGTCAAGTATCTGCCCCAAATGCCGGATGAGGATCACCGGCAGTACCTCTTTGCCGCGATTGACCGCAATCAGCACATCCCGCAGAAAGCACTGGGCCACAGTCCCCCCCTTCAGGCGATGAAATACTGGTCCCAAAAACAGACCCAGCTGTTCAAAAAATGTGTCTATAATCTTGAAGGACTTGATACACTTGACAGACTCGCTCCAGTGTCCCTACCAAGGCGTCGCTTTCCGCCACAGGCGCAACACGCGATACGGGTGGGGGGTTAACCCTTTCCCGACCGGGACTTTCACCCGGCAAGAAGCGCCAGCCAAGCTTCGCTTGGCGCACTAACGATTCGACCCCCACTGCTTTTGCCATCCCTGGCGCCTGGATTCCGGCAATCCCTGCCGGAATGACGGGGTAGGGGTCGGCAGACTTCATCACTTAAAATTTAGCCACTACCCCTGAATCTAAGCCCCTTTAACGAATTTTCGGAATTGGGGTTTGCGCTTTTCCTTGAATGCCGTCACGCCCTCTTTCGACTCGTCGGTGTCGTAATACAAGCTGACGGCCTGCAGGCCCAGTGCCGAGATGCCGCGCTGGTGTTCGGTATCTGCATTGAACGCCCGCTTGGCAATCGCCAACGCGGTAGGGCTGCGCTCCATGAGCTCATCACACCAGCGCCGTACCTCTTCATCCAGCTTGTCATGGGGAACCACGCAATTGGCGAGCCCCATCCGAAACGCCTCTTCGGCCGTGTAGCGGCGGCACAGATACCACATCTCGCGGGCCCGCTTCTCCCCGATGGTGCGGGCTAGGAAGGCACAGCCGAATCCGGGGTCCACGGAGCCCATCTTGGGGCCGACCTGCCCGAAGACTGCCCGTTCGGAGGCGATCGTGAGATCGCACAAGAGCGCGAGCACATTGCCGCCGCCGATCGAATAGCCCTGCACCCGCGCGATGACGGGTTTCGGGATATCCCGAATGACACTCTGTAGCGCATCGAGCGGCAGACCAATGGTCCCCCGTCCGTCATAGGCGCCTTCATGGGACGACAGATCCCCCCCCGTACAAAACGCCTTGTCGCCGGCCCCGGTCAGGACCACGACCCCGATCTTGCGACTCCAACCCGCGCGATTGAAGGCATCGATCAGCTCGTCACAGGTGATGCCCCGAAACGAGTTGAAGGCATCGGGTCGATTGATCGTGATCCTGGCGACGCCCTCGTGCACATCGTAAAGAATATCTCGATAAGCCATGGCATAGGCCCCCTGGTGATTGATCGGTTCTCGGCATTAGGGTTCTGTCGGGCCGCCGAGCAAGGCCGTGAACTTGCGCTGCCACTGATGGGTCCAGAACCGGGCGGCGGCGGTCGGTCCTCCCCAGTACAAGCCGAACAGGTCCAGATTCGAGACGTGAGTTCCGAAATGCCGCGAGGTGGGCGGCGCAAAGGCGCGGGCCGTCAGCTCACACACAAACTGCCGGACGGCCACGGCGGGGAATACGCGGCCGATGGAACTCTCGCTGGAAATATCCTTGATAACGCCCTCGATCGTCAGGAGGCTCTTGCGATACAGGAGCAGCTCGCTGCTGAACTGCACACCGGCCACCAACGAGGCCTCGTCCAACAACGACTGGGACCAGCGAAAGCCGGGAAACTTGCCGGCGTACAGTTTGGCGACCGCCTTGTCCACGACGGCACCCAGCGCCAATACATCGACCGGCGCCTGCGCCAGGGCCTCGATCTCACGTGCGATACGCTTGGGATTCAAAGTCAATGCACCCAGCAGGAGCTGCACCATGTGAATGCGCTCGACCTTGCCCAGATAGCCGGTAAGGCTCCAGTCCAGGACAGCAAGCCGCTCATCCTCGGTGAAGAAGAGATTGCCGGCATGGGGATCGGCGTGGAACATGGCCGTCTCCAACGGGGTCCATACGGGCCACGCGATCAGCGCCTCGATAACCGAATTCGCCAACCGCCGGCGCTGCCGCTCCGAAAGCGCCTGCATATCGGTCACTTTCCGACCATAGATACGCTCCATGGCGGTGATGCGTGATGTGCGGAACGGGAACAGCGCGGGGATCCGAATGCCCTTCGTGCCCCGATAAAACTCGGCGGCCTCCGCCAGGTGGCGCTGTTCGTGGTCGAGACGGATTTCCCTTGCGAGCAGTTCCCGGATTGTCGCCAGGGATTCGGCGTAGTTCAGCGGTGGGATCTTATAGTGCTCACAACGCTCGTCGATGAACCGGCCGAGCTTCGACCAGATTGTCAACTCCTCCTCCAAGGTCTCCTCGATCCTCGGCTTGAGGACCTTGAGCACGCCATCGACCGGGCCGGAGACCTCCGCGGAAGCCGAGGTAAAAGGCACGACGACGGAAACACTGGCCTCGGCCAAGGCAGTCGAGTCGAGCCGGAGCGCGCCCTGCGCATCCCCCAACTCGCGCCGGATAACCTGCTTTACGGCCTCCCCGCACGTCGTCCCCGGCATGGTTTCGAGCGTCTGCAGGCGGCTGCGCAGCTCCCGGTCGAGCTTCCGGTTGCGGGCGACCACCTGCCCCAGCTTGTGGAGGGTCGGACAGTGGAACAGGAGTGCCGTCAACCGTTGCGCCACTCCGGCGTCACTGGGCAGGGCTTGCTGCTCGGCCAGGATAGCGGTCAGCCGGGGAGGGGACAGATGCCGGAGAAAAAAGGCCAAGGCATCCGCCACCAGGGGCCGGTAGTCGGCATAGGCCTCCGGCACCAGCGGTGTGATATCGACACCCCAGGTATCGACACCCCGGGCGCCTTGGTCGACTCGATTCGCTTTGCTCAAGGACTTGTTTCTCTCTACCTGATTTCGGCTTCGCCTGCGGGAAGCCGCATGGGGAGGATCTTGTTATACACGCCTGCCCTACCGATGGCTATGATCCGAATCCAATCCCGATTAACCGTAGGGTGGACTGTGCCCACCGGGTAATGGACCGAATCGCCACGGTCTCATCGAAGCCGTAGGGCGGGACAGGCCAGGGATGGCTGCATCCCGCCGAATATTAGAGTCGTACCCTTTGTTTGCTGGTTAATGGGGACCTTAAAAAATCCCATGCTCAATACTTTTCATGGTGATGCTCATAAATCGCGCTTTTCGAATGCCTTGATTATCATGGAGTTACGCACACGGACATAACGGGGCTTCCTTGTTCTGCAAAGACACCTTGAATTTTTCAAGGTGCCCTAATGACTATTGTACTGGCCTCAATATTACAATATAACTGATTGATTTATAATGACCCGAATCGGGTACAATTCTATTCTCAACCCAGCAGCCGGCACAGCGCCGCCCGCGCCTTCACGAAACGCCCGATTTTTCCATCGGGTTGGCCTGTGAGGAGCGCCGCCGCCCGCGGCCATTCCTCGCGCACGCGCGCCACGACCGTTGCGGCGACTGCGGCGAGCTCCGCCTTGACCCCGAGTCGCTCGTCCAGCCGGGCGAATGTAGAGCAATCCACGGCCTCGAAACGTTTCGAGCCCCCGAGCTTCAATGCCATCGGCTCCGAACCTTCGATGCCTGGCCGATAGACGAAGGTCGCGACCAGATCATAGGCAGGGGCAAGGGTGGGGTTGTGCCGGTCGTGATAGATCAAGGACCAGTTCTTCAGATGGGAATCGCCGTTTCAGATCAGTGTGTTGAATGTCAAACGTCGTGTAAATTCGCGCAACGCCTCCAGGTCATGTTGCCGATAGATCAAGGCCCCCACCGTCTCGAAACTCCCGTGGTACTTCCCATCCGGGTAGAAGCCACGCACCTGCGCCAGGTCTTCGATGTGGATGAGTTGGGGTCGGGGTCCCCGGTCGAACCGCCGTACCGCGTAGGCATAATCGCCGGTCCCGGTCCAGACCCGTTCGAGGAGGTCCTCTATGTGTTCGCGGTGGACCAATCGAGTCTCGGGGACCTGGATCCCCACGGCTCCCGCGAGCCTCATCATCGCCCATTCGTTGTAGGCAAGATCCGGAAAACCGGGATCAGGTAGTTTGACGATCCAGTCCTCCCCGTCGCCGACGGCCGGAATGATCAACCGATCCCCTCGGGCCAGCATGGAGAACTTGAGCCCGACGCCGGCGAGAGAGAAACGCCAGGGGGAGGCCTGCCCGTTTTCCGGGGTGGGCAGAGACGCTTCTCCCCCGGACATATCCACGGGGACGGGCTCGCGCGCGGGGAGGACACGGACCGCTCCGGGCAGATCGTGGCCGACCTGGGCGAGCAGATCCATTTCCCGTGCGCCGGATAGGCGGCCCGTCCGGGCGATCCATTCCCGCAGACGCCCCTCCGGCAGCAGATTGGAGAACCAGGGCGGCAGACGCAGGTTGGTTTGATGTCGCGCCTTGTGGTTCTCCTCGAAGTGGAGGCTCAGCACAGGGCGTTCGGGATCGTGCCAGTAATCGGGCTCGAATACGAACCGGGTCAGATTGTCGCGCCGATGGAGGCGGCCGATGAGCCGCTCGTAGAGATAGACGTAAAATTGTTGCTCACGCGAGCCGGTCATCGCGTCCTTCCGCGGCATCGTCGAGATCGTCGAGGTCGAGACTATCCAACGGGGGCGTATCCTCGTAGCCTGTTTCCGCCATACGTGAGAGGAAGTCATCGACGATGCGCCTGATTCTGGCTTGGCGTTCCAGGAATCCGATCTTGTCGCCCCCTGCCAAGGCAGCGACCAATTCCGGGTCCAGGGCATGGGAGGCCAGAAATGCCTGCTCGTCATCCCTTGCAACACCCTCGTACAGAGACGGCTCAATCAGGAGCCTATCCACCGGTCCCGATAATTCCTCGTCTACTACGAAGATCCGATTCGCCGCCAGGGCCATGTGATCCTCGGGTTCGCGTTTGAGTATGGTACGCGCCACGCCCTTGAGCGTGCCGTCGGGCAGGACGGCCTCGGCAAGCTGCCACCGTTCGTAAGGCTCCCTCGTCAGCAGGGAGCGGGGTTGCAGGTCCCACAGGGCAGCCAGGATGATGCGGCTCCCGGCAGCATTGGTGCGGAATTCGGTCAGCTTGGGACGGCGCAGGACAGCGTCGATGGGTGTGTCAAGTAGTCGTTGAATGGATTTGGATTCCTCCTCGGCAGCGATGCGAATGGCGAACATCCGCATGGCACTGGTCCAACTGGCGCCTGGGCCGGTCATTGCTGCTCGCCAGAACCAGCGACGCAGGAGGATGCGGTTGCGTGGGTGCGGTTCCGGAAAATGGGCGAAGAAGCGGGTTAGCACCACCAGCAGATAACGATAGGGGAGGAAGGCGAAATGGGGGATGCCCGCATCCTCCTGCAAAAACCTCACCGCCCGGTATAGAGCAAGCTCCCCTTCCTGGTAGGCCTGCTCCGGGGTTTCGCCCTCGAAATCCCGTGGCTCGCGGGTGCGCTCAGCGGAGAACTCGGCGCGGATGTCCCGGGTCACATTGCCGCCGCGCCGCGCCAATACCGCCCGCAGCACCGTATCATCATCGATCAGCCCGAATCCGAGCCCATCCTGGATGGCGTCCGCGATCTGTTGGAAGTGCGACGAGGGTTCGAGATTCCGTTGGGGGCCGGGGTGCAACGCCGAGAAGACCCCGGATCGACTCAGGCGTTTGCCGTAGTTGTTATGCGGTCGAAGATGTCCCGCAGCACCGACTCGTCTTGCTGCTCCACCAGATGGGCGGGGACCTGGTATTCTCGGATGGCACGGGTTACGCGGGCGGCCGCGTCGAGCTTTTCGCCGGCCTCCGGGTAGTCCTTGGTGAACCAGCGAATCAGGCGTTGCAGATCGAAGAGCACGGGCAAAGGTACGATGTAGCCGTTGTCCTCCTGCTGTCTCAGGCGCACGAATTGCTGCCCGTTCAGATCATAGGCAAGCCCGAAACGTTCGTCCTGCGCCCCGGCGTCCGATAAGGCGTTTGCCAGACTGGTGGGTCGTTGCTGTCCGTCCACCACCCACCATCCATCTTGAAACCCCTGGGCCCGGATGCGCAGCGCCCCCAGCCGAATCTCCGCCGCCGGCGCGGGGCGGGTCCACAGCAGCAGATTGCCGATCGGATAGCCCTTGACGATGCTGTCGAACAGGCGGCTACGTCCTTGCTGTCGAACAGGCGGCTTACGTCCTTCCATTGCCAGCGCAGCGGGCGCTGGAATTCCGGGATCCGCAGGCGCCCGGCCAGGGCGGCGGCGACCAGATCGACGACACCGAAGGTCTTGGCCGTGGGCTGTGAGATGGGGTGGTCCGCCATGGTATGGACCTATTTCGTACACCGCAGAGGCGTCATGCGCGGATTCTTCTGGAGGCCCATGAAATCGTCCCGGAGGGTGGCGAGCCGTTTCTCGAAGTGGGTCCATTGGGTGCGGCTGAAGCTGGCGTCCAGACGCACGAAGAGGCGGACGATCTGGCGCCGGATCGCCTGTTTCGCCGTGCGCAGCGGCGGGGGCAGATCCTTGTGGTCGGCCACCCAATCGGTCAGATAGCGGCGAATCTCGGGTTCCCCGGCCTTGCGGTCCAGCAGCCGGATCAGCCCGGCCCGGCGGGCCTCGCGGTAAGCCGCCCAGTCGGCGGTGGTATCCGGCATCGCCTCGGTTGTCTCGCGGATGATCTGCCGTTGCGTCTCGGTCAGGGGACCGATCCACCACTTGGCGGATTCGGTCCAGCGCTCGGCGCGCTTATGCAAGCGACGCTGCACCCGGTCGGGGCTTTCGTCCACCTTGTCCTCGGCGTCTTCCGCGAATTTGTGCTCCAACGCCCGGATCTGCTGCGGACTCAGGGAGACCAGCAGGGGGGCGGCCAGCTCGGCGGCCAGGCGAAAGTGGCGGCGGTAGAGGTCCTCGAAGGCGTCGAGCAGGCACTCGGCGCCGGCGGTCTCGAACCCCGCCTGCGCCGCGTCGTGGAGGTCACCGAAAAAGGCCGCCAGGTGGGGTAACTCCTTCCGCCGATGGCGGTCCATGCCCGCGGTGAGGGTCGGTTTCCAGTCCGCCAACTGGCCGCGGTCCAGGGAGAGATAATCGTCCGCGTACTTCTCGATGAAGAGATCCGCCGTGTGATAGAAGATCGAGACCCGGCTGCAACCCACGACCAGGAGCGACATCAGAAAGAGCACAAAAATTCGATGGAAATGCATTGTAAATCCTGAATTTTTTGAATGATGGATCGGGCACCCGGCAGCCGGCGGTTGCCGATGATCGGATAGGGTATCAGAATCCCCCGGTCTCGGTTTCCTGACATGGCGCCGCTTCAGGTCCTGTTGGCATTCAACCCTTTTCAATAAAAAAGTAAGTTATACGACTCCCCTCTGGCTTGCTGGGAAGGCGAATTTGCGCAAAATATCCTACCAGTCTGGAATCCATAAAGAGCCTTCTCCTTTAGGGTTGTACCCGATTCGAATCCTTATAAATCAATCAGTTAAATTGGAATATGAAGCCGGTACGGTAGTCACTAACCAGGAAACAAAGGGTCAGACGTCAAATTATTATCCTAACATATTGATTTTTAATCATGTTACAAAGGGTACAGCTCTATGTTCATCTGCACAAATCTGCGTAATCCGGTGGATAGAAAGCCATTTTCCCATGCTCAATCGGTGACGCTTGTACTTAACGGCATTGGGTCCACAAGGAGGCCCTGGCCTGGGAACGGCGGCGTCGGATCAATCATGCTCGGAGTAGCCCATGCACGGCGTCGAAGATACGGAACCGGCCTATCTGCGGGCATTCAGGGGTAGCTTTACCGCCGCCCTGCGTTGGCATCAGCTCGATGCCCTCTGGGAGCGGGTCCGCGCGGGTGCGGGAGACGGTTGGTATCTCTATGCGGTGGGGGAGGAGCCGCCCGGTGAACCCGCGGACGCCGCCCGCGTCGAGACCTTTGTGACCGAGCTGGACAGGCTGCTGCACGAGGAGCACCAGGAGGATTATTGCGGGATCGTCTATGCCGACGATCTACAGGCGCCCGGCTTCATCAAGATCTATGATCCGAACAATCTCGGGGTTGCCTGCGGCTACAACGACAACCCACCACTGCCCGGCTGGATCATGAGCCGGATTCCCCCCGTCGATCTGCCGGCGACCCAGGTGCCTGCCAAGGGGCGCAGGCGCTGGTGGCGACAGCGCTTTTCGTGAACGTATGGCCTGCGTTTCGATGCCTGCCGATTCGGCGCGCTGGTGCCCATTGACCCGCCGTGTTCCATTGCCTATGGTGCGCTCTATGGATTCCCTGTTTTCCGCAGGCAGCGAGCAACCGATCATGAATAGGCGGATTATCGATACCGACCGCGCCCCGCAGACCATCGGCACCTATTCCCAGGCCGTGCGGGTGGGCGAGACGCTCTACCTCTCTGGTCAGATTCCCCTGGTCCCCGAGACCATGGCGCTGGTGCAAGGCGATGTCCAGGCCCAGATCCGCCGGGTCTTCGACAACCTGGAGGCGGTGGCCGTAGCCGCCGGGGGAAGTCTGGCAGATCTGGTCAAGCTCACGGTCTTCCTGACGGATCTGGCAGACTTTCCCTCGGTCAACCAGGTGATGGCCGAGTATTTCAGTGAGCCCTATCCGGCGCGGGCAGTGGTTGGTGTCAGCGCCCTGCCTAAGGGGGCGGCGGTGGAAATAGACGCGGTCATGGTACTTCCTGAGGCTTGAGAGGGCGTTCTCATGAGGCAACTCATCACAACTTTTATCGCCTGGGACCTGGTTGCAAGTCTGTTTGCCGCCTGTGGTTCCGGCCCCGAAAAGAAGGCCGAGGATGTCGCGTCTCAGCGGGTGCGGACGACCAGCCGCGTGTGGACCGCGCCGCCCGACGACGCGGCGGGCCAGGTCGACAGCCGAGAGGGTGTCTCCCCGGACCAGGAAGATTGGCGTTCCACGCTCCGGTCGCGTATTCAGGTCGAGTCCCGCCGGTTGGTCGTCCGGCCTCTCCGGTGATTACACGGACTATCCCGCCGCGGCGCGGTTGATCGACAAACTGGTGCGGGAGAAGGGTTTCAAACGGGCCTATCTGGAACGGATCCTCACGCGGATCAAGCGGCAGCAGTAGATTCTCAATTTCGTCAATCGCCCCAAGGCCAAGCGATCGACGCGACCGACCGGGGCCTGGACCCGTTATCGCGCCAAGTTCCTCACCCCGGACAATATCTCGCAAGGGATCGGCTTTTGGCGCCGCTACGACAAGGTGCTCCGACGTGTCCAGGCCCAATACGGCGTGCCGCCCGAGTTATGTGGTCGCCATCATCGGTGTCGAGACCCGCTACGGCGGCTATCTGGGAAAACACCGGGTGATCGATGCCCTGGCGACCCTGGCCTTCGATTATCCGCGCCGATCCAAATTCTTCACGGGCGAGCTCGAGTCCTTCCTGATCATGGCCCGCGACGAGGGCTGGACCCCTTCGCGTTCGCACCCAAGGGCTCCTACGCCGGTGCCATGGGACTGGACCAGTTCATGCCCTCGAGCTTTCACCGCTGGGCGGTGGACTTCGACGGCAAATGGTAGACGCGATCTGTGGAACTCGATAGATGCCATCGGCAGCGTCGCCAACTACTTCGGCTCCCACGGGTGGCGCAGGGGGGGAGCCCGTCGCGGTGCGCGCGTCCGTGAGCGACACGGGTGTCGGGGCGATGAAGACGGGCTTCGATACCAGCTATAGCGGCGCGGCCTTGCAGCGGCACGGAATCGTCGTGCCTGCCGGACTCGACGGCAGGGAGCGGGTCAGTCTGATCAAATTGGATGGCACCGACGGTTACGAGTACTGGCTCGGGCTGAAGAACTTCTACGTGATTACGCGCTACAACCACAGCAGCTACTACGCTATGGCGGTGCACCAGTTGGCGCGCGCCTTGCGATCACGGCGGGGTTCCGGCAGATCCGTTTTGGCCCGAGCGAGGGTATCCGACTGGAATCCCTAGCAAGTGGACGTTTCATTCGTGGTTCGCTTATGGAAACAGTCGGTTCGAGTTGAATGTCAACAGGCCCTAGTACCCCGTTTCACATGATTTTGTGGTGCAGTTGGGTGAGCCTTGACGGTAGAGACGTGCTATTCCCCGCTGATGGTCACTGTCACCCGACGGCGCTGGGCATGGATGCGGTGCTCATAGAGATAGATTCCCTGCCAGGTCCCGAGGGCACAGCGCCCCGCGCTTACCGGCAGGGTGAGGTCCATCTTGGTGAGGATGGCGCGTACATGGGCCGGATATGTCGTCCGGTCCCTCTTGGGTGTGGTCGAATAACGGATCGCCGTCCGGGACCAAGCGGGCCATGAAGGCCTCCAAGTCACGCCGGACCATGGAATCGGCGTTCTCGCACAGGATCAGCGAGGCGCTGGTGTGGTGCACGAAGACATGGCAGATGCCCGTCACCAAGCCGCTTTCACGCACGGCTTTCTCTACATCCCCGATAATATCATAGGTGCCTCGTCCACGGGTGGCGATGGTAAGGTGCTGCTGAGCGATCATGCGTCGGTTTCCTCCGGTCGTTCGGTCCGGCACCAGGGGCTGTTGACATAATCCTCGTGCCAACCGCTAATAGGACAAGATTAACAGGAGATCAGGATTAACATGATTATTTTTCTTAAATAACAATGATAACATCCTGTTAATCCTGTACGATTGTCCGAAACACTCTGCGGCGCGGAGCTTCCGCGTATCACGCGAATCCTCACGAATGGATTCGCGCCGATTCGCGCGATTCGTCGTTTTCTCTTCTTCACGGCATCTTCTGTTAATCTTGTGCTCCCTGCGCGAGGCCCTACGCAAGACCCGACGGGGGCGCGGTACCGCTGTCCGGCCGAACCTGGGCCGGACCCTGCTCCGGGGTTCATGCCGGGCCTTCCTTCCATCAGTCGAATTTCAACACCGCGGTGTGGGCTATGTCAGAGCCGGACGTCTCCGCCTTTCCCGAAGCTACCGCCTATCCCGAGGAGGCCGCCTACCGGGCCGAGAACCTGCGGGTACCGCCCCACTCCATCCAGGCGGAGCAGTCCCTGCTCGGCGGCCTGATGCTGGATAACGAGACCTGGGACAAGATCGCGGACAAGGTGAGGGCGGGTGATTTCTACCGCCGTGAGCACCGCCTGATCTTCGAGGCGATCAGCCGGCTGGTGGAGGCCGATCAGCCCTGCGATGTGGTGACCCTGGCGGAGACCCTGGAGCGCACCGGAAAGCTCGATGACAGCGGCGGTCTCCCCTATCTGGGCTCCCTGGCCAAGGACACCCCGAGTGCGGCCAATGTAGTGGCCTATGCCAGGATCGTGCGCTTCAACTCGGTGCTGCGGCAGCTCATCCATGCGGGCACGGAGATCGCCGACCTGGCCTACAACCCGGGGGATCGTAAGGACAACGAGATCCTCGACGAGGCGGAGCGGCGGGTGTTCGAGATCGCCGAGCAGCTGGCGCGCGGGGGTGGTTTCAAGGAGCTCAAATCGCTCCTGGTCACGGCCATCGATCGCATCGATCGGCTCTACAACAGCGACGAGCAGATTACCGGGCTGGCGACCGGGTTCACGGATTTCGATGAAATGACCTCGGGACTCCAGGGCTCGGATTTGATCATCGTCGCCGGCCGCCCCTCGATGGGGAAATGTGTCCAGGCCGACACCGAAATTCTGCTGGGAGACGGCAGCCTGGAGACGATAGAAACCCTCTGTCGTCGAAGGTGCGCGCGTCTCCTGTCGTTGGATAAGCACTGGAAGCTCGGACTGACCTCCCCTGCGGCCTATGTGGACGATGGTGAAAAGCCGGTTTTTCGGGTAACGACGCGCCTGGGGCGATCCATCGAGACCACTGCCACCCACCCCTATCTCACGCCCTCCGGATGGCGGCCACTGGCGGAGTTGGCAGTCGGGCAACGCATCGCGGTTCCGCGAAGATTGCCCGTATTCGGCAACCAGGGTATGGAGGAATGCCGGATAAAGCTGTTGGCGTATCTGCTGGGTGACGGCGCTTTGACCCAATCCACACCCAGGTTCACCAATCTGAACCCACGCATTCGGGCCGATTTTATCGCTGCCGTCGAGTCTTTCGGTGGGGTACGTGCGACCTTGCGGATACGGCGTGACCGGACACCGGATATTTATATCGCCGCGGACAAATCCCGGATCGAGGAAAACCGGCGCCGGTTTGCGGAACGGTTACGTAGCGCACTTGACGCATCATCCTACTTTGATCGCCAATTCGCCTACACCATCGGTGCGTCAGCGGCGAGTGTCTGTAACTGGACCAAAGGCAACACAATTCCGGGAGAACGCCTGTACCGCAAGATCTGCGCCTTTTTCGGTACGGAAGATGGCGCCTGGCTGCCTGCCGGACGCGCCAGTGCGGCCAAGAATGCACCCAACGCCCTCACCCGCTGGCTCGACGACCTGGGTATTTGGGGCCGGGATGCGCACACCAAGCACATCCCGAATTGCGTGTTCCGTCTGCCCCGGACTCAGCTCGCACGCTTCATCAATCGTCTTTTTACCACCGATGGTTGGGCGAGCCTGCTCGCGAGCGGTCAAGCGCAGCTGGGCTATGCATCGGTCAGCGAGCACCTGATATGCCAACTACAGCACCTCCTGCTGCGGTTCGGCATCATCGCCAAGTTGCGTAACCGGACGGTTACGAACGATAAGAAGCGGTTCACCGCCTACCAACTCGATATCACGGATGCCGAATCTATCCGGGTCTTCGTATCCGAGATCGGGATCTTCGGTAAGGAAGCTGCGATAACGCGGGTAGCCGAGGCGATCACCAAAAAACGCCGTCAGACGAACCGCGATCTGATTTCGGTCGAATTTTGGGACCGGATCGCTGCCGCCAGAGGGGACGAGCCCTGGAGCCACCTCGCCCGACGTGCCGGCTTGGCTGGTGCGAGCAACATCCATGTGGGCCGACGTTCACTCAGCCGGTGGCGGCTTATGCGCCTGGCGAGGGCCTTAGCCCGCATATCTCACCGAGACGGCTGGCGGCACTTCAGTTTTCGCTTTATCTCAACAAGTTATGGATTATTTCTCAATTGCCATAACGAAAAGAGTGTTATTGCCGCCAGCCTATCACCGCCCTGGCGGTTTCTCGCTCGCGCTCGCTTGCCGTTCGCTCAACCCGTAGGAGTGGCTACGAATTTCACTCACGGCGGCGCGAGCGCGGCTGCGAATTCCACCAGGACGGCAATCCCCGGCGAGATATGCGGGCTAGGGAATCGAGACCTGATGGACCTGGCGGACAGCGACGTCTATTGGGACGAAATCAGGGCCATTCGGTATGTGGGGCATAAACAAGTCTATGATCTCACGATTCCCGAGACGCATAACTTCGTTGCCAATGATATCTGCGTGCACAACACCAGCTTCGCGATGAACATCGCCGAAAATGTGTCGGTAGAGACCCAGCGCCCGGTAGCCGTGTTCAGCATGGAGATGCCGGGGGAGGCGTTGGCCATGCGCATGATGTCGTCGCTGGGCCGGATCGATCAGCACCGGGTACGGACGGGTAAGCTGGAAGAAGACGAATGGCCGCGCCTGACCTCGTCCGTGAACATCCTGTCCAAGACCCGGCTGTTCATCGACGATACGCCGTCCCTGTCGCCGACCGAGGTACGCGCCCGCGCCCGCCGCCTGAAGCGCGAGCACGACGACCTGGCGCTGATCGTCATCGACTACCTGCAGCTGATGCAGGCCCCCGAAGCGCGCGAGAATCGCGTAGCGGAGATCTCGGCCATCTCGCGGTCCTTGAAATCCTTGGCCAAGGAGCTGGACATCCCGGTGGTCGCCCTGTCCCAGCTCAACCGCAGCCTGGAACAGCGGTCCAACAAGCGGCCCATCATGTCGGACCTGCGGGAATGCGTGAGCGGCGCGACCCGCGTCGTGCTGAAAGACGGTCGCAGGCTGCCGATTCGGGATCTGGTCGGCACCCAGGTGGAAGTTTGGGCGATCGATGATAACGATAAGCTGGTATCGGCCCGTTCCGACCGCATCTGGGTCGTGGGCAACAAGCCCGTATACCTGCTCACGCTGACCAGCGGCCGGGTGCTGCGGGCAACCGCTGAGCATCGTTTGCGTACCGCTGAGCGCTGGCGCACGGTCGCGCAACTGCGTCCCGGCGATCGACTGGCCCTGGCGCAGAAGCTGCCGGAACCCCCATCCGTGCAAATATGGCCCGCGCAGCAGCTGATCCTGCTGGCCCATCTGATCGGCGACGGCAGTTACGTCACAGGCCAACCGCTGCGCTATACCACCGCGTCAGAGGCCAACAGCCGCATAGTCACCGCATGTGCCCGCTCGTTCGGGGTGCGAATCACCCGCCACCCAGGACGCGGTGCCTGGCATCAGCTGGTCTTCAGCGGCAACGGCAATCGCCGGCACCCCAAGGGCATCAACCGCTGGCTACGGGAGCTCGGCATATTCGGCCAGCGCTCCCATGAAAAGCGCATCCCCGATGTCCTGTTCCGGGCGAACGATGCGCAGTTGACCTTGTTCCTGCATCACCTTTGGACCACCGACGGGACCGTCTTGGTCCGCAAACCGGGACAACGAGGCGGCCATGGGGTTCATCTGAGCACCAATAGCCGTATGCTGGCCGAAGACGTGGCCGCGTTACTTTTGCGCTTGAATATCGTGGCACGGATCCAGTCGGTCACCAGTTCCCGCTACCGGACCACCTACATGGTATGGGTCCATGGCGCGGAGCAGCAGACCCGCTTTCTGACCAAGGTCGGCGCCTTCGGCCCCCGGAAGGCACCGGCAAGGCGATTGGCGCAGGCACTGAAAGGCATCCGGCCTAACACCAACGTCGATACGCTGCCGCGGGAGCTGTTCGGACAGGTGCGCGAGGTGATGCGCGATCAGGGGATTACCCAACGGCGTATGGCCGATCTGCGCGGCACCGCTTACGGAGGAACAGCACATTTCCGTTTTTCCCCTTCACGGAAGACCCTGTCCCATTACGCCGAGCTGCTCGATGACGATGATCTGCGCCGGCACGCCGCAAGCGACCTCTTCTGGGATACCCTGGTGTCGATCGAGCCGGCGGGGACGGAAGAAGTCTACGACATCACAGTGCCTGGTCCCGCCTCCTGGCTGGCGGACGGAATCGTCAGTCACAACTCGGGCGCGATTGAACAGGATGCGGACCTGATCGCCTTCATCTACCGGGACGAGGTCTACAACGAAGACAGCCCCGACAAGGGTATCGCCGAGATCATCATCGCCAAACAGCGCAATGGCCCCATCGGGACCACCCGGCTCACCTTCCTCGGCAAATACACCAAATTTGAGAACTACATCGCCGACGTCTATCAGGATCAGGGGTATTGATCCGAACGCGGATGCTCTTAACTACCGGTAGTATTGAGCCAGTAGAAACCCACTGCCATTAAGTTAAGTATCAAGACCCTCCAGATTATAGACACATTTTTTGAACAGCTGGGTCTGTTTTTGGGACCAGTATTTCATCGCTTGAAGGGGAGGACTGTGGCCCAGTGCTTTCTGCGGGATGTGCTGATTGTAGACCTTGAACGTAGCGTTTGATGGTATCGGCCAAGTGCTCGGCGGAGTCGAAGGGGGTGGTGGCTAGGACCTCGGC
>Ga0209255_1000101_pt1 | contig 15435 bp, 11 predicted proteins | sample WorMetvaBAHAMAS2_FD_187394 | JGI IMG/M metagenome (GOLD analysis project Ga0209255, IMG submission 187394) | Marine gutless worms symbiont microbial communities from Max Planck institute for Marine Microbiology, Germany - Olavius vacuus... | ecosystem: Host-associated > Annelida > Digestive...
CAGCAGAAAAAAAATGACAAAAATCCGAAACACTCCATGGTGCCTGGCTGATGATGCAAAGTTCAGGTGTTCAGTTGAGGAGTTGCACAGTTTTGTATGGTACTGAAACTGATCCAGACTACAGAATTCTATCCAGCAAGTGAAAACAGCCTGGCTTCATCTTCAGTCCAACTGCTTCCCGTGAACTTGCTTATTAGTTAAAAATTCCAAGTCCAACATATTACTCACAGGTATTTGATTAACTGTATGAATACTATTACTTACAGGTAAAATTTAACACGAACGGGACTCGGAAATCGGAAAGCAACTACTTGAAAGCTGCATAATAATTCCTGTAAAATATTGAAAATAATAAATGCTTTAAAACATTAAACTCCGTGGAAATAGGCCTCGACTGATTCACTGGAGATAAAGGCAGAGGCATCATTAAGGTAAATACTCGTGTTTGAATTCTAGTGATTGGGAACATTGTTCAGTTTGATTCGGTATAAGCAAGGAGATATTTCCTGTGCAGTTTTGATTCTTTAACTCAGCGACTTCGTCAAGCCTTCTTTCCTTAGCAGTAGAGCCATTGTTACATGATGATGTCGCTTATCTTGATTTTTGGCCCTGTTGTCCCACGTCCCACCATAATCTTTGCCAGGACACCAGTTGTTTTACTGTTAAAGTGTCACGTTGAAGTGCACTGTGATATCCTTCTTGAATGGTGTATTTGTCCTTTAAAATTGTACTAAAGCAAGCCGTTTGCAGGCAAAAAATCAAGAAACTTTTGGGACAGGACACAGCTCCTGCCCACAGACAGGACACAGCTCCTGCCCACACCTAACCATCTCATTGCCTCGATCCTCATACCTTGATACTTTGGATGTCCTGCTTTTCTGAGTTCTTAAGGTGGTAGCCCTGTGATGTCTCTGAAAACTATGTAACAGTATCTGTGACCGTTTTTATGTGCTGCTGTACATACACATTTTCTGAGATAAGTTTCTGTTGCACTGATTTTTCGTGTGTTTTCCTTGTAGTGCAGTATAATATGCTGTTTTGTCCGTCATTGCTGTATTGTACCGCAGTAGTTCAGCCCAGAGATTCTCGTTCGTTGGCTTCAAATTTTGTGTTATTCTTCTTTAGCTTCTGTGTTTGGTAAAGTTGTAAGGAAATGTACACGTAAAGATCTCTCGTACCAAGTGGCCTGTTATTATTACAGATTACGGAATGCAAAACAGCAGGGTTTGACAAACCTGATACCTGCATGGCTCAAGGGTTAACATTAACAAGTACCGGTACATTAATGATAAAGCTGGTTTTGTGTGAGAAAACTGTGACATCATTGTCATTTGCATACTAAATAAGCAGGCAGATACTGTCTGGGGCTTTCAGCATGCCAAAATTAAAATGTTGGCAGTGATGATATTGTAGTGGTCGTACCGTCGTATTTAATGCAGTCATCCGTTTCTATAGTATCGTCATGTTAACTTCTTGCTTCAAAATTAATGTTAAAAATTGTAATAGCAGTAGCCAATAATTAAACTTGTCAAACCCAGGTTTGAGCTGGACACAGCTCTGGGTTTCTGGGTTTGAAAATCTGGGACTTGGCGACTGTGTTTGCATTCCCTGCTACTGACTACTCATAGAAAGTCATAATAGAGCTATCAGCAAAATATTTCTGATAACTAGTGGCCTTTACTGATACTTCTAGCTCATATGTCAGGTCTTCCAAGTCCATTTTCTTGAAACTTGATATCTGACATATTCTTGCCAGCTTTTACATCTGACCTTGAGTGGCTTTTCAAGGTCGCGTATGTGTTTTATTTAGTATTCTAGTTAGGCGTACTGTCTAGATCTCAGAAGTCTGAAAGTGACATTAATTGTACTGTGATCAGTGATATGAGTAAACTGTTGCACACAGTTTTTCTGCTTCTCATTATTTGAAGAGTTATTGTTGGTGTTAATGTACATCTGATATATATGTGTGTGTAAAATGTTGTAAAGTATGTCTTTGGTAAGGGATGGTTCACAGTTATCATTTTCCAAAGCATACAGACGCCTCTATCCGCCTGAAATTGTACAGGAATAATGTTTACTTTTAAAGCATTCTTATTTATAATACTAATAAAAGAAGAATAAACTGGGCATAGTTTAAATATGGAAATGTAGTTAGATCACATTGCACTGACTTGGTCGATCATTTCATGCGACAGTGATATATTAAAAATTGGCGCTGCAAAATGTTAGTTTGAACTGACTTTATGAAAAGCGTGCGGTGGATGTGAATCCCATAGCCACTGCTGTACAGTTTGTGGAAATTGTCGATAACTGCGAGTAATCCCTGATAAGTTTTAACACTTTTTGTCGTTGTTTTTCTTATGTATTTCTTCTTCTGTCATCACGTGCGCTGTAAGTCGCAGATGTCGCAGTATTGTATTGTACGCACATAGAGTATACCGGTACAATGACGTTGTGATGGATGGTCTAGTCATCAGTCATAACTGTCTCACTGGCGGCTCTCTTTAACTTCTCTGTTGGTTGGATTGTTGTACAGACCGTTCATTTCGTTTTCTGTCATTTTGCTGTACAGAATAATTCTACTGTGTGTGCTGAACTTATTGTATACCTTTTTTAGTAATCCATCTACTTGCATTAAGATTATCTGTCATTACTTTGTACCATTTTAACATGAATGTAAGCCTATACATATGGCCACACTGGAGCATTTGACTTACGAGCTATGAAGTTTCGGGTTGATATCTGACATAGTTTGGTCGTTTGGTGGTAAGTAATTAAAATACGAAGCAGCAGTTTTGTCAGGATAATTGCAGTTTTGTCAGGATAATTGTGTGCTTATAGCTGTTTCAAAGGGTTGTCGTTGTAAAATGATGCTTTACTGCCAGATAACTTTTATGCGACCCTGTCAATAGAACGCCGTCTTACACAGTACACTGTGCCTGTTAAGGAATGGAAGGCCACGAGTTCAGATTTGGTGCACTGACAGTAATTAGTGGTGGCATTTTTAAGTCAAGATTTAAGGTCTCCCTGCCTCACAAAGCTTGGACACAAGAGGTGCCATTCAATGAACGGATGATTCTGCTAGCTTTGAATTTTGCAGTAATGTCGACATGAGTAGGCTACCCATACTGTGCACTAACAGAGGCAAAAAGGCGAATGTCACAAGAGCTCACATAGCTCATGCAAAAATGTACCATACATACCACTTTCAGTGTTGGTGGAAATGTTGTCCTTCTCAATTACTATGTTCTCAGTTCAAAGGGTCTGGGTTTTGCGGTTAATACGTCGCCATCCATGTGTGTCATTCAGTCTTATCATAACTGGAGAACAAAAGATCCTAAAAATTGAAGATTCAATGAGCACTTTCCCTATTACATGTATAACTCCTCGCATAGACATTTCAAGCCTCAAGGTCAAGTTTTACCATGCCTCCAGAGCACCAATGAAGATTTTGACATAAATGATAAACAGATGTTCTTCAAATTTAGCAAAAATGATGTGCTATGAATTGCAACGTGTGTCCAGTAAGAAGGTAAAGGTAAACGTGGATTTTTATAGCGCCTCGTCGTGAACACACTTCTAAGGCTCTCAGGTCAAAGGTTGAAGATTGAGCTTGAGGCCACAAGGTCAATATCTCATGCATGGCAAATGCACGTACATGTAGTTACTAACAAGGAGCAACTGAAACTTCAGACTTACTGATTAGTGATCATGTTAAATAAGTATAAGTTAGACACAGTGATGAGCTGACAAGCCAAGTCGTCGAAGATTATGGTGAAGGGATCATAATGCAGGGCGGGCCGCATGTCGTGTTGGCCATATGTCTTTCTGTTCTACCTGTATTACTTTATGTGGTTAGTTATTTTATTGTTTTCACAGTGGTGATTGGTTCCATTATTTACAGCTGGTCGCCGTTATTTTGTGACGCTTGTACTGCGGTATTTCGATCATCTACAACTCATGACGTCGATTACGTTACATGTGAGAACGCTGTCGTTTATTGTTGCTGTCTGGTCTAGGTGTACATGCGCATGTATTGTGTTCATCTTTGTTTCGGTCATTACAGTGGCTTTATTGATGCAGTTTCTCGGCATCTGACTAGTGTGTATAATCCTGATCTAGGCCTAGACAAAGGAAATGTAGTTTTAACAAATACAGGCATGTTATTAGACCTTCTAAATAGCCAAGCAACAAGTTGTACATACCGGCAGAGCCAACGCAGACCACCCACGAACTCCTAGACCGGGGGGACTCGCGGAGGTGAAAGGCCCCTATATAGTAGTGAAAGGCTCTAAATAGATGTAAAAGGGCCACACAGAAGCGAAAGGTGCTCACGGAGGTGAAGGGTCCGAAAGAGGCAAAGGGCCCGCAGAAGTAAAGCTCGTGTTTTTTTTCAGCTACGCCAGAATGTTGTTAACAGTATTTAAAATTCTTTGTTTTAGCTTACTTTTATAAATTACCGACGGATGTTCAAATGTTAATACACTGTGTCTCAATAAAAAGTTATGATCTACAACTAGCTCATGCTTATGATCTACAAGTAACTCAGCTATCGCAGAGAGACTGCGCTGCAGGGTGGTTCGGCCAAAAGTGAAAGACGATATTCTGCAGACAATAATACGTTTATCTTCAACCACTGTGACGTAATTCGCCTACAAAGCTATCGAATTTGGTAAAATAAAGCAAAATAAGGGCTATTAGGCTACGCCGTTCAAGGTCACCGATGTCGGTACCAATCGAAAGACCGTATGCGACTTCCTATTAGTGATTGATAGTAACTGACATCCTATCTCGTATCGTTTTGAAGTTATCGCAGACTGTTGCTAAAATTTTGGACACTTTGCATTTTAAAGCCCCATTTAGGGGCTTTTAGGGTCAACTTATACTATTCATCTTATTATGCTCATTAAAAATAAAGATCGACCAAAGTGGAATTTCAGTTTCAGCCGAAACCGAAAGTTACGCCGGAAGGAGGATTACCGAGGATACGACTTTCGGCCGAAACCGAAATTACACCGAAAGTGACTATCCACTTTCGACCGAAACCGAAAGTGCATGCGACTTATCACTATAGGCCTACCCACGCCTCCAGCCATCGCCGTCTTAGGAAACAATAAGAAGGCATACAAGTTTGACAAGCGGTCCAACAGATACATGTATAATATCACTTGTATAGCGTCTCTGTAACTCGGCCGTCGTCATGCGCGTGGACGGGTAATTAGACCATGGAGCAGTGATTTAGCTGCAGTGCTCACCGTATCTGATGATCTGACCTGTTTTCGGTGCCAGCCGAAATTCGGCGTCACGGCTGCCGAAGCCGACATGTTACCGAAAGTGTCACAGTTACTTTCGGCCGAAACCGAAAGTATGCCGAAAGTGTTAAAATCTACTTTTTCGGCGCCGAAACCGAAACCGAAATTCGGTCGAACATTAAATTTAAAAAGCGCGTAGTGGACTTCCTATTAGTGTTAATTGAACATTTTGCTAGGTGTTACGGCTGGGGCGCTACGAGTGAAAATAGATTGAAAATCGGCGTTTTGCCAGGGTGTGGGTCAGTATCCGCCAAATTTTCATGTAGAACGGGACGTCGCCCACCAATCATTTTCGCAGAGATAGATAGGTCAATGAATGCCTTACAAGTTTGTCGCTGACAGTTTTCACACAAAGAAACTTTGTAGCAGACTTTCTTCAAGCCAACTGCGATTTTAGCTGGCAAACGACCGTTTTACGTTTTTGAGCCCCCCACTTTGTAAGCTTAGGGGCAACGTACGATGATCATCTTAGGCCCATTGGAAGCGCATAGTGGACTTCCTATTAGTGTTAATTGAACTTTTTTCGCTAGGTGTTACGGCTGAGGCGCTGCGAGCGAATATCGACTGAAAATCGGCGATTTCGCTCCAACAGTGTCAGCTTGACCCAAAGTTTCAGGTAGAAGGGGTCGCCCCTCACCAACCATTCTTCTTCTCAGACAACTAAGCTTTTTCGTATGGTATAAAAATCTGGACAGATCTTTCTTCCGCTTTGTAACAATCCACGCGTTTGACAAACGAACCTTTCTCGTAGCGCCGCGCTGGTATTCCACGCAGCGCAGTATAAATGAAGACTGTTAGTATATAAGAACTATGATTTATCGTTTTTTTTCGGACAATCGACTGCACTGGTCTGACGACAAAATCTTCAAAAAAATCAAGCGCAAAGTCAGTACGTAATCTTACGCACTACTGTCCGTATGTTGTGCAACTGAACTAATTTTTGTCGATTTAATATAATTTTCATGAAAATATAGCCTAGCACTTTTCGCACGTTCGACCCAACCAACCCACTGAAAACTGAAAAATCTCGACCGAACCCGCGGGTTGATCCAACCCATGGACAATCACAACTCTCGTTCTAGGTGGGCCTCACCGGGGTATTGGGGGCCTCACTCAGGCTTGCGTCGACTCTGCATAGTGCATACCGATAGATAACATTCTGCGTAATAAAACGTTTTCTGTTCGTTCGTCATGTATGTTCAGCTGGATAATTGCTCGACTCGGCGACTAACTCGACGGATGACGGTTTGCCTCCCGTCTATCACATACAGCTGCATAGCATCAACAATATAATGCCGTTTGTACGGCAGGAAGAAGTGGACCATTTTGATAAATTTTGAAGTCTCCCTCCGGATTGGCCACACTTTTCATACACTAAAACGGGAGGCACAACTGATATGTAATCATCTCAATGATCTCATGCTACTAATATGCCGCTACATTTGTCGTTGCTGGCGCCCTGTCTGGAACACTACTGAGCAGTGAGCATCTAAAGAGCGCAATTTGTTTCATGTCAAGACACGCAATGCACGTACACGACAGTTCGAGTAGTCCTGTACGGAGTGGGCCAAAAACGGACCATTTTAAAAGTTGATAACTCATAATAATGATGGCACTTAACGGCGATCCATATGGATTAAGAATGCTGTGTTGAATTTTATAACGGTTGAATAATCTTTGCACTAGTCCGGTAAACAATACTACACCAAAAATAACGTGTTACGGCTGCTTACCTGTTCTTCAACCTACCGCAGAGTGAGTGATCCATATGTCAAAACGTCAATTACTTTATTAGCAGTAATAATGGTGTATTGAATTTCATCACAGTTAGATATTTTTTGCACAAATGCAGTGAAATGATACTAGGCTAATACTAAAAATTCATCGTTTACGTGTCACCTTTGAGTAGTTTGGACCTCAGTCTAGTTAATTTCTTCCCCTCGAGAGCTTTGATACAAAAAGATGGATCGTCAAGAGATCCAACACAATGATCATCCGAAGTGCGTTCTGTTACACTGTTGAATCCTAGGCTATATAAAGCCAGGATGCCATAAAGGGGCGATAGAACGACTGCTAAATAAAGCGGAGATTGTGTTTAGGGTACACGATAATGTGTTTAATATATCTCGATCTATGATGTTCAGATGTAACATTGTGAATTTTGAGGGAATGTTGTACAGTCATTGAACCTCATCCTTACATTAATTGATATTTTAGTGTAAAAAGTAAAAAAGTAAAGAAGGCGAATTTATATAGCGCTTTATTATAAGCTCCTTATCTCTAAAGCGCTCAGATATGTGGTATGGTTCTCTGAACTTATCCAAAAAATATTCAAATTTGGCATTATTCAAAATACCAGTCTTACTCCTGACGAGGAGCTGAACATTTTGATATACGGATCGTCGTCATATACAGGAGTTTTAACGTTTTAAAAACGGTCCGTTTTTGGCCCAGCCTGTATATTCTTATGCCCAGAGATGTCTCTTGAAGCCACAAGTACGTCATATGAACAGAAAAAAACGCGACGGACTATAAAAACGTGCAAATATGTACTTGACTGTAACTCTAAGAACATTTCTAACATCTAGCATAATATGAGCAAAGAACTTTTACATAATAATACAAGCAAAGACAGTTGTGCTGTCTCTCTGCGGCATCTGAGCTTCTTGTTAAAGCTCCCAGTTCAAAACAGTCTCGTATATAGCTTATTTGATTCTGATATCAAATTTTCGAAAGTGGAGTGTTTTTTACTGTTACATAATTATTGAAAATATGTCAATCAAAACACCTTTATGTGTTTTATAGATGATGACGGATAAAAATTAAAATTAAAAAAAAACTAGAAAACGTGGCAGTTGCCAATGCATTGCAACTTGAAGCCTGGCCTCACGACGTTGCGTCAGTTATTCTGGGCTGTTTTTGGCCAAATCTGTACTGCGCGTGCGCACAAACTGCTATTTCCGAGCTTTTGATCAAAACTCTGACATCGCCACTAGATTCAGCGATCCAGATTCCCTAAAAAGAGCAATAATTTGGCGATCAGGCGACGTTTTCACGCTGTAACCTTGACCTTTGACCCAAACGTTTGTAGTACATCGCGTGTCACGTGTTCAAACTATATGCCAAATTTGAGCGAAATCGAACGATCCGAGGCTGAGTTGTTAACGATTTAAGCAAATTTTTCGCCCTTATTTTAACGAGAGGAGGACAATTTTGTAGATACGAGATCTCAGACTTGGGAGAGCGGCCTGTATCAAATTTAGAGGGAAGATAGGTCAATCTTAGCGACAGCCGAGCTCTTGTTTAATTTAATGAGTAGCTAAATTTTCACAGGACTAGCTTGGCGTACGTTGCGTCCACGTATAAGTGAATCTCGTTTTAGTAGTTAAATTAGTTATGCGTGGTCAGGAACAATGACGAGACAATGTGAGTCGTGTACGATAGTGACGACGATAATGAACATCGGTTATGCGCACCATCTGATGACTGCGACGTTAATAACAACGGCACTGACGATTATGCACGTCTGCGGTGAATGCGATCGCGCAAGCACTAGGCCGATGTACCGGTACTTAGCTGCTGCAGCTGACTGCTGCTGCTGCTTGTTTCGTCACGCTGTCAGACGGCTGCACAGCAAAGACAAACAGAGAAGCAGGGGTTGTCGTCCGGATGCAGCTACAGTAAAGAATAAGTTTTTGTTCGTGCGCGCAAGCTAGTTGGGCCTCTATTCGGTAAGTCAACTCATTCGTGTCGCCATACTTAGCTGATGTACTGTTGCGTTTATACTTGTCCATATTGGTGATTTTATTTCATTACCTCTGACAAGAAGGTTACTGTATTACCCGGCGTTGTGTTCTTGTCTGTCTGTCTGTTAACATAAACTCAAAGGAACTGCTGATCGTATCTTCATGAAAATTTTACCAGAGATGTATCTTTTGACAAAAAAGTTCCAGTTAGCCTATATGTTGAAGTCATCCGCACCTTGATCCGGGTTTAGGAATTTTGAAGAACTTGTCAACATTGCGATGACATTTTCCACACTTTGGCTCATATGTCTGGAAACACTGATACGATTTTCATGAAAATTTTACCAGAGATGTAAATTATCTTTGAACAAGAATTTCCATTTAAAAGTCTTGCGGATCTGCATTCTTCGCTGGATCCGCCTTAGCGGAGGTCTGCCCCCCAGTGATTTGAGTGTAGTTTATTTTATATTATGATGCATAATTTCGAACATCTTGCAATAATTGTAAGAATAAAAACGTGTGTAAGTGCAAAATGCGATAACAACCACGCTATATCGGTTAACACTGAACAACATTGGTAAAATACATGTATATGAGGACAATAGGCCTACGAGAATGGTGTTTTAAACAACATTTAAAATGGATAATAGTCTCAAAAACTTGTATGTATGTGTTTTGAATACAGCGCACAGAAACACCGGTCAGATCATTACATTAGGCTAGTGTTTTATAAAACTAAGGTGTACTTCAGATTTCAGCAGGCTACTGAAAAACTCTTTTGCTTAGTTTTTTACTGTTTACCGACTTTTTTTCAGGGATGTGGAATCCTTATTTTTTGTTGGACTTCGACTCAGGGGTTAGAAAATTTAGGACTCCGACTCCGACTCTAGTACTAATTGTGTGACATACTGACTGTGCACTCAAGGATGACTTGAGAGGATTTCTAAATTCTAGTAAAAGGTGTACCGTCGTGTATATGCAAAATTTCAATTGCAAATTTAATTGCACAAAAGTCAAACAGACTGCTTGAGGTTGCGTAACCGACAAGAACTTTGTACCGCGTAGTACTAGGCTCAATGTACAATCAAGAAGTAGTACGTACCGGAGTCGGAGTCTCCTTCAAAAGGGAGACTCCAACTCCCACTCCGGGCCAAAACCCGGACTCTGAGGACTTCGACTCCGACTCCACACCTTTGCTTTTTGTTATCCGTTTCTAATGCACCTGCGTTTAGGTTATGAATGCAGTACGATGATCTGATTTGTCGATGTGTCGGCATCACCTAAAAATATTCTTGTTCATCTCGGCATACACCTTCCATGGAATGCGCCATCAGTCTAACCGTAGAAGGCGCACTACTATAAATGATGATGTTACTGTCACTGTTACTGTCGGCCAGCAAGTTAATCACGTTCGTGAACTGTGTACGGATATACAGGCGTCGTAAAAGTATATTTTCCAGTTGTTAGTTAATTAATTTAATGATCGAACGACAATGAGTGGCGATAATGGTAGCTGAGAAGATACCGACGCTGCTCGCTTGCTGTCCTGCCGGCGTCAGCAAAAACTCACATTTTTCAAGACTGCTTCAGCGCCGATTGATAAGGCAGTCACGAAAAGGAGACTTACGTCCATCCTGGTCCCAGCGTCCATCGCGGCTGCATGCGCTCGTCCTGGAAGTGAAAAGCCGGCAGTGGAAAGCCTCGCAAGCTAAGCCTGCAATGCGGTGCCAGGTCTCGCCTTCCAGCAAAGCGTTACAATCCCCTGCGGCAGAAGACCGCCTCGCCAATGCATTGATGACGGCCATTTAGAGGATTTGTGCGGATTTATGTACAGAAGAGCTATGGCACCTGCGTCAATATAGGCCCAAGGCTTCTGACAGATTTACTAGCCTGTACATAGCGGCGTGTTGTCACACACTGGCAATTGGAGGACAAGACAACCGAGCGCTAGACAGACGGTCTTCATTATAAATTGATGTTTATATCCAACACAGGTTCGCTTTTGGGAAGAGGATCGAGGGAGGGTACTACAAATTATTACCGTAATGTTTTATGTAGACTATCTTATTTCACTGATCCATTTGTGTTTCATTGCGTTTTTGTTACTGTATAGGCCTATATCGTATTGATTGATGTATTGATCTATTCAGCTGTACAGTTGCAAGAGTGTTTAATAAACTTACTTACAAACATTATTGAGGGCTAAAGCCGAAGTACCCGTCGCTAGTCGCTACTGTTGTCATACACACTGATAACTCAGTAAGGTATACACATGTATACAGTATACACAACAGCCGTTATTTATAGCATTCTGTTGGCGCTTTAATAAGAGCATCGATCGTATCTTTTTTGGATTTGTAGGCTGTATGTATAGTTACATTTACAAGAAGGAAAAGCGAAGGCCTTTTTCTGTGAACTGTCTCTGTATGTTTAATTATTTCATAACATCTGAAGTGATAAAATATTCAATTTCTTTTCTGTAATAAATATTTAAAATTGCTCCTATCGATCGGTCGTCAGCCATGCTCGTGAACACAATGCATCTTCTCCTTGTGTTTATTGAGTGATTGTGTAGAATATACGAAGTTTGATGCTGTAAAGTAAAATAGACAATTACTTCGACTGTTTTGCTCACATCGCGGCCGCTACACAGAAAGCATCATATATACCACGTGCCTACGCAAGCTGCACGGCTGCAGGCATAATACGTGGATCGTGAATGGTGCGAATTAAGTAAGTAAGTAAGTAAGTAAGTAAGTAAGAGTTTAATACATATGACAGTCGCACATGTGTACAACGAAATACAAAAATGAAGATAATACAAGTGAAAACACACAAATCATACATAATTAAAAAGCGATCGAACAATAAAGTTTCGTTTGTTGAATTGTTGTTAGACATTTTCGATCGGAACGCGGCGCCTCTCGGGTTGTAAGTTCGGTTTTACTGTTTGCTGCGTGACTCGCTGCTTGCATGCGAAATAACACGATTAACACGGAAACACGGCGCAACTGCGTTTCTTCTTCTCGGTGCCCTTTGGCTTGTGCCTCGTATCAGCTCCACAAAACATTTGATCACACTTGAATGAAAGAGCTTGTTTTGTGTACGTCACAAGCACAAGTAAGTCATCAACACATTCAAAAATTAGTTTCAGGCGCCACCTAACAGCTGGGTCTATTTTAAGGAATTTTTTAGACTCCACAACACTTCCCTTTCCTCACTCCCCTCCTTTCCCTTCCCCTCCCTTTCCTTCCGCTTCCATTCCTTCCTCTTCCCTCCCTTCCTCTCTCCTGTCCTCCCGTCCCCTCCCTTGCTTACCTCACGTTGGTAAGACGACAACAAACGGCGTATTCCAAATAGTGCGAAAACTGGGATTTTAGAACTGGGAAAATAAAACAAGAAAACGTCTTCCAGCTTGCACTTGCCATTTGTGATGTAACATAAAATATCATCATAAAATGTATGGGTTGCTCTGTTATTAGTTTTTGTACCGATGTCACGGCGACACCTTTTGCTTATAATACCGTTATACGACGAAGGTGATTTTGTTAAAGGTGAGACTTGGTAACGAGAAACGACGTTGCATAACGAGTTGGTCACTAAGCAGTTCGATAGAAACATCGATTGCAGGTGATGTAAATTGCTTTCGTTAAAGTACGTACACGCTGCGACGTACGATTTATGAGGACTTAGACCGCAAACGAGCAACGCAGCTTTTGCTTCCGCTGCTGCTGCTGCTGCTGTCTTTCGTCGATGCAACTATTTATAACATCTACGATGCATACTGAATCGCAAGAAACAAAGACGGTGACCACTGACCGCAGCATTTATCGACGCACTTGCTATATGGAACTGTCTTTCCGAATCACCGCGGTCTGCGAGCCTATACACAGCATACAGCACTGCATTGCGATTTACAATGTTATTACGTGTCATCATCATCATCATTACTGAAATTTTTAGAGTGCCCTAAGCAGCAACGCCACCACGAGGACCATTAGTGTACGTCATACATCGTTAATTATTTATTTTTTTATTTAAAAACTTTGGAGCACGTACAAAATGCAAGATAAAAACTAAGACAAAAATCATTACGCACATAATGCATGGAAACACACAAGCCGTACAAGTCATAGTGCTAAAACTATTTTAAACAAGAAGCTCCGCTACCGCGAAGAGCACAGCGCGTCCGTCGTGCTTAGTTGGTGTACTTTATGACATTTCTCGGGAAAAAATCTGCTGGTGACTAATCACTAATCGACCACTTTTACGTAATTGGCCACGAAAGCTACCAAAATCGGCGAAATAATGCAAAATAATGGCCATTACGCCGTTCAAGGTAATTCAAGGTCACCGATTTTGGTACCAATCGAAAGCCCATATGCGACTTCTTATTAGCTATTAATAGTAACTTACCTTTTATCTTGCACCGTTTCCAAGTTACGGCTGATTATATGTCAAATTTTCGCCAGCAACAGCAGCTGGCGCTACACTTTAACGCCCTCACTGGGGGTGATACTCTGCGAATATCGCAATAAGTGATATACTGCTGAAAACTAGATTCTTCGGGCTACATTTAATTTGGAGAATATATCGGCGTATCTTCAACCACTTTTACCTAATAGGCCCAAAAATTTTGACCTTTAACAACTTATCCGTGCCTGAATCATAGCCTTTTTAAGGTGATACGTTATTTTACGCCGTGACCTTGACCTTTGACCTCTTGACCTTAAACTTTCAGAGCACTTCGGATGTCATGCGTTTAAACTCTGTACAGTATTTGAGTGAAATCGAATAATTCACCGATGTGTTATTAACGAATTAGCACGTTTTCGCTGTGCAATTTTTGGGGGTGGGGCACGACTGGCAAACGGTTCTCAGGGGTGCGTGTACTCAACATAATCAAACTTGGTGACGACATAGGGCGATCATTCATACACAAGAAATTTGTTTCAGCGTTCAGATGTATTGCTGCATTTTCAAATGCGAGCGGCTCAAATTTGAGTGGTGTTGAAAACGACGCCAAACCTACGATCGAACCTCCGAAATACCTTTGATGGCCATCCACTGCGTGGCTGCTGAGCGCGGTGGATTGATAAAAAAGAAAGAAAGACAAGAAAGTGCATGGGTAATACTTAAGGCCTCCCGACTAAGGTCGGGCGGCCAAAAAAATAAGACATAGAATATGAAACATAAAAATGCGTCATCTGTGGCATCAGCTTTGCAGTTTATATGAACGATTTACGTGCATAGTTCTTGATCCGTGGTGCTGCATGCAGATGAAGTCTTTTTATGGCGCAGTGTAGTATAGCAGCCATGATGACGTCTGTATATCTGTGCGGCGTTTTGCGGCGCATGCAGCAACAACTAACGATGTAGGCCTACCGGTACAGCCTTCCGAGACGATAAACGAGCGACGTGGACAAAAAACGGCGACAATCTGGAGTGGAACTGTGGAGTCCGTCTATGACCAGACCGTATATTTCCCTTCTGTGATCATGTGTAGTGAAATAAAGGTTAACTGCCCATTTACATCACTTCTAACGACGCCCAGTCGATCCATCTATTTCTGGAGAATTAAAAGTCTGCTGGTTGCAGCTGCGCCGCTCGTGCAATAGTGTGACGGATCGACAGCACTGACGCAGTTAGCTGTAGTGTGAATTTCATGTTTTAGAGACTCAAATTTTCTACTTAATTCTAAAAGTTCTAAAATGTGCACTTTGCTGCATTGACAGGAATAAAATTGCAAGTGTTCGGGCTTCTTATGGCCTCCCTGCAGGGAGATCTTGGCCCTCCCTTGCAAATTTCACCAATGACTAAAACCATCAAACGACCAACAGCAGGCTGACAAGCTGCAAGGCCAGTCTTCCACTGATGCATCATGAAAACGAAGGTAACTTTTACCCAAGAATTAATAATAGGCTACCGCTATTAACATAATGGGTGAACAAGAAAACATAATTGAACGTAATCAGTATATAGTCTGCCTGTCAGCGTCCACTATAAAGAAGTCAGTATATATTTGGCCGCTCATTGTGAAAAAAAATTGTCAGGAAAAACAGCGTCGAAGATGTCGTTTCGATTAACCCCGCAGCATACTCCCTGGCATTTTGAGCATTCATGCGGGACAAATAGGTTCATTTATCAAACTCCGGAGTGAATCGTCACTCCATTCAGTACTTGTTATTCACAGAAAGTGGCGATGGTCGATGCATCAAGCCGAAGTGGTTTACAACAGTTTGTGAAGCTGCGATTTCCTGGATGAATTTCCACGGAAATCCGACGGATTATCACTGTACACGATGTATTAGTTGACTTTTCGCGCGATCGTCGCTGAACCGCCGTCATGCACAGCTTGTGTCTTAGTCTGACAGATT
>Ga0209255_1000102_pt1 | contig 15382 bp, 13 predicted proteins | sample WorMetvaBAHAMAS2_FD_187394 | JGI IMG/M metagenome (GOLD analysis project Ga0209255, IMG submission 187394) | Marine gutless worms symbiont microbial communities from Max Planck institute for Marine Microbiology, Germany - Olavius vacuus... | ecosystem: Host-associated > Annelida > Digestive...
GATCAGTCTGGAATCCATAAAGAGCCAAAAAAATCGGGGCCGCAACTACGGCCCCGATCAATCAGGCGCTCCCTGATGAGCTGCTTAGGGCAGCGTGGGAGCAATGCCCCCGCCAATGGCGGGGGGTTATTTTTGTCGATCCTCAACTCGTCTGAGCCGCCGAAAGGTCCCAGATTTTCGGCGAGTGGTGGAGACGCTGGAGCAGCATCTCGCGCTCGAGTTCCATCTCCCGCGGTAGGTGATCGCCGAAGCGGGTGAAGAGCTCTTCCTGATCGTTGGCCTCCTTGCGTGCCACCTCGCGGTCGATGTTCATGATGGCGAAGTAGTCCTTCTTGTCGAAATCCAGCCCCTTCCAGTCCAGGGCCTCGTAGGGCGGTACCCAGCCCATGGGGCTCTCGACCGCCTCGGCTCCGGCCTTACAACGCTCGACGACCCACTGCAACGCCCGCATGTTCTCGCCGAAGCCGGGCCAGATGAACTTGCCCTTCTCGTCCTTGCGGAACCAGTTGACGCGGAAGATCCGCGGCGGCGTGGCCACGCGCGAGCGCCCGATCTTCAGCCAGTGCTTCCAGTACTCGGCCATGTTGTAGCCGATGAAGGGCAGCATGGCCATGGGATCGCGGCGCATGGCCTCCTGGCCGATGGCGGCTGCGGTGGCCTCGGAGCCCATGGTGGCGGCCATATAGACCCCGTGCTCCCAGTTGTAGCCCTGATAGACCAGCGGGAAGTTGTGGCTCACCCGCCCGCCGAAGATGAAGGCGCTGATGGGTACGCCGGCAGGGTCTTCCCAGGCGGGATCGATGGAGGGACACTGGGAGGCCGGCGCGGTGAAGCGCGAGTTGGGGTGGGCGGACGGGGTGCCCATACCGGGATTCCAGTCATTGCCCTTCCAGTCGATCGCGTGCGCCGGCGGCTCATCGGTCATCCCCTCCCACCAGATGTCCCCGTCGTCGGTCAGGGCGCAGTTGGTGAAGATGCAGTTCTCCTTCAGCGACTCCATGGCATTGGGATTGGATTTGTAGTTGGTGCCCGGTGCCACGCCGAAGAAGCCGTACTCAGGGTTGATGGCGTAGAACTTGCCGTCCTCTTTGGGCTTGATCCAGGCGATGTCGTCGCCGATGGTGGTGACCTTCCAGCCCTCCATGGTCTTCGGCGGGATCAGCATGGCGAGGTTGGTCTTGCCGCAGGCGCTGGGGAAGGCGGCCGACACGTAGGTCTTCTTCCCCTCGGGGGACTCGATGCCCAGGATCAGCATGTGCTCGGCGAGCCAGCCGTCGTCGCGGGCCATGACCGAGGCGATGCGCAGGGCCAGGCATTTCTTACCCAGCAGGGCGTTGCCGCCGTAGCCGCTGCCGTAGGACCAGATCTCCCGGGTCTCCGGGAAATGGGTGATGTATTTGTCGTCGATATTCGGGGCGCAGGGCCAGGTGACATCCTTCGCGTCCGCTTCCAGGGGGGCGCCGACCGAATGGACGCAGGGCACGAAGTCGCCGTCGTCACCCAGCACATCCAGGACCTGCTGTCCCATGCGGGTCATGATCCGTTGGTTGACCACCACGTAGGCCGAGTCGGTGATCTCCATGCCGATGTGCGCGATGTCGGAGCCCAACGGACCCATGCTGAAGGGAATGATGTACAGGGTCCGTCCGTGCATGCAGCCCTTGAACTTCTCGTCGAGAATGCCCCGCATCTTTTTGGGGTCCATCCAGTTGTTGGTGGGACCTGCGTCCTCTTCCTTCTCCGAGCAGATAAAGGTGCGGTTCTCGACCCGTGCCACGTCGCTGGGGTGGGAGCGGGCGAGATAGCTGTTGGGCCGTTTCTCGGGATTCAACCGGGTGAAGATCCCGGCCTCGACCAACTCGCCGCACAGGCGGTCGTATTCTTCCTGGGAGCCGTCGCACCAGTAGACGCGATCCGGTTCGCACAGACGGGCTACGTTGTCGACCCATGCCAGCAGCTTTTTATTTTTAGTGCGGGTTGCACCGTCGTGGGTAACTGTCATTTCAAGCTTCTCCTCCAATTTCGCCAAGGGTGGTTTATCGGTAGCCGCGGAAAGAACGGAACGAAGAATCGCCGGGCGTCGGCCGGCGGCCGTCTGATACCTGCAAGAAACACTGTGGACCGAATCCGCAGCAGGCACACAGCGTGTGGAAACCCAGGTTACATAGGTTAACGTCTTTTGCGGACAGGCGCATCATCGGTCCGGTCGCGCTGCATACCCTGAACCCGAAGATGCTAATTGTGGCGTGCGGCGGTGGGGTTGTCCACAATGAATGCCGACCTGTCCGGGCCACCGAATAAGACTCGCTGCTGAAATTAAGATCTTGGCATGGAAGCGAGTCGGGTAGGTTGCACATAAGGATCAGGTTTGTCCCGACCCGGGCAGGAACCTGCCCGTGCCCGACACCCTTGTCGAGCACGCCCACCATTCCAAAGGTTGCGGTTCGCTGCTTGTCTGCCCCATCCCGGTGGCGGCGGGCAGGCGCTCACCGCGTCCTCCGGGCTTTGCCCAATCGACTTCCGTTTTTAATGGGCATCTTGAAAAGTGGACGTTTTCAGCAATCGAGCAGCTTTGCCTCGTTTTCAATCCATGAAATACGGGCACAAAAAACAGCCGAAATCCAAAGCGGAAGCCATCGTACATCGTTTCAGCATAGGCTCTTTATGGATTTCAGACTGATCGAAGGGGACGGCGGTCCGTAGCACTCTGACCGATGACAGAACAGGCAGTCTTTTCTCAACAACAATAGTAAGTTATACGACGCCCCTCTGGCTTGCTGAGAAGGCGAATTTGCGCAAAATACCCTACCAGTCTGGAATCCATAAAGAGCCTCAGCATATTCCATATTCTTAATGGTCGGTAGGATGGAAAAATTGGCATGTCCATTGATCCTGCACCGAAAAAATAAAGTGCTATACTCTTTACAACACGCTTTGGTTTTATCGCCAAAAAACTAAAAATAATCTTATTTTCAAATGGTTATAATTATTTTCATTTTATGATAGCTAATATAATGATATTAGAATCATGTAATGAGCATATCGATAAATACGGTTTTCGTCAACGGCACACTTGAATCAATAGGTTAGGGCCGTTTGATCGGTGAAAACACCTGTTTTTTCCAAGGTGCCCTGAATATCGGTACCGAATAAAAGGTATCGATGCCACGCACGGGAGAAACCCATGAGAAACGAGCTGAGACAAATTTTGACCGCGGTTCTCGGCACGACTGTCTTTATGTTCCTGGCGATGTCTGCGATCGCGGTTCTCTCGTCCGGGAAGATATTCGATGATGCCATCGAACCGATAGGGGGATCGGCAAACGAATCGGTGCTGAAGGAATTACCGCAGCCGATCGGACCCACTAGTGCACCGAAGGGAGAAGCCCTGGCAGCAGTCACCAAGTGACCGCACACTTGGCCCCACGCGCAATTTGGTCCGGATCTCCCTACGTCTCCGACCGGGTGCGGCACTCGAACCGAGTGCCGATCCCTGGATCGCGGCGAGTGCTGCCTGTTGCGACACCTGCAGGGAGGAGGATGTCGTAACCGGTGCATCATTTCTACTCAACCAAAAGGAGACGCCCGTTCCATGCAAGTTCACGAAGTTATGAGTCGCGCCATACGTTCGGTCGGCCCGGACGCCAAGGTCATGGAAGTAGCCTCCATCATGTGTCTGTACCGGATCCCCGGTATCCCGGTCGTAGCGGACGACGGCGAGCTGATGGGGATCATCGCGGAGAGGGATGTGCTGCACGGCCTGTTTCCGAAGCTCGATAACCTAATGGAAGAGGGCATGGGTAACGTGGATCTGAACCGGCAGATTGCCAAGTACAAGGATGTGTTGGCCTTGTCGGTAAGCGACCTCATGACCCGCAACCCCATCACGGTAACTCCGGACATGCATGTACTGCGGGCCGCCTCCGTTATGGTCCGTAATCACTTCCGCCGGATCCCGGTGGCGCACGATGGCATGTTGGTGGGCATGTTGAGTCTCGGCGACCTCCATAAAGCCATCTTCCACCTCAATGTCGCCACGAAGAAGCTGGACCGGGACTGATCCGAGAAAGGAAGGTAACGGAAGTCCGGCGGGTCCGCATGGCCCGTCGGGCTGTGTTCAGATTTTCGGACCAGACCGTTCGGCCAGCTGCGCCTCGAGCTGACTGACCCGGTGCGCGAGTTCGGTCGGATCGGGGCCCTGGTCTGTAAGTCTGCGAAAGGCGCTGTCTTCGGACCACCAATCCATACCGATCTCCTTGGCTTTATCCACCGAGCAAATGACCAGCCGCAGCTGGATGGTCAAGAGCTCGATGCCCACCAGCTTGATCTTGATGTCGCCGGCGATCACCACGCCCTTGTCGAGCACGCGTTCGAGCACATCGGCCAAGTTACTGGTCTCGAGCGAGTGCTTTAACCTGGTCTGTGTCTCCATGAGGTTTCCCCGGTTGTCGGATTGCGCGGCGGGTCGTGCCGTCTCGGTCGTGGTAATTTTCAAAAGGCTATGAATTTGCAATATCGGTCGAAACTAGGTACTAGTACGCCGTTTCACTACATTTTGCATTTTTAGGGGACGGCCTCCGTGCCGTTCCGCAGGCCGTTCGGAACGCCACGGAGGGCGTTCCCTACCACAAAATCATGTGAAACGGCGTACTAGAGTAGCTTGCCCAGCGGTCCCAGATCGATGTTCAAATCCTCTTCTTCCAACCCGAACGCCCGGCGCAGGCGCTTGATCTCCTCGGTCTGCTTCATCAGGGCCAGGCCCAACCGCTCGATCTCGTCGTCCGCGAGGGTGCCCGAGTCCATACGCCTGATGGCCTGACGCTCCAAGAGCTCGTGCAGCAGACGTACCAGCGCCAGCACCAGTCGGCCGAGTCCGCTCTTGACGTCGTCATCGGATCGTCGTCATCGGATACATTGATGCGTGGAGCCGTACCTGTGACGGGCCGCTGATCCGATGCTATTTCAGAGCGCATGACGCGCGCAAAGTCGGTCATGTCCTCCGACAGGATCCGGGCGCCCGCATCGGCGGCGCGGCTCATGGGGATTCCTCCGGATGGGTCTCGGCGCCATGCAGTGCCGTATCGATGGAGGATACCAGGACCCGCAGGTTCAGGTAGATCAAGTCCACATCTGCCACCGAGATCGTAGCCTCGCCCATGATGACGGCCCCTTTGTTCAGGATGCGATCAAGCATCTCCATCAGGGCGATTCGTTCCTGGTCCGTATGGGGATGATGGGCCATACATCGAGTCCTCGGATGGTTGATTATTGCGATTGTCGGCGTGGCGGTAAAACGGCTTTATGGCCGGGCGAGCGTGGATAATTTTAACCGTATCCGCATCTAATGTTCGTTTACGCACCACTCGAGATCAAGGGTGCCACCGGATCGCCCGGCAATCCTGTGGCAATCTAGTTAGCCCGTCGCGGGGGCGGTTACCCGGTATGGGTTAGAAACCGGCGATTGGCCGCTGGTGACTGGAAGCTGGCGACTGGTCGCTTGAGAAATTCAACCCTTTGTAACAAAATTGTTATAATTGGAGGAGAATCCTTAAGGCTCTTTATGGATTCCAAACTGGTTAGGATATTTTGCGCAAATTTGCCTTCTCAGCAAGCCAGAGGGGCGTCGTATAACTTGCTGTTATCGTTCAGAAAAGGCTACCTGTTCCGTCATCGGTCATGGTGCTACCGACTGTCGTCCTCTTCGACCAGTCCGGAATCCATAAAGAGCTATCCTTGAAAATGGACCAGATCGCGCGTGAGTATCTCATCCCGGACGGGATCGGCTTGGAGGACATCGAGGGTCTGATTCGAGACCGGATGCGTTTCGTCGCGGATCCCGGCTACGAGGTAACCAGACGGTTCCTGGACAGCTTCGACTGGCGTCTGTATCTCGCCCAGGCCACGCTGGAGGAGCGGTTGGATGCCGAAGGCCGCCGGTTGTTGTGGCGGGATCCGGGCGTCGATACCCCACCCCGGATACAAGGCATCGAGGTGCCGCCGGGCTTCGCCTGGGATCTGCCCGCGGGTCCGGTGCGCGACCGTCTGGGGCCGGTGCTGGGGGTCCGCCGGTTGTTGCCGCTGCTGGAGGTCCGAAGCCGGATCCGGCCCTTGCGCCTGCTTAATGCGGACGACAAGACGGTGGTCCGCTTGCGGCTGGAGGACAACCGCTTCCGGGATGCGGAGCGCGGCCGTGAGGGGCCCCTGGCGGCGCGGATCTGCTTGCTGCCGGTCAGGGGCTATACGGCGGATCTGCGGAAGGTGGCTCGGATGTTCGGCCGGGAGCTGGATGCGGAGCCGGCGCGTACCCCGGTCTTGTCGGAGGCCCTGGCTGCCGTGGGCCGCCGTCCGGGGGATTATTCCTCGAAGCTGGACTACCACCTGGATGGGGACCGGCGGGCGGATGCCGGCGCCAAGGAGATCTTGCGCGGGCTGCTGGATACCCTGGAGGCCAATATCGAGGGCGCCAAGGCAAATCTGGATTCGGAGTTCTTGCACGACTTGCGGGTAGCCACCAGACGCACCCGCTCGGCGCTTACCCAGATCAAGGATGTGTTCGCGCCGGAGCTGGTGGAGGACTATAAGACGCGCTTCGCCTGGGTGCAGCGGATCACGGGTCCGCTGCGCGATCTGGATGTCCATCTGCTGGATTTCGACGGCTACCAGGCGCGCCTGCCCGCGTCTCTGCGGCCCTGTCTGGAATCCTTGCGGGCGTTCCTGGCGGACCATTACGATGGGGTCCATAAGGCGTTGGCGCAGGCGCTCGGTTCGACGGCGTTCACGGACCTGCTGACGTCCTGGCGGGCCTTTCTGGAGGCGCCGGTCCCGGAGCGGTCCGCCGTTCGCAACGCCATGCGCCCCACCAAGGAGGTGGCGGATACCCGTATCTGGAGTATGTATCGGCGGGTGCGCAAGGCGGGTCGGGCCATCACCCTCGATTCCCCTACCTCCGAGCTGCACGAGCTGCGTAAGCATTGCAAGAAGCTGCGCTATCTACTGGAGTTCTTCAGCAGCCTCTATCCGCAGCCGCAGATCGGTGGTCTGGTCAAGACGCTCAAGCGACTGCTCGACAACCTGGGCGGGTTCCAGGATACTGCGGTGCAGGTCGATCACCTGCGGGAGACCGCCCGGCAGATGCAGGACGCGGGGGGCGTCGAGACCGATACCTTACTCGCCATGGGCGCCCTGATCGGTGGCCTGTCCGACCGCCAGCGGCAGACCCGGGCCGAGTTCGCGGTGATCTTTGCCGACTTCGATTCGGAACGGAATCGGTTGGTCTTTCGCGACCTGTTCGCCCCCGCAGGTCAAGGAGGTGGTCGTGGTAAATTTTAAGGCTCTTTCATGGATTCCAGACTGGTTAGGATTTTTGCGCAAATTCGCCTTCTCAGAAAGCCAGAGGGTCGTCGTATAACTTACTGTTATTGTTGATAAAAGACTGCCTGTTCTGTCATCGGTCAGAGTGCTACGGACCGCCGTCCCCTTCGATCAGTCTGGGATCCATAAAGAGCCAATTTTAATAAGGTACCGATCTTCGCCCTTTGACTCCCTCTCCCTAACCCCTCTCCCGGCGTGAGAGGGGCTTTTGCGACACCCTCTTGAGGGAGAGGGGGTGAAAAGGCAGTGCTGGAGTCCGGCGACTGGTGGCTGGTGACCGGAGCCCGGTTGGTGGGCATAGCCCACCCTATGGCCATGCCGGGGGTGGCGGGTAAACCGTCCGAATCCATAAAGAGCCTGAAAATTTACCACGACCGGAATTTACTATAGGGAGATCGGCGAGCTTGAAGGTCATCGGCGTCTACAACATCAAGGGTGGGATAGGGAAGACCGCCACCGCCGTCAATATCGCCTATCTGGCGGCGGAAGACGGCAATCGCACCCTGGTGTGGGATCTGGATCCCCAGGCCGCTGCCACCTATTACTTCCGGGTCAGACCCAAGGTCAAAGGGGGCGGCAAGGCCCTGGTGAAGGGCAAGCGGGCGCTCGATGCGGTGGTGAAGGGGACCGATTTTGAGAACCTGGATCTGCTGCCGGCGGATTTCTCCTTCCGCAACATGGATCTAGCCTTGGAGGATGCCAAGCGGCCCACCAAACGACTGTCACGGTTGCTCGAGCCCCTGGCCGGGGACTATGAATACATCTTTCTGGACTGTCCGCCCAGTATTTCATTAGTCTCGGAAAATATCTTCCGGGCCTCCGATGCCATCCTGGTACCCATGATCCCGACCACTTTGTCGGCGCGGACCCTGGATCAGCTGCTGGCATTTCTGGGGGAACACGGCCAGCTCGGTGAACTAAGGGTGCTGCCCCTGTTCACCATGGTTGATCGCCGCAAGCGTCTGCACCTGGACATCATCGAGCGTCTGGCGAAGGACTATCCGGAACTGCTCGCCACCCGGATCCCCGATGCCTCGGACGTGGAACGGATGGGCATCCACCGCCAGCCCTTGCCCGCCTACGCGCCCTCCAGCACCGCCACCCGCGCCTATCGGGCCTTGTGGGATGAGCTCGAGCGCAAGCTGTAAAACGGATCGGGTCGGGGGATTTTGTCCGGATACCCCGGTATGGCTTCCGTGACGGACGCCGTTTGGGAGGCGGTAGTGGTAAATTTTTAAGTGGGCGGCGTAGAGGGGTTCATCAACCACGCCCTATTTCTGACCATGATTTATCCACGCCGGTCCTGGATTATCTTTCCTTGATTGCAGGAGGAAGCCTCTGTAAGGTTGTAATATTCAAAGGGATACCAGGAGCCAACCTGTGACTCAGGCAACGCGGGTCGGGACGCTGACCTTCGGCGACTATCTGCAACGGGGCATCCGCGAAGGGGCGATGGGGGCCCTGGTGTGCGTGGCGCTCTATCTACTGTTGGCCCTGGTAACTTACTCCCCTCAGGATCCGGCCTGGTCCCACGTCGGTTACGGCGACAGCGTGACCAACGCGGGCGGCAAGGTCGGCGCTTGGTTCTCCGATATCGTATTCTATCTATTCGGTGTCTTGTCCTATCTCATCCCGGTTATGGTCGCTTGGAGCGGCTACCTGATCTTCCGCAAGCCGGAACCCTGGCCCGAGATCCGGCTTCACAATTTGGCACTGCGCTGGTTCGGCTTCTTATTCACCCTGGTCGCGGGCTGCGTCTTCGCGAGTGTCTATCTGCCGGCGCTCGGGGCCGAATTGCCGAACGGGACCGGGGGCGGGCTGGGGTTGCTCCTTGGCGATCATATGCTCCTGGCCTTTGGCCCCAAAGGGACGATGCTTTTCCTGTTCGGGCTGTTCCTCATTGGTTTCAGGCTCTTGGGGGTCTCCTGGCCAGCGGTGCTGGATAGCTTGGGGGGCGCTATCCTGGCGCTGGTGCGATGGGTAAAGGATGGGGCCGGGTTGCCGTTGCGACATCGCGCGTCTCCGGCGGACGCCGTGGACGTGGGTGAGCTCCCCTTGCTCGAGTCCCTGGAGGTACTTGAGCCTGAGATGCCGCCGATCACCGCACCTGATCTCCCCCCAAAACAGTCGCAACCAGGGCAGTCGCAACCCGTCGCGGTAACTGCACCCGCGGCGGCGCAGGACGAGTCGCAGCTCGAAATCTCCCGGTTTCTCGACGCGGGGGCGCTCCCGTCCCTGGGGCTCCTGGACCCGCCACGCAAGAGCGGTAAGGGCTACACGGAGGAGATGCTCGAAGCGCTCTCGCGCCAAGTGGAGGCCAAGCTCGCGGACTTCGGCGTCATCGCGGAGGTGGTCGAGGTGCATGCGGGGCCGGTGGTTGCCCTGCTGGAGCTTCAGCTTGCGCCCGGCACCAAGGTGAGCAAGATTACGGGGCTCGCCAAAGATATCGCGCGGGCGCTGTCCACCGTGAGTGTGCGGGTGGTGGAGATCATACCGGGCAAATCCGTCATCGGCCTCGAGATCCCCAACGAGCACCGCGAGACCGTCTTCCTGAGCGAGGTCCTGGCCTCTCCGACCTATCAGGACGCCAAGGCGCCGCTGACTCTGGCCATGGGTACCGATATCGCCGGAAAGCCGGTGTGCGCGGATCTGGCCCGCATGCCCCATGCCCTGATTGCCGGCACGACGGGTTCGGGAAAATCCGTGGCCATCAATGTCATGATCCTGAGTCTGGTCTACAAGTCCACGCCGCAGGATGTGCGTCTGCTCATGGTGGATCCCAAGATGCTGGAACTCTCGGTCTACGAGGGCATTCCCCATCTGCTCACTCCCGTGGTCACGGACATGAAGGAGGCGGCGAATGCCCTGCGCTGGTGCGTCGCGGAGATGGAACGCCGGTATCGCTTGATGGCCCAGCTCGGCGTGCGCAATATCGCCGGCTACAACCGCAAGGTGGCGGACGCGGAGGCGGCCGGGGCACCTATCCCCGATCCCCTGTTCGTGACCGAATCGGGCGGGTCGGGGATGGAGGAGACCGAGGCGGTGCCGCATCTCGCCCATCTCCCCTACATCGTGGTCATCATCGACGAGCTGGCGGACATGATGATGGTCGTGGGCAAGAAGGTGGAGGAGCTCATCGCCCGCCTGGCGCAGAAGGCGCGGGCCTCGGGAATCCACCTGCTGCTCGCGACCCAGCGCCCGTCGGTGGACGTGCTCACGGGTCTGATCAAGGCCAATATCCCGACGCGCATGGCATTCCAGGTGTCCTCGCGGGTCGACTCGCGGACCGTCCTCGACCAGATGGGGGCCGAGCACCTCCTGGGGTGGGGCGATATGCTCTATCTTCCCCCCGGTACCAGCATCCCTCAACGGGTACACGGTGCCTTCATAGACGACCAGGAGGTGCACCGGGTTGCGGAATACCTCAAGCGGACGGGGGCGCCGGACTATATCGACACCGTTCTGCAGGATACGGGGGAGACTATTCTTGGTATCGATCCGGAGCCTGGCGGTGGTGATACCGAGGACCAGGATCCCCTGTTCGACGAGGCGGTCCGGTTCGTCACCGAGACTCGCCGTGCCTCCATTTCAGGTGTGCAGCGCAAGCTCAAGATCGGTTACAATCGGGCCGCCCGCATGGTCGAGGAGATGGAACGCATCGGCCTGGTCGGCCCCGCCGAGACCAACGGCAACCGGGAGGTCCTGGTGCCGCCTCCGCCCGAAGCCTGATCCTTGAATTCCGGCCTCGAAAGTTGAATGAATCACATGCAGTCGATCCGAAATCCGGAAACCCCGAAAAGGTGCACTGATTTTCGATCCGCGTCGCTCCGACTGCCGGGCCTGTGGATCGTCCTGCTGGCGCTTCTGTTGGGTGGCCCTGCGCCGGCCGCCACCGGTCCCGAGCACTTGAAGGGCTATCTGAGAGGGCTGCGGTCGTTGGTCTCCGACTTCAGGCAGATTACCCTGAATGCCGACGAGGGCCGTATGGTGGAATCGAGGGGCACCTTCTACCTCAGGCGTCCCGGCAAGTTTCGCTGGGAGTACAAGAGTCCGGTCAAGCAGGTCATCGTCGCCGACGGCAAGCGCGTGTGGTTGCATGACCTGGAGCTGGATCAGGTCTCTCACCAGAGCCAGGCCAAGGCCCTGGGCGGCACGCCGGCCCAACTACTGGTGACGGAAGGGCCTATCGACCGTCATTTCAAGGTGACCCCCTGGGATGCAGGGGACGAGCGCAAATGGGTCGAGTTGCGGCCCAAGGCCAAAGATACCCAGGTGGTGAGTATCCGCATCGGCTTCATCGGCAAGCGTCTCGACACCTTGGTAATGGAGGACAGCTTCGGTCAGCTTACGCGCTTCGTCTTTACCGGAACCAAGCGCAACCCGAAGCTCGACGAGGATCTGTTCCACTTCGATACATCCGCCGCCGTCGATTTTCTGCAGATCGACTGATTCTACTTTGTCACCTCTGATCTGACCGGCTGCCAGTATTGTGTCAAGACGCCGCTGCGGACAGGGATCTTTTCCCACCAGCCATGGCCAAAGTATTCGGGATTGCTAACTACTTGATTGATCGTAGGGTCCGTTGGGCGGACCAGGTGGGTATTACGGCCGTTTGACATCTGAAAACGGTCGGTTAGAGTTGGATGTCGACAGGCCCTAAGTATCGGTTCAAAAATAACCTGAACAAATATCTTTCGTTGCGGGCTCTAACGCATACCAACCATCGCCAAGGTGTGCAGTTTGTTTTTGAACCGATACTAAGCAACGGAAATCAATACCATGACCGACTTGGTAACCGAAGAGGAGCTGGTTCGTTCTATTCGCGGCCATCTTCCGCAGATGCTGCGCAGCGACCCGTCGCTGGGCAACTATGTCCTGAGCGTTGGTCGCGAGCATTTCCCCTCCAAGGTGGAAACGGAGGATCGGTTTACCCGGATGCTGAACGAGTTGGCACGGGATCGGGAGGCGCAAAGCCGTAAATGGGAGGAGCAAAAGGAGGAAAATCGGCGTAAATGGGAAGAGCAGGACCGTAAATGGGAGCAGGCCAACCGGCGTTTCGATAAAGTGGATAGGGGGCTGGAGAAATTGGAACGCTCGATCGGTGGGCTGGGGGCGCATTGGGGCATCCAATCGGAGCGGGCCTTCCGTGATGCGCTGGCCGCCATCCTGGTGGAGAGCTTCGGGGTGGAAGTGATCAATGTGAACGAGTTCGACGACGAGGGCGAGGTCTTCGGGCGACCGGATCAGATCGAGCTCGACGTGATCATCAAAAACGGCTTGCTGATTCTCTGTGAGCTTAAGTCGTCGATGAGCAAATCCGATATGCACATCTTCGAGCGTAAGGTCCGCTTTTATGAGCGACGTCATGGTAGGCAGGCAACCCGCATGATTGTGGTGTCGCCCATGATCGATGATCCGGCGCGCCAGGTCGGCACGAAGCTGGGGATCGAAATATATCCCGGTTCGCTGGATGTGCCGATGTAGCGAACTCTTGTTCCGTCTTTTTCACCGGGCCTACAGGGTGCAGGGAATCGGTCGTAAGGGAATGAGACGGCAGGCGGGTAGATAGGGGGGGCTTAACCTTGGAGCACGCCGCGATCCGACATGCCGAGCCCTGTGCCTGAATCGCGCTTCCCCACTGCGCCCGCAGCACCCCTGGCCGATCGCATGCGGCCGCGTAAGCTGGAGGAGGTGTGCGGACAGTCCCATCTCCTGGCGCCCGATAAACCGTTGCGTCGGGCCATCGAGGCGGACCGACCCCATTCCATGGTCTTCTGGGGACCGCCCGGTACCGGCAAGACCACCTTGGCGCGTCTTCTGGCGGCCTATTCGGGAGCCAATTTCCACAAGCTCTCCGCCGTGCTATCGGGTGTCAAGGACATCCGCGAGGCCGTGGCCGAGGCGCGCAAGGTCCGGGAACGAGAAGGTCGCGGCACCATCCTCTTTATCGACGAGGTACACCGCTTCAACAAGGGCCAGCAGGATGCCTTTCTGCCCCACGTGGAAGAGGGGACCTTGATCTTCATCGGCGCTACTACCGAGAATCCATCCTTCGAGCTCAACAACGCCTTATTGTCCCGGGCCTGGGTCTATGTGCTCAAGCCGTTACAGGTCGAAGATCTGGAGCGGGTCATCGATCGGGCCTTGGCCGATCCCGTGCGGGGTCCGGGTGAGCAGGGGTTGACCCTGGACCCGAAGCAGCGGCGACTCCTGGCCGAGGCGGCGGATGGGGATGCCCGGCGCGCCCTCAACCTGCTGGAACTGGCGGTGGATCTGACCGACGGCAGCGAGATCGGCGCCGATGTGGTCGCCGAGTTGGTCGCGGGACAGGTCCGGCGCTTCGACAAGGGCGGCGATGTCTTCTATGACCAGATCTCTGTCTTGCACAAATCGGTACGCGGCTCGGCGCCGGATGCTGCGCTCTACTGGCTGGCGCGTATGATCGACGGCGGCTGTGATCCCCGCCACATCGCCCGGCGGGTGGTGCGCATGGCCTCCGAAGACATCGGCAACGCCGATCCCCGGGCCCTGGAGCTGGCCCTGAACGCTTGGGAGGTGCAGGAACGTCTCGGTAGTCCCGAGGGCGAGCTCGCCATCGCCCAGGCGGTCGTCTATCTGGCCTGTGCCGCCAAGAGCAATGCCGTCTACCAGGCCTGGAACGCGGCCCTGGAAGACGCCCGTCGTTCCGGTTCCCTGGAGGTCCCGGTACATTTGCGGAATGCCTCCACCCGGCTCATGCAGAAGCTGGGATACGGAAAACGCTACCGCTATGCCCACGACGAGCCGGAAGGCTATGCAGCGGGCGAGAACTATTTTCCGGAGGGCCTGCCCCAGCCCAGGTACTATGCGCCCGTGGACCGCGGATTGGAGATCCGTATCCGCGAGAAACTCGCACACCTGTGGGAGCTGGATCGGATTGCGGGCGAACAGGAACCGACACCCGCGGATCGGAAAGTCCGGAAGGATTGAGCCGGCTACCGGCTACCAGTCCCCGGCTGCCGGATATCTGTTGCACATGAATTGTTCGGAAGCCAGAAAGAAAACAATGCCTGTATCACCGGAAAATATGATGGTTGGTTTCAAGAACTCAACCACTATGCACTAAAGTGCATAGATTGCCCCCTGGACTGAAAGTCCTAAATCATTCCAGGATAATGTTTCCTGTATCCATATTGGATGGGTGACGGTGATGCTCCAAGCATGTCAAGACCCTTTAGATTATAGACACATTTTTTGAACAGCTGGGTCTGTTTTTGGGACCAGTATTTCATCGCCTGAAGGGGAGGACTGTGGCCCAGTGCTTTCTGCGGGATGTGCTGATTGTAGACCTTAACGTAGCGTTTGATGGTATCGGCCAAGTGCTCGGCGGAGTCGAAGCGGGTGGTGGCTAGGACCTCGGCGCTGCGGCCGTTGAAGCGTTCGCTCATGCCATTGGTCTGTGGCGTTCTTGGTTTGGTCAGGCGATGTTCGATGCGGTTGGCGGTGCAGACGCGATCAAACGCGTGGGCACCCATGGGCTGGCGCTGGCCGGTGGCGCAGAAACGATCGGTAAATTCCTTACCATTATCGGTGAGGACCTTGGTGATCGTGAAGGGGGCCTTGTCGATCAAGCGCGTGAGGAAGCCGCCGGCAGAGGCGGCTGACTTGTCCTGGAGGAGTTCGACGTAGACCCAGCGGGTAGCGCGGTCAATCGCGGCAAAGAGGTACTGCCGATGGTCCTCATCCGGCATTTGGGGCAGATACTTGACGTCCACATGGACGAAGCCGGGATCATACGCCTTGAAGGGCTTCACCGGCGTCTTGGCGCCGTCCTCCTGGGGCATCAGCGTTGAGACACGCCGTGGCGGCGCAGACAGCGGTCCAGGCCAGAGCGCGAGACCTCGGGGTGGATGAACTCGCGGGTCACCGCCAGCAAGTCATCCAGGGGCAGCGGGAGGGTCTCACGCAACGCCACCACCACCGCTTCCTGGGCCGTGCTGAGCGTGGCGTGGAGCCGCTGGGGGCGGTGCGA
>Ga0209255_1000103_pt1 | contig 15377 bp, 11 predicted proteins | sample WorMetvaBAHAMAS2_FD_187394 | JGI IMG/M metagenome (GOLD analysis project Ga0209255, IMG submission 187394) | Marine gutless worms symbiont microbial communities from Max Planck institute for Marine Microbiology, Germany - Olavius vacuus... | ecosystem: Host-associated > Annelida > Digestive...
TCTACAGCCCTGTTTGGGGCCAATTGCGTCACAGTGGTTGAAGTTAGACCCATAAGGTCTGCGACAAAAATGTAGCACAAAGAATCTAGCTTTTAGCAATATAATTATAACTTAGGCCTGTGGTCTTGAGATGACTGAGAATGAGAAACAGTGCGTTAAAAATAGGTGTCCCCCTTTCGAATGTGAAAATTCCACTGATACTGCACGATAACTTTTTATAGGATATAAGTTAGTATTAATGACAAATAGGAAATCGCATACGGGCATACGGCTTTGCATTTGTACCCAAATCACCTTCAATTACCTCAAACAGCGTATGCCCCTTACTTTAACTTTGAGTTATCACGCTGAATGCGTTAATTTATTTATTTGCATCAGACCAGATATGGGTCCATAACACAAAAGCGAATACCACTAACAGATAATAATGGTTGGTTAACTATTTAAATAGTTTTATATAGTACTTCGTTCTTCATGAAAATTTGCAGTTCGTGAGTTTTTATTGTAAGAATTTCAGTTTTCATTTCAATTACAGCAAATTAAAAATAATTTAACTTCTGACTTTCATTACCGTTACTGAATATTATCACTGCCTGAACCACCAGAAAGTAGCTGCTACTAGTAGTGAGAAGAAAAACAACTTCAAGAGATCTTTTATTAGCGACAAACCTATCAATAGCTGGTCACGCACACACACATGCACACTCACGCCTACGTCGACAGAATCCAACCGTCCAGTATTACAAGCTGCTTACTAAGTTAAACAACCAACAACACTTAACCACTGTAGCACGCAGCAAACAGGCCTGTACAATTCGTAGGTCATCTCTTTCGGTTAGAAGCAAGTACAACTACGCCACGCTGTATATCGGTCATACACTGCAGAGAACCGATTACAAAAATATGCCATTGGCAAACGCTACAAGCTAAGAAGAAAGGCACACTACAAGTCAACCAAAGTTAATTCGGAGTCTGCTGGTGTCCTACAACAGTGCCCATTCTGTACAATACAGTTGCTATATTGCAATGGTTGCAAAATACATGTACTGAATCTAAGAGATGCTGTCTAACACTGGTGAAAGACGAAACTTTACACGAAGACGATGCAGGAAGTCGCACAGAGCATCAACGAGTGGCCATAAACAATGGACCACGATATCTGCATCTCTGGATAGTTTCATAAATAATTCCAAGCAAGTGAACATAACTTAGCCTAGACCTCGGATAAATACAACGGAATGCTAGTAATACGTAATGCAGTCGAAAGGCAAACAAAGGCGCACAGAAATAAACATCGCTGGTACTGTTGTCATGCGCACGGCATTAACATCAAGTGGACACAGTGGAAAAGATCAGAACTGAACAGAACGATAATTAAGTCGACAACAAAACAGCGGTGGTCGTCGCGTCGACTAGAAGTGACAAGATTGCCAGCTTCGCAACAATTATTTCATACAGATGCCGAAACAAATTCACCAAAATTTACACGCAAAAATTTGACTATCAGTTTTACACGAGAGAACACACTATTCGGACAGAAAGCACCGTGGCAAGGGTGACAACTTTAACTGACATCAGCATAAGTTTAGGCAAACCAAAATGAAACAAAACTTTATACTGTACTTCCAGGCATACATTGTGCATACACAATTAGAACTTAACAAATGTGAATGTGGACTATATCAGGTGCGCACACATAGTTAATATACATCTAAATGTACAATATGGAGCACAACTTGTGAGACGAGCGATAATATCATGGTGAAATACACGCAACAGGCCGTAGAAACTACAGATATAAAACAATTAATGATTTGAAAGGGAATGAAAAGCATATACAGTAACGGATGCTGCCGACAGTTGTAAACCTGTTACTATGCAGCTGTGATGTACTGAAAGTACTGCAACAACGAAATGCCACATACAACGACTGTATTGCACTCGGAGAGAGAAAGACTACATATCTGCACCTCAGCAGTCTGTGGACACACCAGAAGCTCGTAGGGCTACAGCACAGCGGAATTTGCATAGAATGGTACTGGACGTGAATCAATTCGGCATTACAGTAACGTCATCAAATGCTGTCCACTCGGAAAGTCTTTTCACGTTGTTAAGTGACTAAGTGAAACCAGGACATGTTAGCAGACGACAGTTTAATGTAAGTTTCAGTAAGATGATTGGCTGGTTTTAATAGCATCATACATAATCTAATCATCCTGAACCACAATAATGTACACTGTTATGTCTGAACTGATAATAGGTTAGTTTGTGATAAAACTTATGTTTGGGGTGTTCATCAGGAGTTAGGAGGTGAAAGAAGGCTTCAACTTCAATATTAATAATTTTCATTTTATCAAAGATTTCACACTATTAACAAAACTGAAGTTACGACCATACGGTGCTATACAAATGTTACTATTATTATTCTTGTTATTATTATAAAATTCTGGAGTTGGTCTTTAAGTTACAACCGTAAGCACAGCCCATCCACAACACTTAACTGGTCCTGATCAACTGACGGTCGGTCACATAACAATGTGTCAGCCACTGCAGGCCTATCAAGAGTTTCAAATTGCAAGTTCACACAGCCAAGGCTACGTTGCTAACAACTGTCACATGATATGTGCCACACGAAGTCACGTACACTACAACTTGGTGCGGTCCGTTCACAAACTGGCCATCATATGGCACAGCAAACAACAAGCTGATAATTTACAAAAACACACAAATGCCATTTAGCTCAACTCATCTATCACCTGGTTGCATTGTACACTGTAAACAGAGTAGGCAAACTCTCCCATAGCAGGCCCTGTCAAATATTGTTATGGTCTACAACGGGTTGCATTCAACGAAAAAGCTGAATTTATCAAATAACAGAAGTTATTTTCACGCAACTGCATTATGTGGTATAAAAAGACAGTCATTCTTGAGAAGCACGTTATTATGTCTGTCTATATAAGTATTTAATCTTTATTCACGAATGTCTGGAACCATCTAAATTGACAGAGAGTGAGCCAAATAAACAGTCCTCTCAGGGCACAGTTTGCCCACCCCTGCTGTGAGCCTAAGCCCAGTACACACTACCCGTGTTTACGGCTTAAAGTAGTGTGTACAGGGCTTAACTCCTCTACTCATACAAGTTACTGGCAATACACAATATCAGAGACAGTCTCTTCGACTAGGCTGGCATTCAGGTCGCAAAGTGTACTCGGGTCCTGGCAAAACTGTCAATACTGGAGTTTGATTATTACGACTGAAAGTAAAGTGACAAGGCGGCGTGTGAATACTGAAGTCTACAAGCGCAAACGACAAGCGTACAGTGTCACAGTGGGGTGGTTAAGAGTCATACACTGGACCTGCTCAACCTGCTTACAAACATGACACAGCACAACACACTCATAGGCATTAGTCAGAGAAGATGTGGGCCAAACAAATTTGCACCTATTGCACGTTTTAGATCCTGCAGTTACACCCATTGTGCATCAAAATGCTATTATCAGACAAAAAATTGCAATTTTTTTCTAGACACACGCTTTTCAGATCTTTTCGCAGGTCCCTTTAGCATCTCAAATCTGAAAATGGAACTACAAGCATACGTGGACCCCAACATATAAAACTTTGGCTACGCCTATGCACATGCACTGTCTCATCATTACATTTTTAAACTGCCTAAATTACTTGCAATAATTTCAGAATTTTACTGTCACATACGATGAGAAAAAAATAGAAATTTTTACAACTGTATACACAGATACAGTTACAAGACACAATTTTTAAGACCAGAGCAACAGAACACAAACAAAACTGGTTTTTTAACCTACTGTTCTCACTGAATGGTTAGCTTTCTACAGGAAAAACTAAACTACAGAACTGCACCGTTAAGAATTTTAACATCACTGTAAGTTACGTAAAAGAGCTTATATTACACAATTACCAGAATTACAAAAACTGTACAACTTAAACTCAGTAAACCCCTTCAATGTTAGATGCAAGAACCACAACGCACATGTTCCAGATGAATAATAAAAACCAGCTTTGAAGATTTACAACACAGAAGTATGAAATATGTGCTAAGCAGTCAACATGCCGCAAATGAATGTGAACCTTTAGCAAGGCTTACACAGAACAGAGTTCAACATCCATCCGCTAGACACGAAACAGCCTTACGAGTCTTTTCAAGCAATCAGATGCACTGGTACTGACAATAATGCCAAAGTAACACGCAGCATTCTGTGAAAACTGCTACACATGCCAAAGTAAGTCCAACAACACAGTTATAGTCTTGGCTAACATTACAGGGTTCCCACTATATTTTCATAGTGAACAAGGACCCTGAAGTTGCATTTTCAAGGACCAATTCGCAATTTAAGTTTGACTTGGTGAATTCAACGACTTTCAAGAATGCGTGAGAACCCTGACATTAGCACGAATCACAAGACGAGGAAGCAGAATCCGACTGGAATTCTCATTCTTACAACCATGTAAATGAAATTCTTACCACACTACATGCAAATGAGTTTAAGTACGCAAATAGCAACACTGTCCGTTTCGATTATCCTCACTACAAATCCGTTTCGGGCCAACAAGAACTATTCCAACATATGCAGTGACAATGACAAAACAGAAGCCGCAGTCTGTGCCTAGTGAAACAACGTCAAGCGGCTACTACTGTGCTAGGACAGAACAAGCATTACACACAAAACGCATCTTTACCACACACGACTGACCAACACTTGAGCTCCTACGTTCAGAACGCACGCAACACAACAACAATTATCCGTCCTCGACAGCCGCTACATGTCCAGATAAAAACAACAAAATGATGATACGAAGCATCATGTACGTTAACTCGAAGTAATCTCCGCTGTGGCGCGGCAACAAAGAAACAAATTCTCGGTCGAGCTGCATTACAATTCTTAAAAGCATTTACTTGAGCCAACCAGTAAGTACATACAACACGCAAACGTAGACAGTCAAGTGATCTCTGTTTTTTTGTTCTTTTTTTCTGATTTTTGTTTTTTTTTCAATTTTTTTCCGCATATAGTAGACACAGCAATGTTATTAACAATTACTGAATGACTAATAATACACAAAATATAAACAAATCATACTGTCAGCATCATCACAACCGACTTTGTTAAGTGCACCGGCAAAGCAGAAATTGCAGAGTTAATTAACAGCCAGCAGCTACAACTGTGCAGTCGCACGGAATGATCGTCACCTCTGCAATGTAATACTTGCAAACAGCACGGAACAGCACACAAAGACAACAGCAAAGAAGTTTTGGCAAACTACTATTCACACTGGCATTTGCCATTACACTGTGACACGACGGGTTATCGAGCCGGCGTCTCAAGCACAATGAACGATGTCAATCAAAATACTGAGTATACTCGTTAATGCAGTATTATGCTAGCCTAACAACCTAGCAGACTACGACTTGTACTCTAAATCCAGCATCAAATGCCAAACTCGCACAGCACATGCCACGCTGCAGTTTGCATTCATAACTCCTAGCAGTATACGAATATCGTATAAGATTAACACACACACAGTGCTGATTTTTAAAGCACAATATTGAAATATAAAATTAATTTAACATTACAGAGTACAGCATGACTTAATCGCCAATGTAAGAAGAATAGCATTCAGTATGACTGCAAGTACAATGGAAGGCCTCAGCAGTTTTTTGGCGTCAACGTTCGGCCTCAATACTATAAACAGCACCATCGGATGTAATACATGCGAAAATTTTGAATTTCACTGCAAAGAAGTTCAGACGATTTGCTCGATGTTAAAAAATGAAAGAATGAAAAAAGTGTGCAAAATGCGGAATTCGATGACGTACTGAATGCTGTTGGCACTCACACAGTATAAATGCACCTCTGTGACCTTTTTCACTAGCACCAACGCGGACACGTGTAGCCAACGGGCTACCGACACAGATATTGAACTGCAATTTTGAAGGCCGTCGTATTAATGCACTGTCGACACGCAATGCACGCGCACGCACGCACACTCAATGATATGATGAAAATCAAGCAATACAGCACAGTCCTGTCGTAGTAACAAGCGATGGCTGCTAGCGTGAGCAAAACCGCGGACAAAGGCCACTAACACAATTGCTTGGCAAGCCACACCTGCTCAGCTACGACTATGTCTGCCCGATTAAAACAAGAGAATCCGATGATAATGAGCACAGGTAAGGATATAAATGCAACGCAAAAAAAATCTTGGAAAAGGAATATGCAGCAAGTAACGCTCCTAGATGTTAAAACGACTGTCGGTTTTCGACTGAGAGCTGTGTAACAGTGACATACATTAGTGGCAAGAATTCAAATGTACATTGTTAAAACTGACACAGCAGCATAAAATTCAGTACGACACACTAAATGCCCGTATCAAGTCAGTCGCCATGCATGCTAAAAACATTCTCCTAACACGAGCTTAACAACTGTATGACTTTAGTACCAACAGAAACTTGCAATGATACATTAAACTCAGCATAAACTTTGTATTTATTGTAAAAGTAATCCTGCAGTTTACTTAAAGCATCAACATGACAGATATTTGTGAGTATTTAACTTCGCAATTCCTTCTACCCATTACAGTGTGGCAGATTACCTAATATCTATACAAGATTACGTAATATTTTAAACAATTTTCAGAAACAAACTACACGTTGCATGTCAATCAGCAGCCATGAATTTCTACAATAATACAATTTACCTTCGTTGCCACGATTCAGTATATGAGACACTTACATTTGGACATGCTACGGTCACATCTCATGACAAACTGGACGTCAATCGCACCGAAAGACTCGCAATTAAACAACACATACATTAATCGCTACAACAGACAAGACAAATGTTTGCATGCTTTGTAACAGCTTTAAACAAACAGACCTGAGGGCAGAACATGCAGCAGTCCAAAGCTTCGGCACTGAACAGTAAGAAACGCAGCAATGTCATCAACGTCTGCTTCACCACTTCCAGTTTTACGTTTTCAGATTGCTGGAAATCTGAGAAATTTATAAGTACAGCGAATCCAACTAACACACAAAATGGGCAATTTGGCAATATGCCGAAGCAACGTTGGGCTGCATATTATCAGGCATAAATGTGAACTGTAAATAGCACTCCTCACACTGCTGGAGACTAGAATGGCATGGTCTGGAAATTCAACAACGGAGATCAAACTCTTTGTATCACAAAATACTAGAACACAGAACGCAGTCGTGCAACAACTTCACTCGTTACCTCGCTGAACGTTGCCGTCGACAAACAAATGGCGCGTCGTCTTTGCGACAACACAAATCCCATCTTTACCTCATGCGGTATCATGTCAACCCTTACAACTGTGCATGAAGTACAACACGCGCACATCATGCACTTCTTTTTACTCCCAGTTATCTCAAGGTTTTGTTTCCCAGCTTATTCACATCATACCAATTTGTCACCAGGTATTTCAGCTGAAATACCCTACCCATAATTATGCCGTAAGTATGAAGACAGGGTTCTCCTTCGAAATTCAAGAATCTGTTAAACATTTTCAAGGACCAAAATACGCATATATTTTCGGGTACCTATTGACATACCAAAAATACTAATTTAGAACATTCGTGAAATCACACCCTCTCAGATAACAATGACAGTCTTGTTACTTATTTGCAAATTCCAAAACCAACAACTTCAAGAACAAGAAAAACTTTCAAAGACCTAGGTCATTTGTACGACTTCTTACATACCTGAAAATGCTGCTGTTAAATTCAAATACTTTTAAGGACCAAAAGGAACACTGAAAGTCTCAGCTGTACACACTATGCTGGTGTAAAACCCATTGACACTTACAGAAACTAACGGGCTTCAAGCAACCGCAACACTCACAATGCAGAGGAAACTGTCTCATGAACACAAAGTCACATTGTAATAAAGCAACACACTGCATCTAAAAGACTACTGCTACAGTAAACAAACCTTTCCCGTAATGTGGCACCGAAAGCCATGAAAAACTTAAATTAATGCAGAGTAATAGATGGCAAGAAGGAATTTACAGGACGAAGTTTTCTGCTGACAAACTCGAAACATATTGCTGAACTGAATTATTTGATTCATACGAACTACAAATACGAAAACGAGAAGATGCATCCGCTATACCACAGAAGCAACGACCCTTCATTGCAGCCACGGCAGGCTGCCTCCAAATCAACGACATTGCTATTAAATACCAACAACATATCGTGTAGACTGCAGACTAGCAATGGATACTGTTCACTGACGTAAAATGAACTAGTACTACACTGAAGTCAGAATGAACGTAAGACCAGTGTATGATGCTGTATACAATGATTTTATGTCATTTTGCAAAGTACTCCCACACTAAACATAACGCACAACCACTGCTTGCAAGTCGTGCACGCTTACCGAGTTACCAATGCCTAGAAATGAAAACAAAACGATTGTTCTCGCACACTGCCACGTGCAATGAACAACGAAAGACGATGAATGTGAAAAACCAACCATCAGCTCTATCACAACATCCCTATGCCACATACGTGGAATTCATCTATGACAATGTGCAAAATCGGCTGCCCAATACGTGCATAGCGGCAACCACTGAAACAATCCTAGAGACCCAAACATGCTACTAGGGATGTGACAAAGTTCAAGAATTCTAAAGTCACCAAACTTTGAATCTTTTAGGCGAGCTGACAATAAGTGAATTTGCTTACGTATGTTCAAAGACTCTGAATTTGGTTTTCAACACCAACACAGCAACACAAGTGTCAAACCAAAGTGACCAACATTCCCCCGAAGCTGTTTTTCTGTAAGCCATACACATTATGGAGGCTGTCGTAACATGATATATAATTTCAGTCACAGCAGACATTGTTTAGTTCCAATACTGTGTTACTGGTCAAGTAATATACAAAATTAAGCAACACGGGATTCAAAGAGAAAGCAGCAAAATTACTTCCGAGAGTTAATTTTCATTAAAAAGCAAATTCTTCTACAGTACTTTCTGTATATACGTGCAACAGAGAAAACATTCCGCTTAAATTTTCACTCAAATCTGCATTCATATTGCCGCTGAAATCTGCATTCAACAGTAGTAGAGTAAAGTTCGTCACATCCCTAATACTACTACACCATTCACACAAACCCCACATAACAACATACCCTGTTAAACACCACTTGTAACCGATTATCACACACTACAAAGAATACCGAACTCTGCCACAACGTTGTGCCGAAAATAATAAGTTAAAAACGCGACACAGTATCAAGTGTCGTGAACTACTTGATATGATTAAGACATATGAACACTTTCATAACAGCAAGGCCAAATAAAACCAAATTTTCTCACACCTAAACATTGTCCCAGCATTAATTCTTACCCAAAATGATGAATTACAACTCCTATGCTCACAGCTTATAGTCTACTCGCAGTGACAAAAACCTCACCCTACATTTTACACTAAAGCAAACTGTGCATCACATTCCACAAAGAAGCAACTAGAGTACTAGCAGTACTGATAAACCACACACAATTTTTAACTCCGATAATGGCAGAAAAACACACTACCACTGGCAAACGTTCACAAGAAATATGCAAATGGTTGACTTTAACCAGAGAATCATGGTGCACGTAAACAGCCCGTCAAGAGTGTAGTAAATGAGATGATAGGATGACGACGCTGAAGCTTTAAGTTTCGATGGACTCAGCATCGGCAACTGCATCATCACCGCAACTGTACGTAATCACTTTGTCATCCATGCTCGCACCGTCATCCACCTCACTGAAACCACCACACACTCACGTTCATATAACTTCATCGATTAACAATAAATACTGCTTTACTTTTTTCTTTTAAAATATTAAACTTGTGCAATGATGACCATAAACAGTCGTTAGAATTGTTATTACAAGTTATTGAAAACGTATTGATCAGAGCCTGAAAGAAAGATTTCTAGTCAGTGCCCTTAACATTCAGATACAGGGTGCCGCAGCCCAGCGATCGTTTAAACTGACCGAAGGAGATGTCCGCAAGAGCACTTCACTTTACTTTTACATTAAGATGACAACGCAGACACCGAGGATCTACTTCTTCATTTCACATTTAATCACTAAACACAACCAACAGTTGTACCTAATAAAACATAACTGTTTAATGTCAAACATTAAACATGCATGCACTTCTGGAACGGACTCAAAACTTTCCAATTTATTTACTTCTTAACAGTTTCTAGGTTTCAGCAGTTTTACCGTGTACACCAGGCAACAACAATGCAATGCAATGTAATAAGCCGCACGATTCTTTATGTAGAAATGACTAGCAAAAGCAAAACAGAAGGTTTGCTTCCCTTCTGTTTTGCTTTCACTTGATGCCACTAAGCAGAAGCTGCAAATATAAGATGCGTATAAAATACAATAGTCACTCAGATGATGTAAGGCACAAAATCTGCAAAAGATCAGCTATGCCAATTCGTCACATTCACCCATCAGTTGTGCATGTTCATCTAGCTTTACCTCACACACGGCAGCTTGTTCTTGCATCTGGTCAGACCATCAGGTGCCATCTTCCACTTCGTACATGATGTACTTGAAAAGCCAATAGCAAAGTACGCCTGGAGTGACGTACTACTTTACCTGTCAAATGGTGACGAGTCATTCTCATCGTTGCTGAAGCTCGTTCGCAGGCCTTCGTCTTCCATGATGGGCTCAAGATCTTGCGCGGCACGAGTGCTCGGCCGCATTTTGTGAAGCGTGCGGCGCGACACGGACCACGACAGACGCAGTCGTGGAGTGCGCGTCGGCTGTTTCTGATACAGTGATAGGCAGTTGGCGATCATCTCACAGCACTCCACGAATGTGGCATCATTCATCTGAACATTTCCATAGTCAACCACTGCACTGTTGTGAACATAACGGAACAGATCAAATACAACTTCAGACAATATACAACACGCCGTCAAATTACAACTACTTGATCATCCTCTGGACACTTACCATAATATTTCTGTTTTCAGAGTACCAACGTACAATGTTCACTAAACGTTTTTTGCACCGATCATTATAAAAAGTTATTAATATTTACGTTACATTACAAAATAGCTTTTCTTTAAATAAGCCTGTAAATAATTTTTTTTTGCATCTATACACAGATACATATATAAACTGAACCTAAAATTATGGTAACGTTTCATACTCGACACTCGACAGCACGCACCTGGCAATAATACTGCAGCTCGGCAACAGGCAGCAGATCGGTACAATCACTGAACGCTTGTTGGACGCTATAACTCAGCAGTGCAAGAGACAGCAAGTCCGCCTGCCAGCAAACAGAACAGAGCTTCAGTCTCATCGTAATATCAGCAACTGAAGATAGTCCTGTAGTTTATTATCTCAAAACTGTGTTCCACCAACAGCTATGAAGACCTGTTGTATATGTTAATATCACTGATATCATTCAAACCTAGCATAACATGTAAAAAAAGTAAAGTCCATCCCAAGCAACACGGGCCCATGGGGCGGCGCTGATCTCCGTTTCCTATAGCTCTCAGCCAGACACCAGCTTACACTGCGAGGCCACGAATACGGGGCTAGTGTATCACGCGGCGTGTATGTTTACTCCCCAGCTTTCGCCGGTACCAAGTTATACTGCATAACATGAGACCATGGGTAACACAAGTAAAATCAAATGCTAAAAGTAGTCCCGAACTCAAGCATAGTGCTCAAAGCATCCCATTCTCTGCAGTCCACCTATTATCACAAGCCACGTAGACCCAGCAGCAGGCTGACACTAACACTACTTTCCACCAAGCCTGCGATTACTTCCCAGTCACAAGGTCTCATGCATGGTCCTCAGGCCAGTACCAAATTTACTGCCTCGTGACAAGAGGCACGTAGGTGCAAATAACTTGCCTAAAGGTTACTGTACAGCTCACGAGTTGAACATTTGATCTCCAGAATAATACAATGCAACAAGCCAGCAAATATGGTGTAATTAAATAATAACCATTAACCAAACAAATAAAAAGAGGGCTCAGCTGCACGACTCACATGATAGCGGGTGAAGTCAAACTGACAGATGATGACTTCAAGTTTGCTGACAAGCAGCGACAGGTCGAGAGCTGGTAGGCTGCCGCTGTCAGCAAAGTCCACTATCAGTATGTTGTGAAACATACGCAGGAATGATAGCGGGTTGCACGTCGCCGCTGCCTCCATCACCTCGGCACCAAGCAGCTCCACAATCAGCCGCTCGGTGTAGATCAGATCGGCCAGCGACCCACCACACTGGCCTAGCACCAGCAGCTCATGAAGGCTAGCCGTAAGCACTGGAGGCTCACTCGCTTTGGCGGCGATGTACAGGCAACAGGTAGACACGGACGACAGGAACTTCGGGTGAACCTGTTACAGCCACGCAACGCACGGCATAGTTAATCATTAACACAAATTCACCAGCTTATTATTAGTATTATTCTCAAAAATGATGTTATGCAAAGATTCGACAATAGCACTTTACACTGTAACGATGAAAACCACACCAAGGAACGAGGCTGTTAACATTAAAATGACAATATGGAGAGACGAGCGGACTCAAATAACTGTCGAAGCTCAACATGTACAACAGTGTCTTCAGCTCGGCAGGAGGCTGCCATCCAAACAGGTACTGGAAGAAGTTATGTTCTCAATTTAACTATTAGATCGTGGAAGTTATTTTAATAAAATATGGACGAAAATTCGTATTAATATTAATCAATATCTAAATTACGTAACTATTTACTGTGTGCCTCCTTTGGCAAATAATCTCATCCATTAAGCTAACATTCGATGAACACGAGATGACATACGGAAGCAATAAACAGTATTCGAGCAATAACAGTTACAAACTGCATCCAGTGCTACTAGTCACTCGTGAGGCATATTGCTACATCAAATTTGAAGCATGATACCGATGAACTATACACCTTCTATACAGTCTAGTCTGACTGTGCTAGTAGGTGGCTCGACACTGCAAGTGGACACCAAGTCACTCTCACGACGGCCACTCTGCCGTTCCCATCAAATGCCCCGACTTCTCCTAGTATCTCGAGCTCATGGACCCCACAGCATCACTGATATAAATACAAAATTATAAATACATCATTCCTAACCTATATGTTTATATGTATGGTATATTTCGTGTGTGGGTGGCAGGTAAAACCATGCGATCCACTTGTTACACAAGGGCCATATCTGAGCGCTTTGGAGCTACAAGTAGGGTATTATAAAGTATTATATAAATTTACTTTCCTTACCTTAGTTTTACTTTTATATGCATTGTAAGTAACAAAGTAAGATAGCTACATTTTTTAGCACTCAACATTCTGCTGCTGCATCCATCACATTACACAGTGCAATAGCCAGACTTTTCCCATTTTCCCTGATCACTTTTCCACGTTTCCAGTGAAGTGAATACTGCACCAACTGCCCTCCTTACCTTTACACGGCCAAGCACCAGGTCCAGAAGCAGAACAGCGTGAGCAAATGTATCGTGACGGAAGTTACAGAAGATGTTGAGAAAACGGAGGTGAGTGACGGCGGCGTCGCGCTGCGCTGCAGTGACTACCTCGCCAGCGTTATCACCACCGTTCAACTCCAATGATCGAGGCAGGAATCCGTACACAGCAGGGGTGCAGTTTGCTAGCCGATGAAGACATGAATCCAGATTCTGATACAGCAGGTTCTTTGTCAGCAGCGCCTGCGCCTGTGTTTAACATCCACAAACCGTTTCAATGAAGTCGCAACTGAATAACTGATACGCTTGCCCATTCAAGGGCATTTACATTAGTGACAAACGGTGATTCAATAACTCAGACATGCAGACATATAGGCCAATATACCCATAAGGCATTAAAAGGTAAGTGGCTGGGTACATTCACTACAGAAGTAAGCACAAAAATAACAGTGTATGAACAAAATATACAAAATCTTACAAGCAAGTAAACAAAGCATTTCATTTTAAAAGAACAGTGATTAATAATTCCGCACCACAAATCCACGATATAACTACAGATCTACACTGTAGTCAACTTTGCGCACCTGTAATAGAAGTTTTAGCTGTCCTGCGCAGTCCAGTCCAGGACAGTCGGTAGCAAGGCCTCGGACTACTAGCGGTGACCATGTCAGCTGCTGCAGCTGCCTACTGATGCCATTGATTCTGTTATCTAGATCCACATCCTCCTGACCCATCGTTCATGCTGTTATCGACTCATCAGAATGCCAATCAGCTGCCACCTGCAAACATACACATTTACACAATGCTGCTGTCATGTAATTATCCTCCTCTGCACATTCACTTTTGGTATTCAGTGCATTAAACATAAAAGCAGTCTTATGATGGCAAAAAAATCGTTCAGCTTCTGTGAGACTATACCCAGACCTCCCTCGCTGCCCCTGTACCTCACTTCCATGGTCCACCTCTTCCCCAGTGGAGTCCAGAATAACATCAGTCCTCCAGACTTAATCAACTGTTTGAACTGTACTAGTTCACCTCACTACTGACGGTCGACGACAGAGAACTCGTTTCATGCACAGTTGCACAACCTTCAATTCAGCAGTTGCGCAACGGGCCTGCAGAGCTGAATGCAAAATTCAGCTGAAAGAGAAAGTGAAATATGTAAAGCGTAATTATGCAATATTCTTCATCGTGTATACATGAAAATAAGGTGGCGAGCATTTATGCGTTATTACCAGACAAGATATTAGAGTCATTTCACCCTACATAGCAAACTCCAAAATAAAAATACAACAGCCAGGGCGTTGCCCATTTAGGCCAGCAGCTCTAATGGCCGCCACTACTTGCCATCGCAAAATATTCCATTCGCCGTGCAACAAAACCGTCGACCAAAACTCACAAAATCACATACCATGAGACGTGCACACATTTATTATATTAAGAAATGTGCATTTTTACCTCGAATAACAGTTTTAAATCACACAATTATGCAATGTTTGTCTGTCGAAAAAACAAACATTAACATATAACCTCGACCTGCGTCATCGATTCAGGCCTGCGGCTGCTAGCGGACGGGCCAACAGGCCGACATTTCACTGCCAACGTGTGATGTTTGCGCAAAATAGCACCTACCTTCACTGCAATACTTCTTTTATCAAAATAGGCAGACCATGAAAATGGTGTGCAGTTATCGTAATACTCAAGTAGCTGTAGAAAAACTACCAGTAGCGGCAAAACTGTGCTGAGAAATTACGGCTCTATTTTATAGTTGTTTTTTCGCGGAAGAATACAAAGGACGCTCGTTGCCCCCGCAGGTGCGCATTATTTTTATCATTCCTTCGCGTAGCCCCTGTCTGGCGGCGTGGGGTGGTTG
>Ga0209255_1000105_pt1 | contig 15341 bp, 8 predicted proteins | sample WorMetvaBAHAMAS2_FD_187394 | JGI IMG/M metagenome (GOLD analysis project Ga0209255, IMG submission 187394) | Marine gutless worms symbiont microbial communities from Max Planck institute for Marine Microbiology, Germany - Olavius vacuus... | ecosystem: Host-associated > Annelida > Digestive...
GTTTCAAGTGGTCGACGTCGCGAATCCTGATACGGTAGACGCGTTGCTGGAGCACGCCCCACACCTCATAGTCCACGGGATTTAGGTCAGGGCTATTGGGTGGCCACAGCAACGGTGAGATGAAATCTGGTGTATTGCGAGACAAAAACCCCACGGTGTCACCAGCTCGGTGAGCTGGAGCATTGTAAGTGAAGAAGTCTCCTGCTAGGGAACGAATCGCCGGCAGAAGGTGCTGACCGAGCAAGACGTAACGGTAACAAGCGCCATTAATTTTTACACCAGGCTCAATGAACATCAGTTCGGTAGTTCCAAGTAGCGACACGGCGACCGATACCATGACAGATTTTGAGAAAGTGAACCGAGTACGCAGATACCTGCCTCTTCTGGCTTCCAAGTGGGGCATACACGTGATCGTTGTGAATCCGTATTTTCCATATTTGAAACTTCTGTTTTTGAGTTCCATTTTTAAAACAACTGTTGCTCAGAAACTGTGCGGTGGATTTTGTTAAAATTTGCGATGTTTACATCAGAAAGATGATAATTAAAGCTGCTAAGAGGATATTTAATTCTGATAAGATATGCCGTAGTTATAGTGATTTGAATTTTAGCGTCACTTTTTTGGAACACAGTGTATTTCCTGCTGCCATTGGGGATTACAAAACTGAAGAAAGTTCGAGAAACTTCGACGACTCGTTCCATTCACCTCCGAGACGAACAACTACGCTTTACACTTGGTGAAACGAACTTAGTTGCTAACTTAATTACTTCTAGCGCTGGGGTGGGTGTGAGTGGCGCTGCGGTGATAGACAGCTACGTCCAGCAGTAATCCTCGACGTCGTCAGCTGTCCAGTCCGCCATTCATTAACATTGCCAAGTAGCTGCGGCCTCACGTAGGCTCCATTCAGCATGAAGGTCAGGCCAAGGTTAATAATTGAAACATTTCGTGATCGTCGTCGACCACGTCGCATTACGTCCATGTCAGTATAAGACGTCAACGTCTCGGCGCCGGCCAGGGACCGCGGCCGTCGCCGACGGACCACTCCGGCATGCGGCGGAGTGAGCCGGAGCGGCCGCCTTGACGGGCAGCCAGCCCAGCGGCCCCATCTCGTTATACGGGCTGTCAACTGTCGGTGCGTCGGTGCCTCGTCGTCGTCGCACAGAAAAACGGGCTGTCACGCTGAAGATGACGAACGCCCTGTCCAACAAGTGATCGCTCACTCGCCGACCGAACTGGCCACGGCCGACTCAGTACATACCGGCCGATAGCCGTACCATTCATCATTGAGTGAGAGGAAACCGCGGTCCTGTAATGACATATTACTACGTCATTAATGTGATACTATTCATAGATCGTCGTATTGCTTCGACAGGACAGATATTTCGCGGGTTTCCGCTAGGCTTGACGTTATCGCCGTTTGTTGATAAAGGACAGCGAGCTGTCATAGAAAATGTCAAAGGCGCGCAGCAAACACCAATCAGCTGTCCACATTGCGTATGCATTAAATATCAGCGTTGAGGACCTACTTTATCGCAGAATATAGTCTCAACTTGTGTGATTCAGAGCAAATCACATAACATTTCGTCAGGAGGTTTTTAGTTTATTAGATCACTAATCAATCTGCGTTTTAGTCACGATTTATCGTACTACGTCCATGTTTACCCCCGGTTGTAGTTCTTCAATGCACGCCATCTGTCTTCACTTTTCCATTCGTACGTACAGTCTGTTTCCTGGGTCATACACATCACGCCTTATTGCATCTCAGTGACAATGTCGACTTGTAAATTGTAATATCTTACACAATATATTTTACAGTTACTGTGCATTGTATATCGTATGTAACCTCGTTGTTTTGTAGGGAGCGCATTACAGATGTCGTTGTATATGATTTGCGTTTGTATATGAACGCAGTTTTACAATGCTGTGTTCTCACCGACAGTAACAAAAAATATTGTACTTATAAGTAAACGTTGTGCATTAAACATCACTGCAGCTCGTTTCTTATAGCTGTCAGTTGAGATTTATTCTTGTTTTTTGTTTGTTTTGACGAGTTTAAAGGCCTAAAATGGCTAACAACATTTATATATAATAAGTAAGTAAGTCAACGAATGTTCATTAACGTGACGTGAGTGAAGTTACTTCGAGGTTGCGGTACATCAACAAGTCACGCTTTAAAAGACATCTGAAACAGTTCGGCCTTCAGTGCGAAAAGTGTTCAGCGACGGTGCAACGTGTACTGTCAGAAATGCTATTCCACGCCGATGTGACAGAGGAGGCAGCGAAAGTACGTCCTCTGATCGTAGCATGGCGAACTCTTGGAATGACGTTAGGCTTATAGGCTTAATAGTGTGAGCAAATGTGCAAACACCCGCATATACACCTGTCCAATAGACCTACAAATTACGCCTACTGCTTTGCGGAGACTCTAAATGATACGCACAGCATTTCAGCAGCGAACGAAAATAACTCGAATGCGAGTTCAGTTAGTATCGCAACTATTCCGTCAACTGCAGACCACGGATCGGCCGCCGATCCTGGATTTCTGCGGCTCTGAGTCCGCAAGCGGATTCGTCCTTCGCACTCGACACACGTCCGGTAGGCCTAGATTCTGCCAGTCGGCTTTATTGATTTGATCGATCTGTGACCGGGGCTGGGTGAACGTCAGATAGGCCCCACTGACGGACGTGGGCCCTCGTGTGCTTCGGTCCGACCGTGTAGTACATGGACGGCGGATTGGTTGCGTCCCAGCACGGACAACTAGCTGCCAAAATGAACGATGAACCTGCTTTAACGCCTATATATCTCCGCACAGCGGACACTATTGCGCATTAGAACTTCTATTATTATGCGTTCCTCCCTCTATAGGTATAGGCGCATTATGCATACGCACTGCGGTGTCGGTCCGTCCATCCGCCTGTCTGTCTTGCGTCTTCCCAAAAGATGAAAATTAACATGATATATTCTAGAAAACTCAAGCACGACGGGAGACTGTTTGCGCACTGCTACCTCAGCAGAATGTCAAAACGCACAGGAAATAGAACATAGTCGAAACACAATTTAATTTAAAGATTATTGTAAGAGAAATGTTTTGAGTAGCCACAGTAAGATGCACAGTGTCGACACAGCGTCGTTAGACTGAGAGAGGGAGAGAGAGAGAGAGAGTATTTATTCGCGATAATGGCAGTCTGCCAGAAAGGGACAACTCCCATCGATGCTGGCGACCAAACAACAAAAACAATACAAAATTACAGTTGCAACAAAGATCTACCAAATCAGTACAGTTATAAGCACACATACCGTTATTTAACACTGTTCATACGCGCGGACCAAAATAACATAGGATTTAAAGGGTATCTAATAAGCAAAGTTTCAAAGTGACGTTTAAATATATTTTGGGACTGTATTTTCTTCAGTTCAGTAGGCAGCTGGTTCCATAGTTGCAAATTCTTGGACAAGTTTTGAGGTCACAAGTTTGAAGAAAAACGTAAGAGAGCCATACAATAATCAGAACTTAGCAAGAAAGGCAAAGGTAGGCCCTGCAAAGTGACTATTCTATCAGATACACTTAAGGCTAAGCACTCGCGTAATCGAAAAGCACTGTTAAAGAGATGACAGATAAGAAGAACGAAAACTAAGAACAGTACAGATGGCAAAACAAGAAACAGACAGACAGACGGACGGACAGACATACATACAGCGAGACAAGAGGGAAGGGTTACCTCTCTAGCTTCTCGGCTGACGACCAATTTGTGCCAACGATCATCATTAAAGCGCCGTTGAGCGGCGTTAAGTGGCATGGAGCTGGGCGGCGGGTGAAGTCGTGTCTCGAAGACGCCGGACTTGAGCTGGACTCGGACGACAAGCTCTTCGTCGCGTAACTCGGCCAACACGAAGTCGTCGTCGTCTCCTGTCAGACAAATCACACCCGACCTCGCTCATCAATGTCAGCGTCGACTGTTCTGACAGTTAGTCGAACACCTCGCCTCGCCCTGCAGCGTGTTCGCCAGGCGGACTTCTTCTACGTGTGTACCCGAAAATGTCATTTCTACAACAACTTTATCAGCTTCAAGAAACGCTTATTACAACGCACCTGTTTAACCAATAAGCCATTTAATGCATGTCGTCGCACTTATGTAACCTGTGCTTGAAGTTTCGCATACAGCGGACTATGTTGTCGTATGATGATGATGATGATGATGATGACGACGACGACGATGCCCCGGTCACAGATCGATCAGATCAATAAAGCCGACTGGCAGAATAATGACAATAATAATAATAACTAGAGAAGGTGGCAGTTGCGATGCACTGCAGCTTGAGGCCGCTAGGCCCATCGTTCTTGGCTGTTTTTGGCCAAATTTGTACAGCGCATGCGCACAAACTGCTACTCATGAGCTTCCTGTCAAATTTCTGACATCGCCGTTAGATTCAACGACTCTGGCTTGCTAAAAGACAGTAATAATTTGGCGATCAGACGACGTTCTCGGGCGTTTTTCCTGTACAGACTGAAACTCGGCCATATTTCTATTTCCTGTCTATTTGACATAATGACCTTGAACCTGTGTCACATGTTGCTCTCCGAACTGCGATAATTTTTTACCGTTTGTTCTCGTTCAATTTTCCTGACTTATAACTTATACTACTGATACGTTACGACACACTGTGGCCTTCGATCTTGAAGTTGTAGTGTCTTGGCTGTGACGTGATCAAACTCCGTACCAGATTTGAGCGAAATCAAAGCATCCGTGGCCGAGTTACGGCGATTTAAACATTGAAAATTTGGGGCTAACCGCCATCTTGGATTTCACGTTAAGTGAATTTCAACAATTGCGCAGCTTTCAAAACCGTACAGTGCACCAATTTACCATATTTCAGCAACATCGGACAATCCACGACTGACTTATTAATTATTGAAGAAATTTTTCGCTTCCCTTTTCAGAAGGTACCAATAAGCTAACAGTTCACAAAGACGGGAGCGGGCCGAATTATACCAAATTTGGGGATAACATTAACCAATCATGGTCCCCATACTCCTTGCATGCAGCGCGGTATAAAGTAGTTGAAGACAGACTCATGCGGTCTGCGACAAAAATGTAGTACAAAGAATGTACTAGTTTTTAGCAATATGACCATTATGTCTTATGGTGATATTCGCAGAAGTTTCTGAAGACGAATTCGTTAGACAGTGGCACCCCATAAAAGTGATAATTTGATTAGTACCGCGCGATATCTGGCACACGGTGCGAGATGGGATGTAAGTTAGTATTATTCACTAATAGAAAGTCGCATACGGGCTTTCGATTCGTACAAAGAATTAGTGACCTTAAACGACCTTGAACGTCGTAATAACAGCCGACCGGCGCTATCTCTACGGTAAATGAGCTTCCTGTTTAGATTTCCGATATATTCGCTCCATTTCGCAACCAGAGCGCTTCAAATGCGACAGAGGTCGGAAATCGACGCCAAATTTCGGACATTTTAGCTCCTGAAATGGGGAGGGATGAGCGAAAGGTCTGAGTGGATTTCTCGTGCCATAGCTGGGACCCAAGTCACCAACCACTGATTAAGTTTGACTGGGCGCCGAGCGGCCGTCTGAGAGACGAGAGTTTGGCGGCAGAAAAGTTCAGCAGTAAAACATACGGCCTCCCAACTGTCATCGGGCGGCCTAATACATGTAATAATCTGACGTAAGCCGACTTAGCCTAAGACATGGCATCAAAATTAAAAAAAAACTAAATAAAAAAATTAACTAATCGCAAAACGCATACGGGCTCGGATTGGTACAAAAACCGTGACCTTGATGTGACCTTGAACGGCTAATGACCACCTCCCAACTGTCATCGAGCGGCCTAATAATAATCTGACATAAGCCGGCTTAACCTAACACATGGCATCAAATAAAAAAGAGCTAAATGAAAAAAAAACTCAAACAAGAAAAGCCGTTGAGCAAAATAAAATCGTTAAACAGTCCGAGAATCCGTTGAACTGAACTAAAGAAAACTCGAAAGCACATCGTGTTGCTGAGGAGTGAGAAGTTGAATGCGGAGCGTGTGAAATATGTGTATCGTTATAAGTCGGAAATGAGCGCACTAATCAGTTCACGCGTCACATCGCGTCTGCATTAAGAGCTGCTACTACGACGTCGTCCGTCGACGGTCACCGATGGTAAACTGCGCTCGCCGATACGCTTCGAAGCGGAGCAAATTAAGAGGAAACCGGTAGTAACCGATAGCGGAAGAAAAGTGGTAGTTGGCGGAATATGACAGAATCTATGAAGGCAGCTGAGTTGCCAGCGGCCGGAGCAGGTTGCTGGCCGGTGCCTGACCGCCTGCGTGGTCAGAGCGATTAGCACGGCTCGTCGCTCGTGTATCGACCACCACGCGACTACTTGTTGGATGGTAAACATGGCAGCGAACACAGAACAGAGAAATTTACTATCCTACTGTCGTTTTGTCGACATTGCGAGTCTTCGGCGGCGGCTCTGACGCTCGGAGAGTGACGGTGGCGCCGCCCTGGTGACAGTGAACGTTTTCCAGCGGTATCGTAAGGGTGTCCTCCCCCAAAACGTCAAAACTCGCAGCGCAGAAGTCCTCAAATCGTCACAGACAGACCAGCGCTGTTAGGAACCACAGCGACCGGTCGACGGACCGAGATTTACCGCTAAGTAGAGCAGTGTGGTGCGGTGCGTACCCGGCGTCAAACGAGCCTTCGTTCGCACTGCTGGACAGCATGGTTTCTAGGCCATGGCGTGTAACGAGACCACTTGGTACTCTAAGCTGAAATCGGGGACGAGAAGTGAGATTCCGCTGCGTGATAAATATCATTACAAAAACGCAATTGAAAACATTTTTAATCGTGGAGTTTGCTTGCTTGCTTACATACTTACTGAAAGAAGCGGAACCATAAAAAGAAGTTAATCTTACGATGTGCGAGTATCAACGGCACATGAAAAAATCTCTAAAATATTCCTCTCCCTAGATGGTTTGTGTACGTACTGCAACCGGGTTTTCTTTATAGCTGGACAAATGACTTAAACTCTTCCGTTAAAACACTAACGCGACCCGCCCATAATCAAGAACGCTTATGATAGAGAGTCTACCTTTATTCCTTCAGACTAACAAGAACGACGGTGCATTAGAGGTTTCGGCGACGACACGCCGTATAGATCGGCATTGCGTGTATCAGCAAGTCGTTCAAACGCAGTCGCCGACGGAAGGAAGGTTACCACGGCGTGCCGATGCTGTCCAGCAAGCTTGCACTCATCCCCGGTAAACTGGCGAGACGGCGTCGTCTCGCGTCAGCTATAGCGACACATCAAAGCAGCTGGTCGCCAACAAGCGACGCCGTCCTGCTCCTGCTGCTGCTGCTGCTGCTGCTAGCGTAGCATCGCAGCAATGACGCACGCCATCTCACTCACTTCAGTCCATTACTAAATGACAACCTCCAGCAATTATCTCGCCGATTTAGCCCCGATTAATTCCGTCAACGAATCACTGTTATCGTCGTCGTCGTTTGAACGTTGATAGCACACCATTTACGCGAAGAGACACTTTGAGAATTTTATAGACGCGCTTGCAGCCAGAAGAGGAATTGATGAACAAAACAGTAACATGGGAATAGTGATATAAAAATACACACGACTTTTGAAGAGACTTTTGAAGACACTTGGGTTTTTCTAGGGCTGCGGCGCATAGCGACTGTTGCTGTTTTTGCGCCTTGTACACATATTCTTACTTACTTACTTACTTGCACGTACAAATATTATAATATAAAATATAAAACGCAAACACGAATTGTCGAAATCAGTAGGTATATTGGTGGTTTCTCTTTATTTTTATGAAAAAAATACAACGTATTATTGCAGTCAACTGAACTCGTTTCGAGAAACTTCGTATAGCTTTAAAACTACGGGTTTGAATTTTGAAGCCATTTAGGCCTAAGCGGTAATGTATCCTGGCTCGTTCTGTAAGTCGAATAACAAAGTGCAGATTTGCAGTCACTCGATTTTGTCATTAACAAGTTCTTCTTGAAACTCTTCACAACTAAAGTATTGAAACTGTGAGGTATTGTCAAGAGTACTTGACTTCTCTTTACCGAGTGTATTATGGGCCAAGCGAGTAGCTAGGTTTGAAGTGAGCTTCGAGTGTTTTTTGTCTGTGCTATAATTGTTTGATTTCGTTTGTATTGCTTACTGTTTGTTGTCTGTCATGTTTGCTTGGTGAATAAAGATTCCCATATTTCACGGTTCACTCTGACCATTGTGTTGACCCTGAAAGCTAATCTGTTGGGCAGCGCGAAGCAGTTGCACTCCCCTGTGACGAAACTTCATTTCTCTTCGTTTTCTGTCTTGCTTCTGCAACTGACTGGTGCGTGAAGGTGACTTTCATCATTATTAGCGAACTGCAATCAACAGTACAGCTGATGAATGCCACCAATGCGTTCAGTCGAGATGCGGGCATTCCCTCCCCTCCCTGGACGTTTCCACACGGACATTCCCCCGGCTACATCTCCTTAAACGTAAAAGCGTATGCTAATGATGTCAATAAAGGGTAAAAGTCAAGGTCCGGGTTAGGGTTAGGGTTAAGGTTATGAAATAGGGTTATTAAGTGTTTTGCATTTAAGTAATGGCGATCTGGTGAAAACGTCCGTGGGAACGTCGTGGGGTTAATGTCTTACGCCCGTTCACTCATAAACACTACACAATTTTACAGCTTCAATCAGCGACCACCAGGCGGCGCTGGCTGCATGTACAGTCAGTCAGTCGCACTGTCGCTGTTACAGCTGACCGACACGGACCGTCCTGCCACCCATGTTCAACGTCATTATCGTCAACGAGCGCATAAAGCTCACTATTGCCGTTACAACAGTCCAACAGCTCCGTGCTCACTGCCAGCGTGTGCTGTTGTGGGTCATCCGGACCAACGTCACCAAAGATCTCCGTTACGAAGTGTTTTTGAAGCTGCTTGACTCCTAACTTAAAGCAGCCAGCCTTAACTCATCGTGTTTACTGGTTTAAGCCGCCCGGCGCCACGTCGACAGTCTTATCTTGTCATCAACTACTAATCTCCCAGCACGTCGAGCGGCGCCCCGACAATATACTATCTATCTCAGAGCCTCGTTTCTACTTGAAAACTGGCTCCGATATTTCGCCCGCCCCTCCCCTCATTTTGACGGGTGGAAGTCCAAAATTTCAGTTGTTCACGTTTTTAAAAAGAGCAAAATATCTGAAATCTCAATATCTACAACAAACTTGCGAAGCGCCGAATATTGGCCAACGCCTCCCCAGACTTGGTACAGTTCGGGGCGTCCAACGCTGAAAACTATGGGCTCATCGGGAGGGGGGTCCCTAAAACGGGCCGGGAAAGTTTGACACATCAGCAACTCAATCATGCTTGGATTTTTGCTGAAATCTGGCACGCTGCTGCATTATGTGACTCGTGTAAAAACTCTCTTACTTACTTACTTACTTACTAGCTTGCGCTGTATCAACTTGTGTTCAATTTAATCTACACCGTAACTCCAAAAAACGTTTTAACAATTCAACGTCCGTCAGTTGTTGTTGCAGTTACGATGGGCGTACAATTTCTCACTCGAAACGTTCGTCTGGGAATGGACTTCAACGCTGTCACTCAGCCATGGCACTGAGGGAGTTCCGCATCGCTGCGTAAACACAGAAAAGCCATATCCAGAGTTTCAGACTGGGGCGTTTTCTGCGGCTGCAGCGAGGATTGGATTGAGCAAGGTTTACCGTCCCACTCGACACATTTTAGGTCATTTCGGAGGGCGTGGAACAGTATACCACAACAGAGCAGGGCCGCCTCCACACTACACTGACATTCCGGAAAGAGAACAAGTCTCAACTTTTCGTCAGTCATTTGGCTGACAGAAATCTGCTACCTAGCAAACTGCCAGTGCCAGCTGTGCGGCATTATAATGTCAATAATTTCTGTAAAGTGCCCCGCAACTTTTTAACAATAAACATGTCGGTTATCGTTGATGCGTGCTGCGCCTCCTTATCAAGAACAGAGAAGTTTGCCGAGATGAGAAACTTGTTTAGCACTGACAGTCACTGCCAAGCAGTGCGCTCCGGTAGTTTTAACACGTGGCACGGGTGTGGGCGGAGCGACTGACCATTGCTGACCATCGGAAGATTGACCACTGTGAAAAATATGTGCGGTCTTCGGACTGAATATCTCTGGCGGCTCGAATCCGTGGCGAGATGTATCGCGAATGCCTGTGTGTACGAGAAAGACGCCGACGCGGATCGGTGAAAAGTTGTCTGCTGTGGAACGATGAAAAGCGCTCAACAACACTTTGTCATCGCCGTAGAGACAAAAACACTAAAAGAAGACTACGACGTTGTGTTAAGGGAACTGCGGACTTGCGGCGGACCGAACTTCCGAAAATGCACGCACCTCTGCAGCCGACCGGATCGGGACATTTTCCGTATGGACGGCGCGTCTCACGGCTCAATCGTCGTCCGGCGTCCGCCCGCCAACACCACGGAAATCCCGCGACACATATATCAGTGACATTCCGTCCTCCGCGTCGAAGGCGACAGTCAGTGCGTCCCTCTTAGGCTCAAGCGGGGACGATAGAAAACCAGTAAAGATCGCTTCAGAGCGCCACGGAGATCTACAGGTCCCAGCCTACATGGCAGTCGAGCCCGGCCCGAGTCATCTAAGACGGCCTTATTGTCCGCCGTCCGTCCGTACGCCATTCAACGTCGTTCTGTTTACGACCGTCTTCACAAGCACACGTGAGCATATTCGCCATACATAATATAGCAGTATGTGGCCGTAGGAAGTGTATAGGACATCCCCTTGGTGTATTTTTTTCATCGCATCGCATTGCATTGCATTCCTTGTCTTGTCTTGTATTGTTTTGTTGTACAGTCCATTATTGTGTTTATTATTTATTTGTTACCTTTTTGATTTTTAGCCTTCTGGCTACAAGTTCAATAAACTGAATCTGAATCTAACCCCACCCCCTCCGGACATTCCCTTCGGACTTTTCGCTATACCACAGCTTAAACGTAAAAACTTGCTATCCCCATCCATAATCCTAACCCAACCCTGACCCCAACCTTAACCTAATTCTAAATTAATAAAATTAGCAAGTTTCTGTACATTAAAGCAGTAGTACCCAAGAGAATGTCCGGGCACCGGGAGACTGCAGCAGCGACTGTACGAAGACACTAATCCTTACTTGCATGGCTGCGTTTGCCAACTTTGTCAACTATTTTTTCTGTTAAAGATTACAAATATGACGACGACGACGATGATTTTGGAATGTCTGTCACACGCACATACACTAGATCTAATAGTCACTGATTACTATCACGAATCACGGTATGCTATGGCGGTGGGATTCCAGGACGTCAAAACTGCGCGCTAATTGCGGACTGCCATTCCAAGCCGACGACTTGATTACTAATTATCCCCGTGAAAACTTTAGCTTTGTAGAGAGCTAAATACACTGTTAGGCAAGGCCATAGGCAGAAATTTATTTAGGATATCTTTTATCGCCTCCCTTCTATTCCTTTATTTCTGCTCATTCCTTCCCTCCCCTCCCTTTCCATTCGCTGCGAAGCGCTCCCCCAGCTCATATCCAGGTCTGTGGAGCACTGCCCAGATGCATTTCATGGGCATCAAAATGCACCCGCGGCCGGGACTGTGCACCGCACCGCACTGGCCAGAGTCATTGCGTTGTGCATGTTACGTGGTTACGTCCATGAAACCACGAACAGGAACACCAATAAAGAGATCGCTGCATGGTCAACATACGTAACCACTCTATTAGTCTATAGACACTGGCTTGTCTTTGTCAATACGAATACACGGAAATCTGTTGTGCACAACTGCTGTCAGCGCTTGGCGATTCTTGCCGTCATAGCGAACTGCTATATACAACATTGTTGCCTTTACGTCATCCCCGTATTTGACGAAATATAGTGCACGTTCACTTAATTTCGTACACAGATGCCTCTCCCATGATTCAGATCTGATTAGATTTATATATTATTACTGCATAAATTATTGCCTCGGTAATTCGAGTACTGGTAAGAATGTTATCTTCTGTCTGCAGCGGTATAACTGTAACGTGGAAAAACTATTCTCCGGGCATATGAACAGCATTATCATCAAGTCACGCATTACCCGTTCTACTGACTGTCCACACACTGCATTGGCTAATCTGCTGCACGAACTTATAATAGTTAAAGACGGTTTGTTGGTGCTGCCTGATGCCAGTTAATATTAACAGATAACGCATCTTTACAACGGGATAGTATTCGGCGATTATCGATCTTCGATATCAGGACTGGTCTCTCTACTCACCAGACTGGCCCCAATTGTCTCGGGTCATCTTTAAATGGTTTCGGTTGCCGTTATCGCGAGCTTTTCTGCGACCGAACAACGCGGTCAGTGGGCCACGCTGTATATAGAGGTAGGAGGGACAGCAGGGGACTGGCACTGATGCCTCGGTTGTGAAGTAATGGACACCACACGAGAAACAAATAAGGTGAACGTTCTGTCGCGTCTGTTTGTTATACTATAACAATCGAAAGCCTCCACCTATGAACTTCTTTTCTGGTATGCAGGTACATCTTCAGAAGATAGAGATCAAGGTCATATATCAAGGTCATCGGATCAAGGTCAAGGTCACAAAAACAAAAAACATCCGGCCACCCAGGCTTCTGTGAGAGACATGGCACAGTGTCCATCCAGTGTCCAGTGTTCATGGCAAGTCCATTGAGGTCATTCAGAGGTCGAGCTGTAAGGCAGACTGAGTTGGTTGGATGGGGCGGTGGCAGACGATGGACCTGGCGTGGCGGACCTAAGATGGCTGAGGTGACGCACTTAGGTAGCGGATCTACAGTGGCTGACCTGGGTGGCGACATAGGGTGGGGGAGCTAAGGTGGCGTACTAGGGGTGGAGGACCTAGGGTGGCAGATCTGGCGTGGCGGACCTAAGATGGCAGAGGTGACGAACTTAGGTAGCGGACCTACAGTGGCTGATCTGAGTGGCGGACATAGGGCGGGGGAGCCAAAGTGGAGTACTAGGGGTGGAGGACCTAGGGTGGCAGATCTGGCGTGGCGGACCTAAGATGGCAGAGGTGACAAACTTAGGTAGCGGACCTACAGTGGCTGATCTGAGTGGCGGACATAGGGTGAGGAGCTAAGGTGGCGTACTAGGGTGGCAGATCTAGAGTGGCGGACCTACGGTGGCCGACCTAGAGTGATTGACAGCGAAAAGTGTCGGACGGCGATCTCTCCCCTTGTCATGAGGATAATATTTTAATTTTGACCACAGGAAGAGAATAGTGAGACATTAGTAAGTAAGTATTAGTATTGACGGCTGACTGATCACTTTTTTTGCTAACTGTCATGCTTGTAGATAGTTTCCTTGCCTTAATTTTAACTTCTAACACCGGCGATTGCGGCATGGTAGCATTTCTTGGCATGCAGGTACATCTTCAGCATAGGTCAAGTTTGACTATGAAGGTCATCAGGTCAAGGTCAAGGTCACACGAGCAAAAAAGCGTGCCTGTATATCCTGTTTGCGGGTGGCCTGCCTTCGATCAAAGGCAATCATGATTGTGTTGATGATTAGATCGGTGGTATGTCTACTAGGCTGCTAGCTGCATCGCATGTCCGACTGTCCGTCAACTCCGGCAATGACTGGCCTCATAATGCGCTGGGCTACTTAGTTTACGCCAATCACTTGAGAGGTTATGATCATCTTTATTCACCAGAATGGTACAGAACACATAAAAAGAGAGAAAAATACAATAATAACGAAAATAGCCTTATCTAGAAATCAGTGCAGAACACATTAACAGTCATTAAGCGTTAAAAAGCATAGTCCCTCTACATCACATAAAAGCCAGCTGCAGTGACGGGGATGCCGCGGACATGAGCTGCTGCCGAGCAGAGTCGCATGCGACATAAGCGACCAATCAATCGGTCAGTGCTGCATGGCGGAACTGATTAAACCGTTCAAAGTCCTTGTCGTCGTCTTCTGCCCTGTTCAACTGATGAATTTCTCCAGCACTCGCTACAGCCGAATACAAGTGGCGAACCCAGAGTGTAAACGCATCCGGGCGAGGCGTAGCCAGGGGAGACCAAGGTCAGACGCAGACGATCGATATATGAGATCATGCAGAAAAGCGGGTTGAGTGCCAGTTGGGCCGCATCGTCAGATGAGAAAGCAGAGTGTATAGAAATTAAGCTAAACAATGGCTACGGATTCTAACCCTAACATAATATTTTGCTGCTGTTCGTTTGTTAAACTTGTCTCTTGACTGTCACCAAAGCCATGATACCTACAGTGCCTATAGTTCAGTCCTCCATTTTCTAGTCATGCATTTTCCAGTCCTGCGTTTCTCAGTCTTCCAATTTTGGCCCTATTTTCCAGTCCAGTTGGTCCGTCTTTTATCTATTTGATACCGCATTTTCGATCCTGCATTTTCAGTCGACCACAACACCGACATCATGACTCAAGCCTATCACACCATACCTATCGCCACTTTTCACCAGATTAAATTATTTACTACAGGCCTACCTAAGAACAACTGCGTACAGGTGAATCTCTTCCAGAAAGTTGATTCTAGTGACTGCAGTCACTGCAAACGTCACAGCATAACTCGGCTTAATGCACAAACGCATTTTAGAATCTAAATTCACGGCGTATATCAGAACATATTTGTATGTTGTTGTACAGTGCATTATTGTCTATTTAGTTTTTTTGAATCTGAATCTGAACTATGTGAACACTGTTCTGATATACGCCGTTCAAGGTAATTCAAGTTCACTGATGTCGGTACCAATCGAAAGAGCGTATGCAACTTCCTATGAGTGATTAATACTAACATACAACGGTCCTATCTCGCACCGTTTGCCAGCTGCCGCGTAGCAACTGTCGAATTATCGCCTTCGCCTTCGACAAAGAGTACCTCTCATTAACGTACTCGTTCTCGGTAATCTCTGCGAATATCGACATGAATCACATATTGCTAAAACTAGATTCTTTGGACTAGATTTTGCAGATAGTATGAATTTATCTTCCACCAAATTTACGTAATTGGCTCTAAATCTACCAAATTCCGTAGAATAATCTACAATACTAACAGCACAAGTCGTGTCCGATATGGGGGTGTGGAGAGGTGTGCGGCGTCCAGCTGGCTGCAGGCCGTCGATGCAAAATAACGGCCATTACGCCGTTTAAGGTCATTTAAGGTCACCGATTGTGGTACCAATCGAAAGCCCATATGCGACTTCCTATTAATAATTAACACTGACTTACATCCTATCTCGCACCGTTCCGAAGTTACTGCAGATTAT
>Ga0209255_1000106_pt1 | contig 15334 bp, 8 predicted proteins | sample WorMetvaBAHAMAS2_FD_187394 | JGI IMG/M metagenome (GOLD analysis project Ga0209255, IMG submission 187394) | Marine gutless worms symbiont microbial communities from Max Planck institute for Marine Microbiology, Germany - Olavius vacuus... | ecosystem: Host-associated > Annelida > Digestive...
AGAATCACGATAGCGGCCATCTCTCAGTGTTGCGTGGGATCAACGAAACGACCGTCTGGCTAGCCGACCCTTCGCTTGGTAATCGCACCTACAGCCGGTGGCAATTCTTGGATATGTGGGACACGCGAACCGGCACGACCGAAAATGCCGAATTGAAAGGCAAGATTCTGCTTGTGTTCCCCGCCGACGGAAAGGCCCGAAGCCCGTCAGACTTCTTTACCAAGACACCAAGGCGACAAACGGCCCTGGCGGTAAGGCGACTCCGGGCTTTGCCTGAAACCCAGGCATCGATGCGCTAGCCACGTAAAAGCCTGTAGAGGCTTTCCCTGGGTCGTGGGACAAGCTAGGGTACTCCGAGAAAACGGCTTAGAACGCCTCTTTGTGGCTCAGAGGCCATGCTCTGACTGCCGCCATGGCTCGTGGCGCTAAGAGCAAGTTAGGAATGGCTACGGATTACGCATGAGCGTGTACTGTGGTAGCCTGACAAACTACTGTCATCATCCATTACCGGGAAGGGATGCCCGGACCAGAAACACTCGCTAATTTCGAGGCATAAATAGAAAGGCCCGCGCGGGAGGTCTCATTCCAGCGCGGGCCAAATAACCGTAACAGTATTATGGCAGCAACGGTCGATGAAAATCCTACCTGCCCAAATCCCCTGTTGCAAGGTTTTAATCACGGGGACTTGGGAAGTGACGACTGCCCGCTCCCCGCTTGCCAAGCTGGGGATCGCACGTGGGCAGGCCCTACGCACCGCGTGAAAACCTAGGCGGCAATTTCTGCGGGCACGATCCGCAGAATCCCAGGCTCACGCTGCCGAAGCCACCCAAGACCGGCAAGGGCGGCATTCCCCGTGTTCTCACGCTTTGCGCGGAAAGGCTAAAGGACTACTACAACAACCCACGCAAGCTCATCCCTTCCCTGGACCTAGCCAACGGCAGCGAGCGGCAGCAACGCAGCGAGCGCCGGGAAGCCTGCCTGCTCTTGCTGATGGCCTTGCTCAAGTACACGGACCTAGCCAGCCTGCGGGTCGGCATCCCCACCCCGGAGGGTTTCTTGAGCCTTACCGTGGACTACATCGGCAAGCAAACCGGCATGGCCCCGAAGCGCGTAGAGCGCGCCCTGGCCGATCTGAAGGCCGCCAGGCTAGTGACCATTGCCCAACCCCGCAAACGCCTCCCTGATGGCTCCTGGAAGGGCCTAGCCGCCGTCAAGGCCGTATCCCGCCACCTGTTCTCCCTGTTCGGCCTGGGGGGTATGCTGAAACGCGAACGTGACAAGGCCAGCAAGCGGCTAGCGAAAAAAGCCAGGAAGCAAGAGGGTGCTGGTCAGGCCCGGTTGACGCTGGCTCTGAAAGCCTTGACCGGGAAGCTGAGCAGCAAACCGAACCGCCCGCCGCCAGACGACCTGGAACACCGCCGACGACGAGACCTCAAGGCGCTGGAACTCAAACAAGCCCACCCCCACTGGACCAGAGATCGGCTCATCGAGGAAGCCGAACGGTTGCTCCTTACCCCCGATCCGTGCCACGGCTGAATTTACGGCTGAATTGCCGCCGATCAGAGCCAAAACGCCTCGCCGCATCGACCTTCCGCTCGGAAATCAAGTCCTTCCCCACAGAAAATAGACGCATCGCCGGGCTGCTCGCTTCGGAACGAAAAATAAGTGTCGGTAAATCTTCCGTTAAGTGGTGGCCATTAATCAGTTTTTAAAATCCATCCAACCACAGGAACAACATCCAGCCTGTGGGTAACTAACAAAAGCATGAAGCCGTACCCGCAACGCACAAGTCATCGGATAGATCGAAGGATTCGTCTACAGGAAAAAGACTACAGTGGGATTCTGCAAGGACCTGAGCGGAAAACAGGCCCAGCAGGATCGTGACAGTCGGTGGCCCCCAAAATCCCATCTTCCTACGTCCCTATAGCCTTCGGCATCCCTGCCTGCGCGCGCATCCCTGCGCTTGCAGGACCAAGCCCAGAGTCGCCCTCTTAGCGCCTGTGGTGCATCTCTAGCAACGGTCAACCCTCCAAGTCAGTATCGGGAAGCCATCAGCAAGCGTTTGAGTACCTCTGAGGTGATGGGCTGTTACAAGGACACCTTGAATTTTTCAAGGTGTCCTTGCAGAACAAGAAAGCCCCGTTATGTCTGTGTGCGTAACTCAGTGACAATCAAGGCATTCAAACTATGTTTGCCTCCAACATGGGGAGGCTGATATCCAGTTTTTGAGTCATCTGATCGACTGTTCCCATCCCTACCGACTTGACTTTGAAACCGTATCCAATGAGGTCTTTAATATACAGCTTGTTGTAAATTAACTTGAATACCAAGCCAGTCAACCCCATCGTAATCCCACCCAACAACAACATGATGTATCGCCCATTTCCAATCCCCGCGAGATAGCGGTGTAAGGAACCCAAAAAACAGGACGGTCCATGAAAAGCCTACCGGAGCTTCTCTAATACGACCGGTTTTCGGGTTTTCAGTAACAATTTTCGTGTATGCCATTTCAACTTCCTCTTTTGCCGAAGTTTCGTACTTCTACCTTTATGACCTGGTTCCGTGAACTGAATGAACAACTTATAGAATAATCCCTTTATAAAACAATATGATAATGGCGAAATTCATTCACGTTTGGACTACATCTCGTAGGTCCAGATTTTCCCTCGCGCCAGCGCACGGGGTATCATCCGGAGCGGCTGATGCGTTGATCACTTGCCGTGGCCCGTGGGCGATATTCGCCTGACGGGCATAGCTCACCACTGGCGGGTTCTTGATCGCCAAGAGCGTTCCCAAGGTCACCCGGCATTCTGAGAGCGGCAAGGACTTGCCCTAATCACAACGCATGGGTCAATAGGGCTGTCAGCTCCATTTCAGTTAAGGTAATCGGATTACCTTGCATGCTTCTGGAGAGCATGGCTTTGCCCACAACCGGGGTTATACAGCTTGGAGTCAAGCCATAGTCGGAAAGACCAGGTATGGCCAGATCATCACTGAGTGCCCGTATCCAAGCAACGCCATCGATAACCTTAGCGGCAGCATCGCCGGTGAGGATAGCCGCAACCTCTCGGTAGCGGGCCAGGGCCAGTGCTTCGGGTGCACGTTCCTGGAGAGTACGCACATTTGTCTCCATCACATATGGCAATAGACGTGCACAGATAGCACCGTGTGGTGCATTAAACATGCCGCCGATGGAAGCGGCAAGGCCATGAACTGCCCCCAACTTGGCATTATTTAGAGCTAGGCCACCACACAGGCTGGCTAGCGCCATGTCTCGACGCGCCGAGACATGGCCCGCATGAAAGGCACAGCGCAGGGAGCGTGCTGCCCGTCGCATCCCCTCGCGACAGAAGCCGTCAGCCAGTGGCGTGGCTAGATGGGAGACAAAGGACTCAAGGCATTGGGTCAGGGCGTCCAGGCCGGTGCTGGCGGTAACCGCTGGTGGCATACCATAGGTCAGTACTGGATCGACGAGGGCGATTTCGGGCAACATGGATCGGTGGCGTAGACTCACCTTGATCCCTTGTTCAGTCACCGCGAGTACAGCATTTCTGGTTACTTCGGAGCCGGTGCCCGCGGTGGTAGGGATGGCGATGAGCGGTGCGGCTGGGTGGACCAAAGGCCGACCGCAGCCGATGACTTCCAGGTAATCGAAAGGATCGCCGGGATTGGTCAGCAAGGCAGAGATAGCTTTAGCCGCATCGATGGCGCTGCCACCCCCCATGCCGATGATAAGATCAGCGTCGCAGCTGCGGGCCTGCGCCGTACCCTCCAGAACCAACGCGACCGTTGGTTCGCTGACGACGGAGAAGGTACTGATCGATAGCTGCTTTTCTTCAAGTCTGGTCAAAAGAGGCTTGTTCCTCGCTGTGGTGCCGCCTCCGACGACCAGTATCCGGCTACCCAGTTTAGCCGCATAAGTACCAACCTGATCCAGAATGCCTTCACCGAATAGGATGCGCCCAGCGGTGGAAAACTCGAATGTCATGTCTTACATGCCAAAAAGGAAAGGTAGCATCAGTCAACCTTGCGTTGATTTTCTTAATGGAATTTTCTGCGTCTTAGCGAAATAGATAGTTGAATTGAATGGGATACAGCAATTACATCATTTACGTAGACGAAAGCGGTGACCATAGTCTGAAGGTCATCGACCCGGAATACCCGCTATTCGTGTTGACGTTCTGCCTGGTGTCAAAGACAGACTACCGGGCGCGGATCATACCTCAGGTAGTAGACTTCAAGCACCGCTGGTTTGGGCATGAGGCGGTGATCCTGCATGCCCATGAGATCCGTAAGGGGAAGGGCGACTTCGGGTTCTTATTCGATAGAAAGGTGAGAGGACGCTTCATGGACGATTTAACTACTCTCATGGGCAGGCTGCCATATATGCTGGTCGCCAGCACTATCGACAAGGTGCGGTTGAATGACCAGTACTCTAAACCCTACAACCCCTACTCCATCGCCATGAAGTTCTGCCTAGAGCGAGCCTTTTTCTACTTGCAGGGTCAGAGCGAGACGGACAACCTGACACATGTGCTGGTGGAATCTCGGGGAAGAAAGGAAGATACCGACCTGGAACAGGTGTTCCACGACATCTGTAACGGAGACAATTTCTCCCGCCATCATCTGCCATTCGAGGTTATATTTGTGGACAAGAAGCAAAATCTATCCGGCCTGCAACTAGCCGATTTGGTCTGCCATCCGATTGGCAGACACCGGCTTAAGCCGGAACAAAATAACCGGGCCTATGAGATGGTGAAGAAGAAGTTTCAGCGTAGCACGCATGGGAAGATGATGGGATATGGACTGAAAATCTTCCCCTAAAAAGCAGAAGGGGTGCGATTTTCATCGCACCCCAGCGCCGACCGGGAACTCCCAATCCATTTTAGATTGTGATAGTAGCGCAAAGTAATTTCAGGAATCAATCTCAGGACAACCTCGTACCCTTCCAGCCACACCTTTTTCGTGTGGAGCATCTGTTCCTAGCACGGCTTCCCGTTTGGTGACTGACTGCCATGCTAGTCGTCTACACCCGCGTTTCCACCCAAGAGCAGACCCCACGCACGCATCAAGATCAATTAATCCACTCCCTACTGCTACCTCCCCGGCTGTCACACCGGGCTTATGGATCGCGATAACATGGCCTGAGCGCCGAACGCGAAATGTAGGAACGCTTAGGAAACGATAGGCCGTGAAACTCGAAGCGATCACGTCAGGGCAAAGCTTGTCCGGCATTAAGGCCAGTCAGGTTGTCTCAGTCGTCGCGACCGTGCCTCACGGAGGGGAATCCCTTCAACTCATCTACCGAACCTCCGAGGGAGCGATCAAGGAACGCCTGCTATCGCGGGACGACGAAGCCTCGGTCGAAATCGCCACCGCCGAGCGCCCCTTCGCCTTTGATGGCGATAGCGAGGCCTTCCAGCTTGCCTGCGAGGCCAAGCGTATCGACCTTGCCTTTCTCTTCGACCCCATGATGGCGGTGCACAGCTCGAACGTCGAGCCGCTACCCCACCAGATCACCGCCGTTTATGAATCGCTGCTGCCGCGTCAGCCGCTGCGCTTCGTTCTGGCGGACGATCCGGGCGCGGGCAAGACCATCATGGCCGGGCTGTATATCCGCGAGCTCATCATGCGCGCGGATTCTCACCGTATCGTGATCGTTGCCCCCGGCAGCCTGGTCGAGCAGTGGCGAGACGAGCTGTACGAGAAATTCGGGCTGGAGTTCCACATCTACTCGAAGCCGCTGGAGCAGACCTCGCCAAGCGGCAACCCCTTCGATGATTTCCCGCGTCTGATCGTGCGGCTCGACCAGATTTCGCGCAACGAACAGCTTCGGGAGAAACTCTGTGCGCCGGGCTGGGACCTCGCCATCTTCGACGAGGCCCACAAGCTCTCCGCCCATTATTCCAGTTCGAAGCTGAAGAAGACCGGGCGCTTTCTTTTGGCCGAGAAGCTCGGTGCGCATGTCCGCCACCTGTTGTTGATGACGGCCACGCCGCACAACGGCAAGGAAGAGGATTTCCAGCTGTTTCTCTCGCTGCTCGATGCCGACCGTTTCTACGGCAAGTTCCGCGACGGCGTACACAAGGTCGATGCCTCGGACCTGATGCGGCGCATGGTCAAGGAAGAACTCGCGAAGTTCGACGGCACGCCGCTGTTCCCCGAGCGCAAGGCGTATACCGTCAACTACGAGCTTTCCCTAGTCGAGGCAGTGCTCTACGCGGCCGTCACCGAGTACGTCAAGACCGAAATGGGCAAGGCCGACCAGCTCCAGGGGTCGCGCAAAGGCTCCGTCGGTTTTGCCCTTACGGCCCTGCAACGCCGCCTGGCCTCCAGCCCGGAGGCGATCTTCCAGTCGCTCAAACGCCGCCGTGAACGCCTGGAAAACCGCCTGCGCGATGAGAAGCTCGGGATCGAGGACCACGAGGCGCTCGCCGAGACCCTTGCCGGCATCCCAGAGGACGACGACGATCTGACCTCCGAGGAGCAGGAGTGGCTCGAAGAAACCCTGATCGACGACGCCACCGCCGCCAGGACCGTGGCGGAGCTCGAAGCCGAAATCGTGCACCTCAGAGGACTGGAGGAACGGGCCAAGGCGGTCGTGGCATCGGACCAGGACCGCAAGTGGGACGAGCTGTCGAAAATCCTCCAGAACAGTCCCGAGATGCGCGATGCTTCCGGGCGGCAGCGTAAGCTCATCGTCTTCTCCGAGCACCGGGACACGCTCAACTACCTGCACGGCAAGATCGCAGGCGTGCTCGGCAATGCGGCGGCCATCATCACCATTCACGGCGGGACGCGCCGCGACGAGCGCCGCCGTCTTCAAGCTCGGTTCCGCTCCGATCCCGAGGTGCGCGTGCTGGTGGCGACCGACGCGGCCGGGGAGGGCGTGAACCTCCAGAACGCCAACCTGATGGTCAATTACGACCTGCCCTGGAACCCGAATCGCCTGGAGCAGCGCTTCGGGCGCATCCACCGCATCGGACAAACCGAGGTGTGCCATCTGTGGAACCTGGTGGCCAAGGAAACGCGCGAGGGCGATGTTTATCACCGCCTGCTGATGAAGCTCGAAGCCGCGAGTAGTGCGCTCAAGGGCCGCGTCTTCGACATCCTGGGCGAAGTCTTCGAGGAGACGAGCCTTAAAGACCTGCTGATGGAGGCGATCCGCTACGGGGAGCGCCCCGACATCCGCGCGCGCCTGAGCAGGAAGATCGACCAGGCGCTCGATCACGATCATCTGGAATCCCTGCTGAACCGCAACGCCCTGGCTCAGGAGACGATGAGCCCGGAGCAGCTCTTCGCCGTCAAGGAGGCAATGGACAAGGCAGAAGCGCGCCGCTTGCAGCCGTTCTTCGTGCGGGCCTTCTTTACCAGGGCGCTCGATGCCCTGGGCGGTACGGCCCATCCGCGCGAAGCCGGGCGTTTCGAAATCACCCATGTTCCAGCGGCGATCCGCGAGCGAGACCGCCGTCTCACCGGGCGCAACCGGCGCGAGCACGAGCCGGTCTTGAAGCGCTATAGCCGCATTTGTTTCGAGCGCGAGTCCATCCAGCCTCTCGAAACGCCGGGCATGGAGCGGGCCGTGCTGATGCATCCAGGCCATCCGCTGATGCTCTCGATGACCGACATGCTCCTGGAGCAGTATACAAACCTGCTGCGCCAGGGGACCATCCTGATCGACCCGGCGGACGAGGGCCGCGATCCCGCCCTGCTTTTCCTCCTGACCCATGAGATCAAGTCCGGCGATGACCGGGTGCTCTCCAAGCGGCTGCAATTCGTGCGTGTCGGCGCAGATGGTAAGGCGGTGTTCGCGGGATGGGCACCCCATCTCGATCTGAAGCCGTTACCGGACGAGGATCGTTCCCTGCTAGAGGAGACCCTGTCCGCGCCCTGGATCGCCTCGGGGCAGGAGGAACGGGCGCTTGCCTTGGCCGCGCAAACCCTGGTGCCCGAGCACTACAAGGAAGTTGCGCACCGACATATTGCCCATGTGGACAAGACCCTTGCCGCCGTGAATGAGCGCCTGACCGAGGAGATCGACTTCTGGCAAGACCGCTGGCTGAAGCTCAAGGAGGACGGCGAAGCGGGCAAGGATGTGCGTCTCAATCTCCAGAACGTCGAGCGCACGATTGCCGATCTCGGCAGCCGCCTGGAGAGCCGCAAGAAGGAGCTTCGGTCCATGCGCCATGTGGTGAGCGGAACGCCCGTGATGCTGGGCACTGCGCTAATCGTCCCGGCGGGCCTGATGAACAGGCTGCGCGGTGAGGAACCGGTCGATGCCGTCGCTGCCGACGCACAGGCGCGTTCGCGCATCGAGCGGATTGCGATGGACGCTGTGCGTAGGGCCGAGGAGGCACACGGTTCCCGCATTGTCGATGTGTCTGCCGACAAATGCGGATGGGACCTCACCGCCTATCCCCCTGAAAGCCAGGGCAAACAGCCCGAGCCAAGGCATATCGAGGTGAAGGGGCGGGTCAAGGGCGCGAGCACGATCACGGTGACCCGCAACGAGATGCTCTACGCCTTCAATCAGGGCGACAAGTTCGTGCTCGCCGTTGTGCTCGTCGATGAAGACGACAGCTTCGATGGCCCGTACTACATCCGCAATCCTTTCGAGCGGGAGCCCGGCTGGGGCGTTGCATCCATCAACTTCAACCTGGGCGATCTGCTCGGACGAGCAGAGGCCGCCTGAGCATGACCCATCCCGTCAAGACCCCGAAGAAACTGATCGAAGTCGCGTTGCCGTTGGATGCGATCAACGCAGCGGCGGCACGCGAGAAGTCCATCCGCCACGGCCATCCGAGCACCCTGCATCTGTGGTGGGCACGGCGTCCTTTGGCTGCGGCGCGTGCGGTGATCTTTGCGCAGATGGTCAACGATCCTTCGTGGAAGTGGGAGCTGGCGCATCCTGGCGAAATTCCCCCCAGCAACCTCAAGGCCAGTTGGGCGGCGAGCCGCAAGCGGCTGTTTGCCCTGATCGAGAACCTCGTGCAGTGGGAGAACACCACCAACGATGCCGTGCTGGACAAGGCCCACGCGGAGATCCGCAAGTCCTGGCGCGAGACCTGCGAGATCAATAAGGACCATCCGCAGGCGATGGAACTCTTCGATCCTGACAAGCTCCCCGCTTTCCACGATCCGTTTGCCGGCGGCGGAGCTCTGCCGCTCGAAGCGCAGCGGCTGGGCCTCGAAACTTATGCGAGCGACCTGAATCCGGTCGCTGTGCTCATCAACAAGGCGATGATCGAAATCCCGCCGAAGTTTTCTGGAAGGCCGCCGGTCAACCCGGAGGCGCAGAACAGGCAGGAGCTGGTCGATCAGGATTGGCGCGGGGCGCGAGGGCTCGCCGAGGACGTGCGCTATTACGGGCAGTGGATGCGGGACGAGGCGCAAAAACGCATCGGGCATCTCTATCCGCCGGTCGAGGTCACGACGGAGATGGTGCAGGAGCGGCTTGACCTCAAGCAGTACGTGGGCCAGAAGCTTACGGTGATTGCCTGGATTTGGGCACGGACGGTGAAGAGCCCGAACCCCGCATTTCGGCATGTGGACGTGCCACTTGCGGCGACCGTCGTCCTGTCGAGCAAGGCGGGAAGGGAAGCCTATGTGGAACCGCTGATTGAGTGTGACGGCTACCGCTTCACAGTGAGGACTGGGAAACCCCCAGCGGATGTAAAAGGCGGAACGACAGCAGGAAAGCGTTCAGCTTTTAGATGCCTTATGTCAGGTGTCCCGGTTGACTACAACCACATCCGCTCCGAGGGAAAGGTGGGGCGCATGGGCGCGCGCCTAATGGCTATCGTCGCTCAGGGAAAGCGTGAAAGAGTTTATCTGGCTCCAACAGCTGAGCACGAAAGAATTGCACGGAACGTTAATGCCGAATGGAAGCCGGAAATGATGCTTCCTGATAATCCGCGTGATTTCAAGACGCCTAACTACGGTTTGACGACCTATGGCGATCTGTTTTCGGATCGTCAGCTTGTCGCGCTGACAACGTTCAGCGATCTGATCACGGAGGCCAGGGACAGGATTTTTCGGGATGCCGTGGCCGCAGGGATTTCCGCCGACGAGACGGGGCTCGATGCAGGAGGCACAGGCGCACTGGCTTATGCCGAGGCAGTAGGGGTTTATTTAAGCTTTATCGTAGATAAGTGTAGCGACTATTGGTCATCAATATGTAGCTGGAACAGTTCACGCGATGTAATGGGCCATACTTTTGTGCGTCAAGCCATCCCTATGAGCTGGGATTACGCGGAGGCTAATCCTTTCAGTGCTTCTACAGGAAACTGGATGGCAATGGTTGCTTGGACATGGAAAGCCGTTGGCACTGTCCCAGCGATTTCCAAAGGATTTTCCCAACAAAACGATGCTCAAAATCAGAACGTGAGTGCCGGAAAGGTTGTCTCCACCGATCCGCCTTACTACGACAACATCGGTTACGCAGACCTCTCCGACTTCTTTTACGTCTGGCTCCGCCGAGCGCTTAAGCCCTTCTTTCCCGGTCTCTTTGCAACCCTTGCCGTGCCGAAGGCGGACGAGCTGGTGGCAACGCCCTACCGGCACGGCAGTAAGGACAAGTCCGAAGCATTTTTCCTTGACGGGATGACTCAGGCGATGCGTCGCCTGGCCAGCCAGGCGCACCCATCATTGCCGGTCACTATTTACTACGCCTTCAAGCAATCGGAAACGAAAGCCGAAGCAGGAACCATCAGTACGGGCTGGGAGGCCTTTCTGGAAGCCGTGATCCGCTCCGGCTTTGCCCTCACCGGAACCTGGCCGATGCGCACGGAACTTGGGAATCGCATGCTCGGAATGGCCTCGAATGCGCTTGCCTCCAGCGTCGTCCTCGTTTGCCGCACGCGATCCACGACGGCAAAGAGCATCTCCCGCCGCGCCTTCCTGCGCGAGCTGAATCAGGTGCTTCCCGAGGCTCTCGACGAGATGACACGCGGGGCAGGGTATGAGCACTCACCAGTCGCGCCGGTGGACCTCTCGCAGGCGATCATCGGTCCTGGCATGGCGGTATTTTCCAAATACGCCACCATCCTCGAAGCCGACGGCACACCGATGAGCGTGCGCACGGCGTTGCAACTCATCAACCGCTTCTTGGCCGAGGACGACTTCGATCATGACACTCAGTTCTGTCTGCACTGGTTTCAGCAGTATGGCTGGGAGGCGGGAAAGTTCGGCGAGGCCGACACCCTTGCCCGCGCCAAGGGCACGAGCGTGGACGGAGTAAAGGAGTCCGGTGTTCTCTATGCTGCCAGCGGCATCGTGCGCATGCTCAAATGGTCCGAGTACCCGGTTGAGTGGAAGCCGGAGAAAGACGAGCGCCTGCCAGTCTGGGAGTTCCTGCATCAACTCATCCGCGTCTTCAAGGCAGAAGGTGAGCGCGTGGCGGGTTTGATCATCGCCACCGTTCCAGACAAGGCCGAGGCAACCCGCCAACTCGCCTATCGTCTCTATACGCTGTGCGAGCGGGCCGGATGGGCCGAGGATGCCCGTGCCTATAACGAGATCGTGACGAGTTGGAGCGCTATCGAGGTCGCAGCGGCAGAAGCCCCGGCGCCCCAGCAGGCCGGGCTGTTCGCGTAAAAGGAAGGAAGCAGCATGAAGCCTTGGAGAGAAATCACGGTCCCCCATCGGGACGTTCTGGAAGGCTCTTTCCAGCAAGCCGAGTTCGCCGCCGACATCACTGCCGTGCACACCGGGCGCGCCCCACGCGAGTATCGGGACGCGGTTGCCTTCTTCGAGCACACTTTCATCACCGAGGGTATGAGCCTATTGCTGACGCAGGTGTCGCAGCGTCTCGTCGGCAAGGGCGGCGAGCCGGTCATTCAGCTTCAAACCGCCTTCGGCGGCGGCAAGACCCATACCATGCTGGCGGTCTACCACCTTGCGACGCGCAAGTGTGCACTTTCCGACCTTGCTGGTGTGCCCGCGCTTGTAGACCGCGCAGGTCTCATGGACGTGCCCCAGGCTCGCATCGCCGTCCTCGACGGTACCGCGCATTCACCGGGACAGCCCTGGAAACACGGCAAGCAGACGATCAAGACGCTGTGGGGCGAACTTGCCTGGCAGCTCGGTGGCGAGGAAGCCTGTGCCCTCGTCAGCGACGCCGATGCAACCGGAACCTCGCCGGGAAAGGACGTGCTCCGTGATCTACTGGAGCGCTATGCACCTTGCGTCATCCTGATCGACGAGTTGGTCGCCTATATCCGGCAATTCCCGGCAGGGCAGACCCTCAGCGGCGGCAGTTACGACAGCAATCTGTCCTTTGTGCAGGCCCTCACCGAGGCCGCAAAACTCGTTTCGAGCGCGATTGTGCTGGCATCGCTCCCCGCATCCGAGGTCGAAGCGGGCAGTCAGCGCGGCGTTGCTGCGCTCCACGCGCTTGAGAGGACCTTCGGGCGCATTCAGGCTCTTTGGAAGCCGGTGGCCACGGAAGAAGCCTTCGAGATCGTGCGCCGCCGCCTTTTCGAGCCGGTGTGTGATCTCAAGGCCAGCGAGGCCGTCTGCCGCGCCTTCGTCGATGCCTATGTCGCGGAAGGGGCGAAGCTCCCGTCCGAGACACAGGAGCGGCGCTACTATGAGCGGCTGGTGCAGGCGTATCCCATCCACCCCGAGGTCTTCGACCGCCTGTACGAGGACTGGACCACGATTGACGGGTTTCAGCGCACCCGTGGTGTTCTGAAACTCATGGCCAAGGTCATCTATCGCCTGTGGCAGGACGATAACCAGGACCTGATGATCCTGCCCGGCAGCCTGCCGTTACATGACGGCAGCAGCCGCAATGAGCTGACCTATTACCTTCCGGCGGGCTGGGATGCCGTGATCGAGAAAGACATCGACGGCGAGCGCGCCGAAACCGTCGAGCTTGAAAACAGGGAGCCGCGCTTCGGGCAGGTGGGAGCGGCCCGGCGCGTCGCGCGCACCATCTTTCTCGGCAGCGCCCCGTCATCGGTCGCGACCAAGGCGACGACACGCGGCATTGATGCCGCACGCATCCTGATTGGCTGTCTGCAACCAGGGCAGGCAGCGTCCGTTTATACGGACGCGCTCAGCCGTCTCGCGGATCGTCTCCACTATCTCAACAGCTCGGGCGACAAAGCCCGGGATACGACCCGGTTCTGGTTCGATACCCGCGCCAACCTGCGCCGGGAGATGGAGGACCGTAAGCGCCGCTTCGATGACCGGACCGAAGTGCGCGGTAAGATCGCCGAAGCACTCAGGAAGGTTGTCGGCAACGCTGCCTTGTTCGACGGCGTTCATGTCTTCACGCCCCATACGGACGTGCCTGACGATACGGCGCTGCGCCTAGTCGTGTTGCCGCCTACATGCTGGTATGCGCGCGAGGAACCCCGCCTTGCCGTCGAGGCGGTGCTCGATGCGGTCCAGAAGCATGGCACGAAACCGCGCTATCGCGGCAACCGGCTGTTGTTCCTGGCCCCTGATCAAGGCGTTCTTGGACGTTTGAAAGATGCTGCCGGCACTGCGCTGGCCTGGGGCTCGATTGTCGATGATGTCGAGGAAGGGAAGCTCAATATCGACCTCTTGCAAAAAAACCAGGCGGAGAAGGCGCTCAAGAGCGCTGAGGAGGTGCTGCCACGCGCCGCCCGCGAATGCTACAAGTGGCTCCTGTGCCCGGTACAGGAGGTCACAACCGATCCGAAGCCGACGGTCGAGGCGTTTGCGTTGACCACGACCGGCGGGTCTCTTGGTACGGAAATCGAGCGCGTCTGTCTCGATAACGAGTTGGTCATCCCAACCTGGTCTCCCATTCACTTGCATACTCTGCTCCAGGAGCTCTACTGGGAGGACGGGCAGCGCGCGGCGAGTGCTTTTGGGTTTTTCGAGGATACGCTGCGCTATCTCTACCTGCCGCGCTTCAAGGACCGGGATGTTTTGCATCAAGCGATCCGCACCGGCGCGGCGAGTCAGGACTTCTTCGGTACGGCTTACGGCCAAGACGGTGAGAAGCTAGAGGGATTCCGGTTTGGCAGCGGGGAGGTCGTCTTCAATGACACATTGCTGCTGATCGAGCCGGCAGCGGCGAAGACATACGAAGATGTACATCAGCCATCGCCGGAGGTTCCCGGTGCTGGAGGTGATACCACTGATACGGCCGGCACAACAGGCACTACCATCCCATCGGTTCAGCCGCTCCCCGAGCCTGATCCCGGCCCCACTGTAGCGGGGCCGAAAGCCTTCCATGCGTCGGCCGAGGTTCCGGCGGCAACGGCCAAGATGCGCCTCGTGCAGATCGCCGAAGAGATTATCTCGGTGCTTTCCTCCGACCCGAACGCCTCGGTTCGTTTGGTGGTGGAGATTTCGGCGGAGTTTCCGGAAGGCGCTTCGGATACCGTGAAACGGGCGGTTTCCGAGAATGCCCGTAGTCTTGAACTCAAGAATGCCGATTGGGATTAGGGCTGTTGGTCTCTGTCCTCAGAACAACATACCTGGTGGCTTCCACGCCCCGTTTTCCTACGTCCCTATAGGCTTCGGCATCCCTGCCTGCGCGTGCATCCCTGCACTCACCCAACCGATAGTCCAGAACCGTCCAGCACGCGGCTGGCTGGTCAGGCTGTTAGATAAACGCTCGTTTTACTTACACTCCAAAACCCGCCCCATATACCACCAAAAACCGCAAGTAAACTCGATACGTAAGTCTTAGTAAGTTTGTTGTCTTCTGTTTATCTTTTCTTACGTGGTTGATATGAGAATCGGATATATCCGCGTCTCGAAAAGCGACGGCAGCCAAATCCTCGATCTCCAGCGTGATGCCTTGTTGGAAGCTGGGGTTGAGGCAGCGCGCATCTACTCGGACCTCGGCTCCGGGCGCAAGGATGACCGGCCAGGATTGGCAGCTTGCTTGAAGTCGTTACAACCAGGCCACGCCCTCGTGGTGTGGAAGCTGGACCGCCTTGGCCGCAGTCTCAAGCATCTGGTCGAGGTAGTGGAAGACCTGAACCGGCGCGGGGTCGGTTTGCAGGTGCTAACGGGGGCCGGTGCTCAAATCGATACCACGGCCGCGAATAGGCGGCTCGTGCTCGGGATTTTCGCCGCCCTGGCCGAGTTCGAGGCCGAATTGGTCCGGGAGCGTACTTGCGCCGGACTTGCAGCCGCACGCGCGAGAGGCCGCTTGGGTGGGAGACCACGCAAGATGACGCGGGAAAAGCTCACTCTGGCAATGTCGGCGCTTGCCGTCCGGGACAGCAAGCCGACAGTGGTCGCTCAAAACCTAAACATCGCGAGAACGACGCTATACGAATATTTGAACGGCGACGGCTCCCTCAAAGAAGCGGGACAGCGGCTACTGAGCAGTAGGTAAGTC
>Ga0209255_1000107_pt1 | contig 15309 bp, 19 predicted proteins | sample WorMetvaBAHAMAS2_FD_187394 | JGI IMG/M metagenome (GOLD analysis project Ga0209255, IMG submission 187394) | Marine gutless worms symbiont microbial communities from Max Planck institute for Marine Microbiology, Germany - Olavius vacuus... | ecosystem: Host-associated > Annelida > Digestive...
ATGGCGGGCCGGATCTCTAAGCTGGTGGCGCAGGAACAGGTTTGGCGGCAAATTCATACGCCACATCAACAGCTTGATCCATGCACGCAAACCAAGTCAGACACCCTGATGAATAATCCGGGATAGCTCCCAAGGCCTCCACTGGAACCGCAACTGGCGCAGGTTCCGGAGTCTACGTCACCGATGTTGACAACACAGTGGAAATCGTCCTGCGCTCGGGCCGCCGGGTTCTTGTCTCGCCGGACGACCCGAGGGGGTTCGTGGCCGCGGTCATTCGGGGGCAGGGCATCTGACCTCGGGCATGCGGCTGCGGCTCTGCCGGGACGCACCGCGGGTCAGGCGGCGCAAGTCGTCAATCGCGCAAGGTTGTATGAGTCGCGTCGCGCTCCGGCAGGAGCAGCGCGCGGCGCAGCCACTCAAGCGAGGATCGTCCGGGCGCCGATCGTCGGGCGCGGGGCTCGACATAGCTGAAGCCGTCCATGCGGGATGCTGTCATAAAGACGTTGAATAACGTGGGAAGCATGATTCTGACTCCTGTTTCTCCTCTTTAGTCTCTGATAATAAGCGACTTTGACCTAGGCGCGCGAATCAGGAATTCTTCCAACCCGTAAGCTGGAGTTACAGATGATCCTTTCCGGCCTGCCCCCGCTCACCCAACTGCGTGCCTTCGAGGCCGCGGCACGGCATCTCAGTTTCTCTGCCGCCGGGCGGGAGATGAACGTCACCCATGTCGCGGTCAGCCAGCAGGTGCGGCGGCTTGAAGAGCATCTTGGCGCCGCGCTGATCGCCCGCAGTGGCCGCGGGCTGGAGCTCACGCTGGACGGCGCCTGGCTGGCGCGGCGCCTGATCGACAGCTTCGACGGCATCCGGGCCGCAATCTCCCAGTTCGGCGCCGAGGCCGACCGACGTCCGTTGCGCGTCACCCTGACACAGATGTTCGCCGCCAACTGGCTGATGCCGCGGCTCGCAAATTTCCGTGCCGCGCACCCCGAGATCGAGCTGATGTTGAACCCCTCGCCGGAGCGCACCGATCTCTGGCGCGAGAACTACGATCTCGCCATCCGCTTCGGCTTCGGCGACTGGCCGGGACTGGAGGCCGAGCCGTTCATCCCCTCGGGCTTCGTCGTCGTCGCCGCGCCGGGGTTGGTCGGCGAGGCGCGGATCGAGGATCCGGCCGACCTTGCCCTACTTCCTTGGATACTGCAGCAGGGGACCGACGAGTTCGACGCCTGGCTCGCCGCCCATGACGTGGAGGTTTCGGACAAGCACGACGTGACCCATCTGCCCGGTTACATGGTGCTGGCCGCAGCGCGCGACGGCCAGGGGATTGCGCTCGCCTCGCGGGTGCTGGTCGAGGAAGACATGCGGGCAGGCCGCCTGGTCGCTCTTTTTGGCGACGACGGCTATGGCGGCCTGCGTGCCGGCTACTACCTCGTCCACCGTCCCGGTCCGATGCGTGCGGCGGCGAAGCAGTTCGTCCGCTGGCTGAAGCAGGCGGCGAAGGCAGAGGTGCGGGCGCCTGGTTGACCCTCAGGCGAGCTCCCCCCTTACGCGAGGCCCCGGCCCGCCGCCCAGTCGCGCCGGGCATCCGCGGTTGCCATGACCTCCAGGAACCGCGCCCGCACAGCGGCTTCGTCGACGCCCAGACAGACCTCGACCGTCGGCCCCGAGCCGGCCGGGCCGAACCGGGTCCGCCCCGCGGCATCGCCCTCCAGCGCCACCTCCAGCGGCGCGGTGCGGGTCTCGAACAGATCTGGATCGGTGATCGCGACCACCGCCGTCGGGTCGTGCATATGGCAGCCGTCGAAATCGTGGTGGGCGCGGTGGAACTCGAAGTAGAACTGTACCGCCCGGTTGAGGAACCCGCCGATCACCGGGGCGGCGCGCGCCAGGCCGGCGAGCTCCTCCGGGGCGCACCGCACCCGGGTGGTGACGTCGAGCCCGACCAAGGTCACCGGCCAACCGGCGGCAAGCACCACCGCCGCCGCGTGGGGATCGTTCCAGATGTTGGCCTCGGCCTCGGCGTTGACGTTGCCGGCGCAGGTCACGGCACCGCCCATCACCGCCACCGCCACCTTGCCGGGCAGGTTCGGGTCCAGCTCCAGCGCCGCCGCAAGATTGGTCAACGGTCCGATTGCGCAGAGGGTGATCTCGCCGGGGTGCTCCGACACGAGGTCGCAGAGGAACCGCGCTGCCGGGCGCGGATCGGGCCGCCCGGCCGGCTCCACCGGCGGCAGGTTGCCGAAGCCCTCGACGCCATGGACGAAGTCGGGATGCGGCCGGATCTCCTGCATGCGCGGCGCCGCCGCCCCTTCTGCCACCGGGATCCGCCGCCCCGCCAGCTCGCCAAGCCAGAGCGCATTGCGGGTCGCGGTGGCGACCGGCACATTGCCGAAGACGCTGGTCAGCCCGATCAGCTCCAGCTCCGGATGGGCGGCGGCGTAGAGAACCGCCATCGCATCGTCGACGCCGGGATCGGTGTCGATCACCAGCTTGCGCGGGTGCAGCTCGCGCGGGGTCGGGATCACGCCGCTCATCCGTCTTGCTCCTGCAGGAACGCCGCCACCTCCACTGCGGTGGGTGTCGCCTCGCCGGCGCCGGGCCGGGTCACCTGCAGGGCGGAGGCTGCCGCCGCCTGGCGCAGCGCCGCCTCCGGGTCCGCCCCGGTGTCGCGCCGTGCCAGGAACCAGCCGAGGAAGCAATCTCCCGCCCCGGTGGTGTCCACCGGCTCGACCGCGAAGGCCGGCACCTCGGCAACGGCGCCGCCAATGCTCAGCCGGGCGCCGAGGGCTCCGAGCGTGACCAGCAGTTCCGGCACGGGCGCCGCTTCACATCCCCAGATGATCCGCCAACTGCGCTGCCTCGACCGCGTTCACCGCGATCAGGTCAACGACGCCGAGCACCTCTGCCGCCGCGCCGGCGTCGAACGGCGCAGCGGCATAGGCGGTGCGGAGCCCCGCCGCCTTCGCCATCGCTAGGCTCTCGGCGACCAGGTTGGTCTCGTTCTGGGCCAGGAACCAGTCGCCGGGCCGGGCGCGCGCCAGCGCCGCCGCGATCTGGGCCCGCGTCAACGCCCGGTTGGCGCCGCCGTGGATGACGATCTGGTTCTTGCCCTTCGCGTCGACGCAGATCACCGCATGGCCGATCGCTGCCGAGACGGTGGCGATCGCGGCGACATCGACCCCGGCCTCGGCCAGCCGGTCGACAATCCAGCCGCCGTCGTCCCCCACGGCGCCGATATGGTGCAGCCGGGCACAGGCCGCCGCGGCAGCGAGCGACTGGTTCACCCCCTTGCCGCCGATCCCGCGGGCATAGCCAACGTCGGCCACGGTCTCCCCCGCCCGTGGCAGATGCGCCACCCGGTGCACGTGATCGATGTTGATCGAGCCGAGATTGTGGATCGCCATTGGCCGATCTTGCCCCCGTCGGCTGCTGCGTCCCCATCAAAGCGCATTTGGCGTCGTGGTCAAGCGTCATGCAAGAGTCGCGGACTGGACAACGCCACTGTCGGCGTTATCGTTTCCCCGCCATTGCAGGGAGGCGACGCCATGCCCCGACATCTCACCCTCGACGAGCTCAAGGCCGGCCTGCCGGATATACTCACCTCGCCCAAGGACAACGGCACGTTGCGCGCCATTGTCATCCGCCCGGAGAAGGGCGAACGGCGCGACCTGGAGAGCTGCGAGATCAGCCTGGCTGGCGGCACGCATGGCGATCACCGGGCGAAGGGCTGCTGGAAATCCACTGATGACGGCAGCCCGCATCCGGACGTGCAGATCTGCATCATGAATGCCCGGTGCATCGACTTTATCGCGCAGGAGCGGAGCAATTGGCCGCCCGCCGGGGACAACCTGTTCATCGACATGGACCTGACCCCCGACAACACGCCCCCCGGCACCCGGCTCGCCATCGGCACGGCGGTGATCGAGATCACCGACACGCCACACAATGGCTGCGCCGGCTTCATCGAGCGCTACGGCCGCGACGCCTGCGTCTTCGTCAATGCCGGCGAAAGCAAGCGGCTGCGCCTGCGCGGCATCTACGCCCGGGTGGTCCAGGACGGAAGGGTAACGGTGGGGGACCCGGTGACGAAGCTTGCCTGAGCTTGACCCGGGGTTGTGCGCGACGGGTCCTGAACTGAAGCAGGCCGGATTTCCAGGACGGTGGAGAGGCCCGACCGTGGCGGTGCAAGGACCGCTTCAAATTGCCCTCGACGAACCGGTTGAATTCCGATGCCGTGAACGCTCTTATGCCGCCGTGAAGTCGCACGGTATGGCGGGCGCATGGCGGAGCAGGCGGCAGGGATCGGCTGGATTGGCGGCGGCGGCGCGACCATCGCCGCCGACACCCATGGCGAAAAGGCGATGTGGCTCGACCGCGCGGCGGCGCTTGGCCTCCCGGTGCCCCCCGGCTTCGTCATCCCTGCCGCCATGGCGGCGGATCTGGAGACCGCCCGCCCGGCCATCGACGCGGCGCTGGCCGAGCTGGAGCGGCGCACCGGCACCCGGCTCGGCGATGCCGAGGCGCCGCTCTTGGTCTCGGTCCGCCCGGCGGCCCCGGGCGGTGGCGGGGGCAGCGCCCCGTCGATCCTGAACATCGGCGTCAGGGCCGCCTCCCTGTCGGTACTGGCGGCCCGCTATGGCGAGCATGTAGCGCACGATCTCTATCGCCGCCTGATCCAGTCCTATGGCGCCGGCGCGCTGGGGATCGAGGGCGAGGATTTCGAGTATGCCCTCTACGACGCCATGAAATATGCGGGGGTCGAAAGCGAGACCGAGCTGTCGGCGGCACATCTCGACGAGCTCGCCCGGGCCTGCCTGACCCTGATCGAGGACGAGGGCGACGAGTTCCCGCAGGACCCGCGCGACCAGCTGTTCGGCGCCATCTCTGCCTTGACGTCCGGCTGGGCGACGCTGCGGGCGCGGCGCCGGCGGATCGTGCAGGGGTACGACGAGGAGGCCGGCTTGGCGCTGATCGTTCAGGCGATGGTGCTGGGGCTGGGGCCGCCGCCGAACGGCGCCGGCGTGGTCCATCCCCGCGACGAGACGACCGGCGAGAGGCGGCTGAGCGGACGGTTCCTGGCCTCCGCCCAGGGCGAGGAAGCGCTGATGGGGCTGCGCACGCCGGTGCTGCTGACCCGCGCCGACCGCGAGGCGGCGGGCCTCACCGAGCCGTCTATCGAGGAGCTCTGCCCGGCCGCGATCCGCCAGCTCGACGAGGCAGCCGATCGGCTGGAAGCTGCCTTCGGCGACACCTTCAGCCTCGAATTCACCGTTGCCGACGGCACGGCCCATATCCTGGAGGCCAAGCGCGCCCGGCGCTCGGCCCGCGCCGCGGTGCGGATCGCGGTCGAGCTCGCCGAGCGGGGCGTGACCGGTCGCGAAGAGGCGCTGTTGCGGGTCGATCCGGGCTTTCTGGACGAGCACCTGCACCCCTCGATCGCACCGGACGCAGTGCGTGACCTGATCGGCCAGGGGCTGCCCGCCTCGCCGGGCGCGGTCTCGGGGCCGCTGGTGTTCGCGCCCGAGGTGGCCGAGGCCGAGGCGGCCGCGGGGCGGCCGGCGATCCTTGCCTTGGTCGAGACCAGCCCGGAGGACATCCGCGGCATGCATGCGGCGCTCGGGGTGCTGACCGTGCGCGGCGGCATGACCAGCCATGCCGCCGTCGTCGCCCGCGGTCTCGGGCGACCTTGCGTGGTGGGGGCCAAGGATCTGGTGCTCGATTCCAGGTCGGCCATGCTGCGCGCTCGCGGTGGCCGGGTGTTCCATCAGGGCGATGTGGTGACGGTCGACGGCGGCAGCGGCCAGGTGCTGGCCGGCGCGGTCGAGACGGTGCCGCCCGAGATCACCGGCGCCTTTGCCACCCTGATGGAGTGGGCCGATGCCGAGCGTCGCATGCGGGTGAGAGCCAATGCCGACACCGGGGCCGATGCGGTCATCGCCCGGGGGTTCAGCGCCGAGGGAGTCGGGCTTTGCCGCACCGAGCACATGTTCTTCCAGCGCGGCCGGATCTCCGCCATGCGCGAGATGATCATGGCCGGCACCGCCGCCGCCCGTGGCCGGGCGCTGGCGATGCTGCTTCCGATGCAGCGGGACGACTTCGTCGAGCTCTTCGAGGTCATGGCCGGGCTGCCGGTGATGATCCGCCTGCTCGACCCGCCGCTGCACGAGTTCCTGCCGCATGGCGAGGCGGAGATGATGGAGCTGGCGCAGTCGCTCGACGTCCCGGTGTCGAAGATCAAGGCCCGGGCGCAGGAGCTTGCCGAGTTCAACCCGATGCTCGGCCGACGCGGCTGTAGGATCGGCATCGCCTTCCCGGAAATCTATCAGATGCAGGCCCGGGCGATCTTCGAAGCCGCTTGCGAGGCAGCCACGCGCACCGGCCAGCCGGTGCGTCCCGAGATCATGATCCCGCTGATCTCGGCCGTGCGCGAGCTGGAAGTGTTGAAGCGGCATATCGAGGCGGTGGCCACCGAGGTGCACAAGGAACGCGGCGAGATGGTCGACTACCGGGTCGGCGTGATGATCGAGACGCCGCGCGCGGCGCTGCGTGCGGGGCCCTTGGCCGATGCGGCGGATTTCATCAGCTTCGGCACCAACGACCTGACCCAGATGGTCTATGGCCTGTCGCGCGACGATGCCGGTCGGTTCATTCCCGACTATGTCGCCCAGGATGTCTACCAGCACGACCCGTTCCACACCCTCGACGTGGAAGGCGTCGGCGAGGTGATGCGGATCGCCACCGACCGGGCTCGCGCGCATCAGCCGCAGATCTCGATCGGGCTTTGCGGCGAGCATGGCGGCGATCCGGACTCGGTGGCGTTCTGCGATGAGTCCGGCTTCGACTACGTCTCCTGCTCGCCGTTCCGAGTCCCGATCGCCCGGCTGGCCGCGGCCCAGGCGACGATCCGGGCTCGCCAGGCCAGTCGCAATCAGAACGGAGCCCAGCCATGAACGCGCTCGATACCTTGAAGTCCGGCGGCAAGCGGGCGCTGGCCGACGCGCTGAACGCGATCGAGGCGCAAGCAGGCGAGGCATCCGTCACCGCGCTGCTCGACGAGGCCTATGACGCGCCGAGGGGCCACGTGCTGGGCCTGACCGGGCCGCCGGGCGTGGGGAAGTCGACCCTGATCAGCGCCCTGATCCGGGCCCTGCGCGACGAGGGCGCGACGGTGGGGGTGATCGCGGTCGATCCATCCTCGCGCAGCTCGCGCGGGGCGCTGCTGGGCGACCGGATCCGTTTCGTCACCGATCCGGCGGACAAAGGCGTCTTCGTGCGCTCGATGGCGGCGCGCGACCGGCTTGGCGGGCTCTCGGAGATGACCTATCCGGCTTTGGTGCTGATGCGCGCGCTCTATGACATCGTCATTGTCGAGACGGTCGGGGTCGGCCAGTCGGAGACTGACATCGCCGACATCGCCGATACGGTGGTGCTGTGCGCCCAACCGGGCTCGGGCGACGCGCTCCAGTTCATGAAGGCCGGGGTGATGGAGATCCCCGACATGGTGGTGGTGACCAAGGCCGATCTGGGCCAGTTGGCGCGGCGCGCTGTGGCCGACCTGAAAGGAGCGCTGTCTTTGGCTGCCGGGCGGCGCGGCTCCGCGGCGCCGCAGGTGCTGAGCTGCTCGGCCTCCACCGGCCAGGGGATCGCGGAACTGGCCGCGGCGTTGCTCTGGCGGGCTGGCGAAGGCGTGGATTCGGGGCATCGCCGGGTCCAAGGCGCTCATTGGCTGCGAACCCACCTGGCCGAGGCGTTCGGGCGCGAAGGGGTCGAGAAGTTGCGCCGCGCTGGGCTGCTTGGCCGCGAATCAGCACCGTTCGGGCAAGCCACTGAGCTCGCCTCGCGGTTCCGGCGGGCCATCGAATCGGCGGAATTATAGCGATTCCGCTAGGATTCGTCAGATTCGGCAACAAAATCTGTCCGCTGTTGCGATGTTGCGGCGCATTCAAGTGTTGCCATCGCGTTAGTGATATTGTCTTTGTGCGCGGAAGGTTGCTTCGGCGACAGGCGTTTCATTGCCGTAGAGCTCGGGAACGGACCGTGCCCGCCAAAGAGCGGCGGTGGGCGCGATGGGAGGAAAGATGAGCAATGTCGTGACGCCGCAGGCGCCGGCTCTGGGTGTGGTCAAGGCGGTGGTTGCCCTTTTGGCGGCGGCCATCGCCATCGGAGCACTCCTGATTTCCACCAGAATTGGTTTCGCGGACGCCCCGAACTGGGGCGACGAGTTTCGCACCGAAGACCGGAAGGTCGTGCTGACGCTGCTGGGCGAGGACCGCAGCGCATTTGCCGCGCTCTCGGAGACAGCGAGCTTTCGACAGGTTACCGGATTGCCGGCGATCGAGGTGGCAATCGATGTCGAGAGCGCCGGTACCGGCGATCTTGGGGGAACCCGGGAAACCCTGGAGGCGCTGAACGCCGAGGATGCCCAGGCAGCCGCCGAGGTGACCGACGCGCATACCCAGACCATCACCGATTTGCTGACCACCGATGTTGGCGGGGTGATCGACCTCGCCGAGATCGGCGGCGTTGAGGTCGGCAAGCGGTCCAAGCATTGGCACTGCCTGACCGAGGCGCTGTACTTCGAAGCCCGGGGCGAGAACCGCGTTGGGCAGGTCGCCGTCGCCGAGGTGATCCTGAATCGCGTCGACAGCCCGTCCTATCCGGACTCGGTCTGCGGCGTCGTGCGCCAGGGTCAGAACCAGCCGAAAGGCTGTCAGTTCTCGTTCGTCTGCGACGGCAGGGTCGAGCATATCGGCGAGCGCAAGGCCTTCGAGGACCTCGGCAAGGTCGCTTGGGTCATGCTCGAGGGCAAGCCGCGGATCCTGACCGGCAAGGCGACCCATTACCATGCGGCGAGAGTGCACCCGCGCTGGGCCAAACGGCTGGTGCGCACCGCGCGCATCGGCGACCATATCTTCTACCGCCAGCCGCTGCAGCTCTCCAAGCGCTGAGCCGCCGGCTCCGGAGTCGGTGATTTGCCGCTGCTCGGCGGCGTCGATGCCGGCGAGCCGAGCTGGCCCCGGCCACACCGGTCGGAACTGCCGCATCGGACCGGGTCCTTGCGGCAATTTCCCCCAGAAAAATCAGTCCCCGACCGGCGCGTTATCTTTATGCAGATCAAGGCCACCTGAATTCGTCAGGAAATAGAACCCTAGCATGCCGGGCCTGTGTCCGGCGGCGCACCAGCGAACCGGATTCGGGGAAATAGCATGGGTTCCGTTGTCAAACTCGTCGCATTTGCGGTCGTTGCCGTCCTTGCGGCAATCGCGGCCAACAATGCGCGCGATCTCGCCTATCAGGTCAATGCCGTGACCGTGCTTCTGGCCGCGGCCGGCTTCTTCATCTACACCATTCGGACGATGGGCCGCCCGGCGATGCCGGCGACCGGCTATATGGACGACGTCATCCGAGCTGGCGTCATCGCCACTGCGTTTTGGGGCTTGGCGGGCTTTCTGGCGGGCGTCTACATCGCCTTCCAGCTCGCATTTCCCGAGCTGAATCTGGGCTTCAGCTTCACCAGCTTCGGACGGCTGCGGCCGCTGCACACCTCGGCGATGATCTTCTCCTTCGGCGGCAACGCGCTGCTCTGCACCTCGTTCTACATTGTGCAACGCACCTGCGCGGCGCGGCTCTGGGGCGGCAACCTCGCCTGGTTCGTGTTCTGGGGCTACCAGCTGGTGATCGTGCTGGCGGCGGCGAGTTACCTGCTCGGCGGTTCGCAGGGCAAGGAATACGCCGAGCCGGCCTGGCATATCGACCTCTGGTTGACCGTGGTCTAGGTTGCCTACCTGCTGGTGTTCCTCGGCACCCTGATCAAGCGCAAGGAACCCCATATCTACGTCGCCAACTGGTTCTTGCTCAGCTTCATTGTCACCGTAGCAATGCTGCACGTGGTGAACAACCTGGCGATCCCGGCGTCGATCTTCGGCTCGACCAGCTATTCGGCCTTCTCCGGCGTCCAGGGCGCGATGACCCAGTAGTGGTACGGCCACAACGCGGTCGGCTTCTTTCTCACCGCCGGCTTCCTCGGCATGATGTACTACTTCGTGCCGAAGCAGGCCGAGCGCCCTGTCTACAGCTACAAGCTGTCGATCGTGCACTTCTGGGCGCTGATCTTCCTCTACATCTGGGCCGGCCCGCACCACCTGCACTACACCGCGCTGCCCGACTGGGCGCAGACGCTCGGCATGGTGTTCTCGGTGGTGCTGTGGATGCCGTCCTTGGGCGGCATGATCAACGGCCTGATGACGCTCTCGGGCGCCTGGGACAAGCTGCGCACCGACCCGGTGATCCGCATGATGGTGGTCTCGGTCGGCTTCTACGGCATGTCGACCTTCGAGGGGCCTATGATGTCGATCAAGGCGGTCAACTCCTTGAGCCACTACACCGACTGGACCATCGGCCATGTCCATTCCGGCGCGCTGGGCTGGAACGGCATGATCACCTTCGGCGCGCTTTACTTCCTGGTGCCGCGGCTGTGGAACCGCGACCGGCTCTATAGTCTCAGCCTAGTCAACTGGCACTTCTGGCTCGCCACCATCGGCATCGTGCTCTACGCGGCCTCGATGTGGGTGACCGGCATCATGGAAGGGCTGACGTGGCGCGAATACGATGCCCATGGCTTCCTGGTGAACAGCTTCGCCGACACCGTCGTGGCCAAGTTCCCGATGTATGTCGTGCGCGGCCTTGGCGGGGTCCTGTATCTGACCGGTGCAGTGATCATGTGCTACAACCTGTGGCAGACGGCCCGGGGCAGGCTGAGCGGCGAACGCGCGCCCAGCCCCTCGACCGTGGCCGCCGAGTGAGGGAGGACGTCAGATGGCCATAATGAGCAAACATGGCGCCCTGAAACGCCACGCAACTCTGCTTCTGGCCTGCTGCCTCTTGGTGGTGACCGTCGGCGGAATCGTAGAGATCGCGCCCCTGTTCTACCTGCAGAACACCATCGAAAAGGTGCAAGGGGTGCGCCCATACTCGCCCTTGGAGTTGAAGGGGCGGCAGGTCTACATCCGCGAAGGCTGCTATGTCTGCCACAGCCAGATGATCCGGCCGATGCGCGACGAGGTAGAGCGCTAGGGCCACTACAGCCTGGCAGCCGAGTCGATGTACGACCACCCGTTCCAGTGGGGGTCGAAACGGACCGGGCCGGATCTGGCCCGGGTCGGCGGGCGCTACTCGGACGAATGGCATGTCGACCACCTCGATAACCCGCAGGCGCTGGTTCCGGAGTCGGTCATGCCGCGCTACCCGTGGCTGGCGGAGACCAAGCTCGAATTTTCGGACATCATCGAGCATCTGACGGCGAACGCGATGGTCGGCGTGCCCTACACCGAGGAGATGATCGCGGCGGCGGCCACCGACATCCGGGCCCAGGTGGACCCGGATCATGACGGGGTCGACGACCTGCTGGCCCGCTATCCGAAGGCGCAGGTGCGCAACTTCGACGGTCAGCCGGAGCTCACCGAAATGGATGCGTTGATCGCCTATATGCAGATGCTCGGCACGCTGGTCGATTTCTCGACCTACGATGCCGAAGCAAATGCGCGCTGACGGAGGGGTGGATGGATTCCTATTCGATCCTTCGAGAAATCGCCGACAGTTGGGGGCTTCTGGCGATGGTGATCTTCTTCCTGGACGTGGTGGTCTACGCGCTGCGCCCGGGGTCGAAGAAGGTCCATGACGACATCGCCCAGATCCCGTTCCGCAATGACGAACTGCCAGGAGATTGAAACATGGCCGAGACGCACGACAAGGAACGTGACGCGATCACCGGCACCGAGACCACCGGCCATGAATGGGACGGCATCAAGGAGCTGAACACACCGCTGCCGAAGCGGTGGGTATGGACCTTCTACATTACCATCGTCTGGGGCATCGGCTACACCATCTCCTATCCGGCCTGGCCGCTGGTCAGCTCGGCGACGGAGGGGGTGCTGGGCTATTCCAGCCGCATGGCCGTGGAAGAGGCGATCGAGGCCAATGCCGAGGCGCAGAGGGTCTATACCGACAAGATCGCGGCGATGGAGATGGACGAGATTGTCGCCGATGCGGATGTGGTCCAGTTCGCCCGGGCGGGCGGCGCCGCAATTTTCCGCAACTACTGCTCGCAGTGCCACGGCTCGGGTTCGACCGGCGCTCCGGGTTATCCGAGCCTGCAGGACGACGACTGGCTATGGGGCGGCGCAGCCGAGGACATCCGGGTGACCATCGCCCACGGCATCCGCTTCGAGGAGGACGAGGACACCCGGCTCTCCGACATGCCTGCCTTCGGCCGTGACGAGCTGCTCACCAAGGAGGAGATCGCTGCAGTGGCCGACCATGTCCTGTCGCTCTCGGTCCAAGCGACGGCGACCGAGGACGGTCGGGTGCTCTTCGAGGACAACTGCGCCGCCTGCCATGGCGACAACGGCGAAGGCATACCGGAGTTGGGGGCGCCGAACCTCGCAGATGCCATCTGGCTCTTCGGCAGTGACCGCGACACGGTGATTGCGACCATCGCCAATTCCCGCAGCGGCGTGATGCCGGCTTGGGCCCACCGTCTGACCGACGACCAGGTCAAGCAGGTCGCGGCGTATGTCCATGGCCTCGGCGGAGGCCAATGAGCCTCTCCCGCAGGCTCCCTGCGCAGCTTCTCGCCCCGGCACGGCCCCCGTGCCGAGGATCTTCTTGCTGAGCACAGGCTGATCCGGTCGGAGTTAGGTGCACAGGAGGTGCGCCACGCTTGCGCCAGGGCTCGACCTCGGCCATAGCTGGGCCGCCGATGGCCGGGGGGAGTCGCCGATGTCGCTGGAAATCTGGTTCGCTTTCGCCGTCGCCAGCGCCGTGCTGCTGGCCATCCCGGGGCCGACCGTGATGTTGGTGGTCTCGTACGCCCTGGCCCGGGGGCGCGAAAGCGCCTGGGCGACAGTGCCGGGGGTCAGCCTCGGCGATTTGACCGCGATGACCGTGTCGCTCGCCGGCGCCGGCGCCGTGCTGGCCGCCTCGGCAACGCTGTTCACGGTGCTGAAGCTTTGCGGCGCCGCCTATCTTGTCTGGCTCGGGATCGGGCTCTGGCGCGCGGCGCCGGAGCGGCTGATGCCGTCGCGAGCGGGCGGGGCGGGGCGGGAGCTTCGCGGGATGTTCTGGAAGTCTTATGTGGTCACGGCCCTGAACCCCAAGAGCATCGTCTTCTTCATCGCCTTCGTGCCGCAATTCGTGGCGACCGAGGCACCGCTAATGCCGCAGTTCACGGTTCTGGTCGCGACGTTCGTTGGCTTGGCGATGGTCAACACGGCGCTTTGGGCGCTGCTGGCGGGCGAGATGCGCCGGCGGTTCGAGCGCCCCGGCACGGTGCGGGTCGTCAGCCGGGTCGGGGGCTGCTTCCTGATCGGCGCCGGCATGCTGACCGCCCTGGCCCGCCGCACAGCCTGACGCAGGCAGGGTTAGCGGTCGCCCCCGGACTGAGACGCCTCGGCGAGGCGCGCCGCCGCCTGTTGGCCGACGTCATCGTCATGATCCAGGGTGTCGCGGCCGAGGCTGATGAACTTCTCCGCCATGCCGGCGAGGTCGCAGGTAAGGCCCTGGCGAGCAATGATCTGACCGTCCGAGCGGCGGGCGCAGCGGTCCTTGTCCTCGGCCTCGGCGAGTTGGCGCTGCTGCGGTGGCGGTGCCAGCTTTGATGCCGCGCCCGGCACGGCTTCGGCCCGGCGGCGGAGCGCTTCATAGGCGTCTTCGGTCCGCCGCTCAAGGTCGGCCTGGACCGCTGCGTCGAGGTATCCGGTTGCCGGGAAGCTCCATGCGGTCTGGAAATCGGCGAGCGCGCTGCGTCCGGGGTCCGAACACCCCATCGAAGCCTTTGGGATCGAAACCGGCCAGCGCCAGGCGCCGCTGGACATCTATGCGCTCGGATCGGTCGAGCGCGAGCGCGTCCTCGGTTTCCTCATCCGCGGCGACGCGGGGTTGCTCCGGTGCCTCCGGCGCGGCGAACGGGGCGAGCGTATCGATCGCCAAGACGTCGACGATGTCCGCCGTTTCCGGCCTGCGCAGCGCCACTGGGGCGGTCAGCGGAACCGCCGCGACCTCTCCGGGTCCGTCGCTGGTGGACTGGAAAGCGGCCATGACCCATTGCTCATCGGCCGCAACCCCGGCGCGGGCGACGATGGCGGGCACGGTGTCGTCGGGAGGGATAGGCTCCAACGAGCCGTCGGCCGGGGCGACTGGCGGACTCACGGCGCCCATGTCGGCATTGCCGACCGGAAGCGCGGCTTCGAGGGCGGCTTGGAGATCCTGCGGCGATTCATAGGTGGGCGCGGCGATGTCCCGTGTTTCGAACAGGCGCCAGTAGGGATCGTGCGCGGAGACACCCCATACCACCGCGGCCGCGACTGCGCCGGTCAGCGCGACGAGCGGGAACGGGCCTTCTCTCATTCTGTTTCGCCGCGGCAGACTTACCGTGGAACGTAGAACGCCGACCTCACGCATGACGGACTTCGCAAACCCTTCACAATTGACAATAATGTGAATGCTGAATTTTACCAGACTCCTCTGGATCCCTCAATAGTAACGGATCTCTTTTCGTTAGTACAACCGATCAATTATGACCTTGATCTTGAGGCAGGACACGGCTGCGGCGTACCTTTCCGGTTGATCCGGATCAAGGTGTGGCCGGCGCGGCCTGACCATTGTGCGCTGGAATGATTCTGAGAGGCGGAGCGAAGAGGGATGGACGAAAGCAAGGCCACGAGTGAGAGTCTCTATGCGGCGCGTGAGCCGGTCTTTCCGAAGGCGGTGGACGGGTTCTTTCGTCGCCTCAAGTGATGGCTTATGGGGGTCACCCTGACGATCTACTACGTTACCCCCTGGATCCGCTGGGACCGGGGTGCGCATCTGCCCGACCAGGCGGTGCTGGTGGACCTAGGAAACCGGCGGTTCTTCTTCTTCTGGATCGAGATCTGGCCGCAGGAGTTCTACTACGTCGCGGGCCTCCTGATTATGGCCGGGCTGGGGCTGTTCCTGTTCATCTCGGTGCTCGGCCGGGTCTGGTGCGGCTATGCCTGCCCGCAGACCGTCTGGGTCGATCTGTTCCAGCACATCGACCGCTTTTTCGACGGCGACCGCAACGCCCAGTTTCGGTTGCTGCGGGCGCCTCTGACCTACAGGAAGATCTTTCTGCGGCTTTCGAAATACTGGCTCTGGCTGATGATCTCGTCGGCCACGCGGCGGCGGCGCTGAGGCACCATTTCGCCTGTCGCGACGCGGTGCTGCGGCGGATGGTGCTGGGGCGGTAGGGTGCATGGCCTCATGCACCCTACCGGGTGTCGCGCCAAGGCA
>Ga0209255_1000108_pt1 | contig 15293 bp, 15 predicted proteins | sample WorMetvaBAHAMAS2_FD_187394 | JGI IMG/M metagenome (GOLD analysis project Ga0209255, IMG submission 187394) | Marine gutless worms symbiont microbial communities from Max Planck institute for Marine Microbiology, Germany - Olavius vacuus... | ecosystem: Host-associated > Annelida > Digestive...
GACAAGCCCCGAACACCAACACCCCAGGCGAAGACCAAGTTCCGGCATCATCCACACCCGGCAACGCCGGGCGATCCAGCGCGAAAACCCGAAACGAAGCCAACTTCATGAATAAATCGGGATAGCACAGTTCGTCGGTTCCGTATCGGGGCGCGACAAGTTTTTTTCCGGTTAATTTCCGCCTCGCAGGCGCCGCGCCGCGGGCGCGCGTCCTTGCGGCGGCGCCGGTTTGGGCATAGGGTCGCAGCGCCTGTCATCCCGCTGAGACCACACCGGACGGAAGCCCATGTTCAAAGGATCGTTTGTCGCCCTCGTGACCCCGTTCAAGGACGGCGCCCTCGACGAGTCGACGCTGGAAGCGCTGGTCGAGTGGCACATCGCCGAAGGAACCCACGGCCTCGTGCCCGTCGGCACCACGGGCGAGAGCCCGACGCTGAGCCACGACGAGCACGAGCGGGTCATCGAGATCGTGGTCAAGACCGCGGCCAAGAGGGTGCCGGTGATCGCCGGCGCGGGCTCCAACAACACGACCGAGGCGATCCGCTTCATGCAGTTCGCCGAGAAGATTGGCGCCGATGCCGCCCTTGTGGTCACGCCCTACTACAACAAGCCGACTCAGACCGGGCTGATCGAGCACTACCGGGCGCTGCACGACTGCTGCAACCTGCCGATCATCATCTACAACATCCCCGGCCGCTCGGTGATCGACATGAAGCCCGATACCATGGGCGCGCTGGCCAAGCTGCCGCGGATCATCGGGGTCAAGGACGCCACCGGCGACGTCACCAGGGTCTCGGACCAGCGGGAGACCTGCGGCAAGGGCTTCATCCAGCTCTCGGGCGAGGACGCCTCGGCGATCGGCTACAACGCCCATGGGGGTGTGGGGTGCATCTCGGTCATCGCCAATGTGGCGCCGGGGCTCTGCGCCCAGTTCCAGGAAGCGACCCTTGCCGGCGACTACGTCACGGCGCTCGAGTTCCAGGACCGGCTGATGCCGCTGCACCGGGCGATCTTCATCGAGCCGGGGCTGGCCGGCGCCAAGCACGGGCTCTCGATCATCGGCCGCTGCTCGGAGGAAGTGCGTCTGCCGCTGGTGCCGGTGACCAAAGGGACAGGTCAGAAGATCCGGGCGGCGATGGTGCATGCCGGGCTGATCAACGCCTAAGCCCATGGCGACACGGCAGAAGGGCCCGGCGGGCCGTGTCGCCGCCGAGAACCGCAAGGCCCGGCACCACTACTTCATCGAGGACAGCCTCGAGGCCGGCATCGTGATCGAAGGCTCCGAGGTCAAGTCGCTGCGCGAGGGCAAGGCCAACATCGCCGAGAGCTACGCCACCGTCGAGCATGGCGAGCTCTGGCTGATCAACAGCTACATCCCGCCCTTCTCCCAGGCCAAGTCCACCGCCTTCAGCCATGACGAGCGGCGCCGGCGCAAGCTCCTGGTGCACAAGCGCGAGCTGGCCCGGCTGTGGCAGGCGATCGGGCGCGAGGGGATGGCCCTGGTGCCGTTGAAGCTCTACTTCAACGACAAGGGCGTCGCCAAGCTCGAGCTCGGCATTGCCAAGGGCAAGCGGATGGCCGACAAGCGCGAGACCGAGAAGAAGCGCGACTGGGCGCGCGAGAAGGCCCGGCTGATGAGGGAGAGAGGATGACGCCAACGGATTCGCCCCCCGACTCGCACCGCATCATGGCCGCCGTAGACGCCACCTGGCCGCCGGCCGAGTTTGCCCGCGTTGGCCCTTGGACCCTGCGCCGGGGCGATGGCGGCGGCCAGCGCGTCTCCGCTGCCTCGACCGAGAACGAGAGGGCGGATCTCGCCCCGGCCGAGGCGGGGATGCGGGCCTGGGGGCAGGTGCCGCTCGTGCGCCTCACCCCGGACCAGACCGAGCTCGACCGGCGCCTCGCCGCCGCCGGCTACAAGGTCAAGGATCCGGTCTCGCTCTATGCCGCCCCGGTCGCCAAGCTCGACGACGGCCGCGACCAGACGGTCAAGGTGTTCCGCCTCACCTGCCCGCTGGCGATGGTCGACGATGTCTGGGCCCAGGGCGGGATCGGCCCCGGACGGCGGGCGGTGATGGAGCGGGCCGTGGGGCCGAAGATGACGCTGATGTCGCGCGCCAAGGACCGCCCCGTCGGCGCTGCCTTCGTCGCCGTCGACGGCGACGTCGCCATGATCCACGCCATCGAGGTCACGCCCGAGCACCGGCGCAAGGGCGGCGGCGCGAACCTGTTGCGCGGCGCTGCCCGCTTCGCCGCCGAGCACGGCGCCGCCTGGCTGACCCTGGCGGTTACCGAGGCCAACGTCCCGGCCAAGGTGCTCTACGAGAGGCTGGGCATGGCGCTCGCCGGCAGCTACCATTACCGTGTCGCCCCGCAATGAAGCACGCTTGAAGGAGAATCCCGTGACCTTCCCGAAGTCCACCTCGCTCGATCTCGCCCCGCCGGACCCGCTGCCCGAAGACATCGCCGTGCTGTTCGGCAAGTGCCAGGAGAAGCTGGGGCTGATCCCCAACGTGCTCGTCGCCTACGCCCACAATCCGGACAAACTGCGCGCCTTCAGCCAGTTCTACAACAACCTGATGCTGGGGCCCTCGGGCCTGAGCAAGCTCGAGCGCGAGATGACCGCGGTGGCCGTCTCGTCGCTGAACCGCTGCTGGTACTGCCTGGTCGCCCACGGCGCCGCGGTGCGGGTTTACTCCGGCAGCGAGGCGCTCGGCGAGGCGCTGGCGCTCGACCATCGCTACGCGGACCTGACCCCGCGGCAGCGGGCGATGATCGACTTCGCCCGCAAGATGACCTCCGACACGCCGAGCATCGGCGAAGCCGACCGGGCGGCGCTGCGCGAGCACGGATTCACCGAGGCCGAAATTTTCGACATCGCCGATGTCGCCGGTTTCTTCAACATGTCGAACCGCGTGGCCAGTGCCGTGGGCATGCTGCCCAACGCCGAGTATCACAGCCATGGCCGGGGAGACTGAAGCCATGCGGGTGCTGCTGGCGGTGGCGCTGCTTGCCGGCGCCGCCGCTGTTTCGGCAGTGGCCCAGACGGCGCCGGAGGAGCTTGCCCCGCTGCCCGATCCGGGGGCGCCGGAGGGGGCGATGCCGACCGCCGGCAGCGAGCGCCCCTATGACCGCTACGCCCTGCCGGTCGGCCGCTACACCCGCGACGGCCCCCGGGCGCGCGAGGTCGAGGGCCGGGTGGTGTGGTCCGGCTTCCGGCTCGACACCACCGGCATCGGCACCGCCGAGGTGATGGCGGGTTACCGCGAGCGGCTGGCGGCGCTCGGCTTCGAGACCCTGTTCGACTGCGCCACCGCCGCGTGCGGCGGCTTCGACTTCCGCTTCGCGGTGCAGCTGCTGCCGCCGCCGGCGATGCTGCTCGACACCTCGGATTTCACCCAGCTCTCGGCCCACCGAGCCGACGATGCCGGCGCCGAGACCTTTGTCTCGATCCTGGTCAGCCGCCTGCTCGGGGCGGTGCACATCCAGACCGTGGTCGTCGGGCCGGGCGATCCCGCCCTCGCCATCGAGGCGGCGCCGGCGACCGCAGCGATGGCAGTGCCGGTGATCCTGCCGCGGGACGAGGCGCAGATGCTCGCGGCGCTGAAGGAAGCCGGCCATGTCCGGGTCCAGGGGTTGGCGTTCGAGACCGGCGGCGCGGCGCTCTCGGAAGGTTCGGCGCCGGCGCTGGAGATCCTGGCCCGGCTGCTGCTGGACAACCCGGAGCTGGCGGTGGCGATCGTCGGCCACTCCGACAACGAGGGGGCGCTCGATGCCAACATCGCGCTGTCGCAACGTCGGGCCGAGGCGGTGCGCGGCGCGCTGATCGACCGCGGCGTCGAGGCGGCGCGCCTCGAAGCCCACGGGGTGGGCTATCTCGCACCGGTCAGCAGCAACGCCACCGAAGAGGGCCGGGCGCTGAACCGCCGGGTCGAGCTGGTGCTGCGCTAAGGCGCGATCCGACCGTCGGCAGGTGCCGGCTGCGACATCCGCGGTCGCTTTGCGAATGGACACCCCTGTCCAGACCCCGGATACTGCAACCGATTCGAGACTTCATGCGCAAAGGATGCCGCCGATGACCGTCCACGCCAGCGACCTTGCGGCCGAACTCGCTGCCGTCACCCGGCCGGTCGGCACCGCCCGCAGCCTGCCGAACCCGTTCTATGTCGATCCGGCGGTGTTCGAGGAGGAGAAGCAGAAGATCTTCTTCCGCAATTGGGCGGCGCTCGGCTTCATCTCGGACGTGCCCGAGCCCGGGGATGCCAAGCCGTTGAGCTTCCTCGGCCAGCCGCTGGTGATGGTGCGCGGCCAGGACGGCGAACTCAAGGTGTTCCAGAACATCTGCCGTCACCGCGGCATGATCCTGGTGGAGAAGCCCGGCAACATCCGGCGCACGATCCGCTGCCCCTACCACTCCTGGTGCTACGACCTCGACGGGAGCTTGCGCACCACCCCCCATGTCGGTGGCCCGGGGATGAACCGCCACGACGATGTCAAGCGCGAGGAGCTCGGGCTCTTTCAGGTGCGCAGCCACGTCTGGATGGGCGTCGTCTTCGTCAACATTGACGGCAAGGCCCCGCCCTTCGAGGACCATGCCGCCGAGGCGATCGCCCGCTTCGCCGATTTCGATCAGCCGCTCCACCGCTGCGGCGACGAGGGCACCATGGACATCGACGTCGCCGGCAACTGGAAGCTGGCGATCGAGAACGGGGCCGAGAGCTATCACCTGCCCTGGGTGCATCCGGGGCTAAACAGCTACTCGCGGCTCGAGGACCACTACCACCTCGACCTCTCCGCCCCGTTCCGCGGCCAGGGCACCAGGGTCTACAACCCGATGCTGAGCGAGGACGGCCAGCGCTTTCCAGAATTCGCCGGGCTGTCGGCGAAGTGGGCGACGGGCACCGAATACCCGATGGTGTTCCCCAACCTGATGATGGGCTTCCAGAAGGACCACATCTTCGCCTTCATCGTCGAGCAGATTGCCCACGACCGCTCGGTCGAACACGTCCAGCTCTTCTATGCCGATCCCGCGGTGGCGGGCGAGGACTGGGCGTCGATGCGCCGCCGCAACGGCGAGATGTGGGCCGAGGTCTTCGCCGAGGACATCTTCGTCGTCGAGGGCATGCAGAAGGGCCGCCACGCCTCGAAGTTCGACGGCGGCAAGTTCTCGCCGGTGATGAACAACCCGACCCACGACTTCCACCGCTGGGTGGCGGCGCAGATGGGGGCGTGAAACTAGGCTTCGTAAATGCGTAAGTTGTTCTTGCGCTGATTTGCGGAATATCGTATCTAGGGGGCGGATGCGGATCGAGTGGACCAGATCGGCCTTCAAGGACGCCCGAAGGGCGCCGTTCGAGATATCGGCAAAGCTGATCGAAGCCCTGGCGCGCTACGCCGAGAACCGCGAAGCGGCGATCGACATCAAGGCCCTGCAAGGTTCGCCAGGCAAGTTCCGGATCCGTGTCCGCGACTGGCGGCTGATCTTCGCTGTGGACGGCGACGTGATCACGGTGACGGAAGTCAGCTCGCGGGGATCGGTGTACAGGTAGGGAGCCCGGGCGATGACGATCCATTTCATCACCACGGAGCGCGACGAGGAGCTGGTGATCCTTCCGCGGTCAGACTACGAGAGGCTGGTCGCCGCAGCCGAGGACGCTGCCGATGCCGAGACCGCGCGCGAGCGTCTCGCCGAGCCGACGATTTCCCATGACTTGGTCATGGCCGTACTGGCTGGCGAGATGAGCCCCCTGGAGGCTTGGCGCCGCGAGCGTGGCCTGACCCAAGCGCAGCTCGCCGCCGAGGCGGGGGTCCGGGTGGCGACGATCAGCGACATCGAGTCAGGCAAGAGCCTCGGCCGGGTCGACGTGCTGCGCCGGATCGCCAAGGTGCTCGGTGTCGACATCGACGACATCGTGCCGGAACCGCCCGACGCGGAAACGGCCGCCGATACCTGACCGGATGAACCGCGCAGGACGGGCAATGACCGAACTGGTCTTCGTGGCGGAGCTCGGCTACGCCGCCATTGTCGCCCTCGCCTACGCCTTCCAGGACCGGCTGGTCTGGTTTCCCGGGCCGCCGCCGGCGGTCGATCCGGGCGCCGTCGGATTGACCTTCGAGGACGCCGCGATCACCACCACCGACGGGCTCACGCTGCACGGCTGGTTCCTGCCCGGCGGACCGGAAGCGGTGCTGATCTCGCACGGCAATGCCGGAACCGTGGCCGAGCGGATCGGGCCGGCCGCCGCCTTCGTCGCCATGGGCCGCTCGGTGCTGCTCTACGACTACCGCGGCTATGGCCTGAGCCAGGGCCGGCCGAGCGAGGAGGGCACCTACCTTGACGCCGAGGCGGCCTTCGACTGGCTGGTCGCGCGGGGCTTCGCGCCGGCGGCGATCACCCTCTACGGCGAATCCCTTGGCGGCGCCGTGTCGGTCGAACTGGCCCGGCGCCGCCAGCCGGCGCGGCTGATCGTCGAGTCGACCTTCACCTCGCTGCCCGACATCGGCGCCCACGCCTATCCCTGGTTGCCGGTGCGCCTCATGTCGCGGATCGGCTACGACAGCCTCGCCAAGGCGCCGGGGCTCGACTTGCCGGTGCTGATCCTGCACAGCCCCGAGGACGAGCTGGTGCCGATCGCCCATGCCCGGCGGCTCCATGACGTGCTCGGCGGCGACAGGCGCCTCATGGAGACCGGCGGCGGCCACAATGACGGCGGGTTCCTGCAGCGCCCCGAGTGGCGGGCGGCGATGGCCCGGTTCCTGGAGGGTGCACCATGACCGCAACCGACCGCGCCGAGCTCGACACCGCCCTGATCGCCGCCCACGAAGCCGACGACCAGCCCCAACTCGTCGCTCTCTACACCCGCGCCGCCGACGCCGCCGAGGCCGCGGGCGAGATCGATGCCGCCTGCTTCTACCTCACCCACGCCTACGTCTTCGCCCTCGCCTGCGGCGCCCCGGAGGCCGGCGCGCTGCACGCCCGGCTGCTGGCGCGCGGGCGCGAGGAGTAATTTCGCTCCCCCACCCCTCCCCTGACGGTTTTGCGACAATACGCGCCGCGATTTTGCGCCCCGGCGGCGGCAAAACCTGCTCTGATGTCGGCGACCAATCCGCGGCCGATTCCGGCCCTCTCCGGGAGGACCCCCATGAAGACCCATGCGCGTGTTGTTGTGATCGGCGGCGGAGTCGTCGGCTGCTCGGTGCTCTACCACCTAGCCCGCGAGGGCTGGACCGATGCGGTGCTCTTGGAGCGCTCGGAGCTGACCTCCGGCTCGACCTGGCACGCCGCCGGCGGCTGCCACACCATCAACGGCGATCCCAACGTCGCCAAGCTGCAGAAATACACCATCGGCCTGTACCAGGAGATCGAGGAGCTCTCCGGTCAGGTGACCGGGTTCCACATGACCGGCGGGGTCATGCTGGCCTCGACCCCCGAGCGGTTCGACTGGCTGAAGTCGATGAGCGCCAAGGGCCGGTACCAGGGGATCGAGACCGAGGTGATCACCCCCGAGGAGGAGCATGCGCTGATGCCGCGGCTCGACCCCGGCCAGTTCGTCGGCGCCCTCAAGACCTTTGTCGACGGCCATCTCGACCCCTCGGGCGTCACCCACGCCTATGCCAAGTCGGCGCGCAAGCTCGGCGCCGCTATCCATACCCACACCATGGTCACCGACATCCGGCGCCTGGCCGACGGCGGCTGGGAGGTGGTCACCGACCACGACACCATCCGGGCCGAGCACGTGGTCAATGCCGGCGGCCTCTGGGCCCGCGAGGTCGGCCGCATGGTCGGGCTGGAGCTGCCGATCCTCGCCATGGAGCACATGTACCTGCTGACCGAGGACATGCCCGAGGTGGCCGAGGTCAACGAGGCGACCGGCAAGGAGATGATCCACGCGGTCGACTTCGACGGCGAGTTGTACCTGCGCCAGGAGCGCGGCGGCATGCTGATGGGCACCTACGAGCGGGCCTGCGTGCCCTGGTCCGAGCGCCAGACTCCCTGGGAGTTCGGCCACGAGCTGTTGCAGCCCGATATCGACCGCATCGCGCCGTCGCTGGAGGTCGGCTTCGCCCACTTCCCGGCCTTCGAGCGCGCCGGCATCAAGCAGATCATCAACGGTCCCTTCACCTTCGCCTCTGACGGCAACCCGCTGGTCGGCCCGGTGCGGGGTCTGCCGGGGTTCTGGTCCGCCTGCGGGGTGATGGCCGGGTTCGGCCAGGGCGGCGGCGTCGGCCTGGCGCTGGCCAACTGGATGATACACGGCGACCCGGGCTTCGACGTCTGGGCGATGGACATCGCCCGCTACGGCGACTGGACCACCATGGCCTACACCAACAAGAAGGTGCAGGAGAACTATTCGCGCCGGTTCTCGATCAAGTTCCCGAACGAGGAGTTGCCCGCAGGCCGGCCCTACAAGACCACGCCGATCTACGACAAGCTGCTCGCCGCCGGCGCCCAGATGGGCGATTCCTGGGGGCTCGAGGCGCCGCTCTGGTTCGCCCCCGAGGGCGTGAAGGACGTGTTCTCCTGGCACCGCTCGACCGATTTCGAACATGTCGGGGCCGAGGTGGCGGGCGTGCGCGGCTCGGTCGGCATCGCCGACATCTCCGGCTTCGCCAAGTTCTCCGTCACCGGTCCGGGGGCGCGCGCCTGGCTCGACCGGATCCTCGCCTGCAAGATCCCGAACCCCGGCCGCATGACCCTGGCGCCGATGCTGAAGGAGGACGGCAAGCTGATCGGCGACCTGTCGCTCGCCTGCCTGGCCGAGGACGAGTACTTCCTGGCCGGCTCGGGCATGGCAGAGGTCTACTACATGCGCTGGTGGGAGCAGCACCTGCCCGCCGATGGCTCGGTGCGGGTGGAGGCGACCGGCCTCGGGCTTTGCGGCCTCGCCATAGACGGGCCAAACGCGCGCAAGGTGCTGGCCAAGCTGACCCACGAAGACGTCTCGGCCGGCGGCTTCCGGTTCATGGCCATCCGCAGGCTCGACGTCGGCTTCGCCCCCTGCCTCGTCGGCCGGGTCAGCTTCACCGGCGATCTAGGCTACGAGATCTGGATGAAGCCGGAATACCAGCGCCACGTCTTCGATGCGCTGATGGAGGCGGGCGAGGAGTTCGGCATCCGCCTCTTAGGCCTCCGGGCGATGAACGCGCTGCGGTTGGAGAAGAACTTCGGCGGCTGGGCGCGCGAGTACCGGCCGCTCTACGGGCCGGTGGAGGCCGGGCTCGAGCGATTCGTCGCCTACGGCAAGGAGGCCGACTTCATCGGCAAGGCGGCGGCGCTCAAGGAGCGCGACTCCGGCGGCAAGCTGCGGCTCCGCGCCTGCGTGGTCGAGGCCAGGGACGCCGACGTGATCGGCGACGAACCGATCTGGCTCGACGGCGAGGTGGTCGGCTGGGTGACCTCGGGCGGCTACGCGCATAACTCTGGCGTCTCGATGGCGTTGGGGTATGTTCCGAAGGAGCACGCAGATGCCGCGGGGGCTTGGCAGATCGAGCTCCTCGGTGAGCGGCTGCCGGCGCGCCTCCAGCACGCGCCGATCTGGGACGCCAACGCGGAAAGGATGCGCGGGCGATAGTCGCAAGTCGCCAATGTCCCGGCCTTGAGCCGGGACCCCGATGGGCGGCGTACAAATGGCACGGGGCCCCGGGTCAAGCCCGGGGCATAGGGTGAACCTGATGCAACGTTATTCGGCGCTCTTGGTCCTTTGGGGCGGCCTCACCGGCCAGAAACACTGGCAGCCGGTCTGGGGCCAGCCCAAGCCCAGAGCCCATTACGACGTGATCATCGGCGGCGGCGGCGGCCACGGCCTCGCGACCGCCTACTACCTGGCCAAGGAGCACGGGATCACCAATGTCGCGGTGCTGGAGAAGGGCTACCTCGGCGGCGGCAATGCCGGGCGCAACACCACCATCGTGCGCTCCAACTACATGATCGAGGGCAACACCGAGTTCTACGAGCATTCGCTGAAGCTTTGGGAGAATCTCAGCCACGAGCTGAACTACAACGTCATGTTCAGCCAGCGCACCCATGTGAACCTGGTCTTCACCCGGGCGCAGCGCGACGCCATGGCCCGGCGCTACAACATCATGCGGCTGAACGGCATCGACGGCGAGTACTGGGACCAGGACGAGCTGCGCACCCGCATCCCGCTCCTCAACTTCGACCGCGGCCGCTACCCGATCCTTGGCGCCTATGTCCAGGAGCGCGCCGGCACCGCCCGGCACGACGCGGTCAACTGGGGCTTCGCCCGCGCGGCGACGGCGCTCGGCGTCGACATCATCCAGAACTGCGAGGTCACCGGCTTCGTGCACAAGGCCGGGGCGCTCATCGGGGTCGAGACCTCGCAGGGCGAGATCTTGGCCGACAAGATCGGCCTCGCGGTCGCCGGCCACACCTCGGTGCTGGCGCACAAGGCGGGGCTCGGCAAGCTGCCGCTGGAGACCCACAAGCTGCAGGCCTATGTCTCCGAGCCGGTCAAGCCACTGGTCGACCACGTGATCGTGTTCGGCGGCATCGGCCATTTCTACATCAGCCAGTCCGACAAGGGCGGCATGGTGTTCGGCGGCGATCTCGACAAGTACAACTCCTACGCCCAGAAGGGGAACCTGCCGGTCTACGAGCACGTCGCCGCGGCCTGCACGCAGATCCTGCCCTGCCTCGGGCGATTGCGGCTGCTGCGCCAGTGGGCCGGGGTGATGGACATGTCGATGGACGGCTCGCCGTTCATCTGCAAGACCGAGATCCCCAACCTCTACCTCAATGCCGGCTGGTGCTATGGCGGCTTCAAGGCGACCCCCGGCTCTGGCCACACCTTCGCCCACACCATCGCCAGGGACCAGCCGCACTGGGCCAACCGTCTGCTGACCGTCGACCGCTACCGCCATGGCCGGCAGATCGACGAGTCGGGCCACGGCCCGACGCCCAAACTGCATTGAGGAGGCGGTGAAATGAACGCCAGCGCGTGTAAAGACCCCCTTCCTGTCCTTCCCCCTGCAGGGGGAAGGAACGAAACCCTTCCCGGAGTCGACGTTGCGGAGCGGGCGTCCTCTCCCCCTGTAAGGGGGAGAGACAGAGAGGGGGTCCGCCGTCCGCCCAGCAACGGGTCGCGAGGTAACCGACATGCTCCGTATCCCCTGCCCCTTCTGCGGCCCCCGAGACCACACCGAGTTCTCCTATGAGGGCGACGCCACGGTGCGCTACCCGGCGCTCGACGCGCCCGAGGAGGACTGGTTCGAGGCGGTGTTCCTGCGCGACAACCCGCGCGGGCCCCATGCCGAGCTCTGGCACCACGTTCAGGGCTGCCGCGCGTATCTCGTCGTCGAGCGCGACACCCTGACCCACGAGATCAGCGGCGCCCGGCTCGCCCATCAGCCAACCGGGGAGGCCCTGAAATGACCGGCTACCGGCTCGCCCAGGGCGGTGTCGTCGACCGCACCCGGCCGTTCGCCTTCTCCTGGGACGGGCGGGCACTGCAAGGCCTCGCCGGCGACACCCTAGCCTCGGCGCTGATCGCCAACGGCGAGCGCATCGTCGCGCGCAGCTTCAAGTACCACCGCCCCCGCGGCGTGATGTCGGCGGGCGCCGAGGAGGGCGGCGCCCTGGTCACCCTCGGCGCCGGCGCCCGGCGCGAACCCAACGCCAAGGCGACCCAGGTCGAGCTCTTCCCCGGCCTCGCAGCCAGCGGCCAGAACGCCTGGCCGAACGTACGCTTCGACCTCGGCCGCATCAACGACCTCTTCGGCCGCTTCTTCGCCGCCGGGTTCTACTACAAGACCTTCATGGGTTTCGGCGGCGGCACCGGGCAGTGGATGGTGTTCGAGCAGATGATCCGCAAGGCCGCCGGCATGGGCACCGCCGCGCGCGAGCCGGACCCGGACAGCTATGACATCGTCCACGACTACTGCGACCTGATGGTGATCGGCGCCGGTCCCGCCGGGCTGGCGGCGGCCGAGCTGGCGGCGAGCCACGGCCTCGGTGTGATGCTGGTCGAGCAGGACTTCGCTCTCGGCGGCAGCGCGCTGGCCAGTGGCGAGACCATCGACGGCCAGCCCGCCGCCGCTTGGGCGAGCGCGCAGCTAGCGGCGCTGAAGGGCGTGCGGGTGCTGCCCCGGACCACCGCCTTCGGCCTCTATGACAGCAACGTGGTCGGGCTCTACGAGAAGGTCACCGACCATCTCCCCAACCCCGACCCGGCGCTGCCGCGGGGCAATTTCCGCATCGTCCGCCCGGCCCGGGTGATCCTCGCCACTGGCGCCATCAAGCGCACCGTGGCCTTCGGCAACAACGACCGGCCGGGGGTGATGCTGTCGAGCGCCATGGCGACTTACGTCAACCGCTTCGGCGTCGCCCCGGGCAGGCGCGCGATGATCGCCTGCAACGGCGACAGCGCCTATCGGGATGCGATCGCGCTCGCCCGGGCGGGGATCGAGACAACCTTGTTCGACACCCGCGAGATGGCGCCGCCGGAGCCCGCCGCCGCCGCGGCCGAGGCCGGGGTCGAGGTCCATGGCGGCTATGTCCCGGTCGAGGCCGAGGGCCACAGCCTCGTCAAGGGCCTGCAGATCGGCCGCCCGGCGCTCGACGGCCGCATCCGCACCAAGCGCGAGCTGGCCTGCGACTGCGTCGGCATCTCCGGCGGCTGGTCGCCGGCGGTGCACCTCTTGTCGCACCGCGGCGCCAAGCCGGTGTGGAACGCCGAGATGGCCTGCTTCCTGCCCGGCTTGCTGCAGGAGGGGATCGCCGTCGCCGGCAGCGCCGCGGGCCTCTGGCGGACCGAGGACTGCATCGCCAGCGGCCAGGCCGCCGCCGCCGACGCGGTGAAGGCGCTGACCGGCAAGCGGCCGCGCGCCGCCATGGCCCCCCGGCCCGGCGGCTGGGACAACCCGATCAAGCCGCTCTGGGAGGTCGCCGTCCAGGGGCGCAAACTGAAAAGCTTCGTCGACCCGCAGCACGACGTCACCACCGCCGATGTGCGGCAGGCGGCGCGCGAGGGCTACGCCTCGCCCGAGCACATGAAGCGCTACACCACCCTCGGCATGGCCAGCGACCAGGGCAAGATCGGCAACGTCATCGGTCTGGCGCTGCTGGCCGAGGCGCTCGACCAGACGGTGCCGCAGACCGGCCTCACCTCCTTCCGCCCGCCCTACACCCCGGTGCCAATCGGCGCCCTCGCCGGGCGCGCCCGCGACCACCACTACGCGCCCGAGCGGCAGACCCCGATGCACAAGGCCCAGGCCGATGCCGGCGCGGTGTTCTCCGATGCCGGGCTCTGGAAGCGCGCCTGGTACCACCCGGCGAGCCCCGACGAGAGCCTCGGCGCGGCTTACATCCGCGAGGCGACGACGGTGCGCGAGAATGTCGGCATGATCGACGTCTCCACCCTCGGCAAGATCCAGGTCCAGGGCCCGGACGCGGCCGAGTTCCTCAACCGGGTCTATGTCAACGGCTTCGCCAAGCTTCCGGTGATGAAGTGCCGCTACGGGGCGATGCTGCGCGACGACGGCATCTTGTTCGACGACGGCGTTACCTGGCGGCTCGGGCCGACCGAGTTCATGACCACCACCACCACCGCCCACGCGGCGACGGTGATGGCCTGGTTCGAGAACCTGCTGCAGACCCGCTGGCCGGAGCTGCGCGTGCATGTCGCGTCCGTCTCCGACCAGTGGGGCGGCGTCGCGGTGGCCGGCCAGAACGCCCGCCAGGCGATCCAGCCGATCCTCGCGGAAGGCGACATCTCCGCCGAGTCCTTGCAGTTCATGGGCATCACCGGGGCCCGGCTGGCGGTCGAGGGCGGCGAGATCCCGGTGATGATCGCCCGGCTCAGCTTCTCGGGCGAGCTCGCCTACGAGGTCTGGGCCCGCTCCGACCACGCCCCGGCGATGTGGCGGGCACTCTCGGTCCAGGTCCAGGCGCTGCGCGGCGCGGCCTACGGTACCGAGGCGCTGGGAGCGCTCAGGATCGAGAAGGGCCACGTCACCGCCGCCGAGCTCGACGGCCGGGTGACGCTGGAGGATGCCGGGCTCGGGCGGATGGCGTCGACGAAGAAGCCGTTCATCGGCATGGTGCTGCGCCAGCGACCCGACCTCGCCCTCGACGACCGGCCCCGGCTGGCCCATTTCCACCCCGCGACCGAGGGCGAGACCTTCAAGATCGGCGCCGTGGTCTGCGAGGAGGGCAAGGTCAAGGGCCACGGGATCGGCTGGATCACCGGGGTGACCGCCGCCCCTGCCTTCGGCGGCGGCTGGCTCGGCATCGGTTTTGTCAAGGGCGGGCACGAAGCCTGGGAGGGCCGCGAGGTGGTCGTCGCCGACCCGGTGCGCGGCGCGCAGGTTCAGGCCCGGGTGGCGAACCCGCACCAGTTGGACCCCAAGGGAGAACGGATGCATGGTTGAGCGCGCGTCAAGCCTCGAGGGCCACGACACCCCGCGCCGGTTCGGCCTGATCGGCCCCGACGGCCCCGGCATCCGCCTCAGCGAGCGGCGGCTGGCGAGCGCCTGGCTGATGGCCGGCTGGCCCGACCGGCTGGCCGAGGCCGCGGCGGCCGCGGCGGCCGCGGCGGGCGTCGAGGCGGCGCCGGGACCGGGCGCCTCGGCGACCGGAGCGGGCGGCACGCTCCTGCGCACCGAGCCCTTGAAATGGCTGCTGATCGGCGAGGCGGAGATCCCGCAACCGGCGCTGGAGGAGCATGACGGCACGGTGGTCGAGCTCAGCCACGCCCGCACCGTGATCCATGTCGCCGGACCGAAGGCGGTCGAGCTGATGGCCCGCATGGTTCCGCTCGACCTGCGCCCCGCCGCCTTCCCCGAGGGCCGGGTCGCCAGCACCGGCCTGCACGAGGTGGGTGTGACGGTGCTCGCCCGCGACGGCGGCTTCGATATCCTAGTACTGCGCAGCTACGGCCTGACGGTGTGGCGAACGCTGATCGACTCCGCCGCCCAGTTCGGCGCCGAGATCGTGTAACGGGTGGGGGTTCACCCCACCGCCCGCAAGTCTACGTGGATGCAGCGTACTTGACGTGCGCAGTTCCTTTTTGATTCTCAACAATTTTCACAATCTTGGAGTTCATCAGTGAAATCGTAATCGCATGGTGAACGGACAACAGTGCGTCATGAATATCTGGATCGGCCCCTATATCCTGTATTTTGATTTCCATTTTTACGCACTCTTCTCGATGTAATACCGGGCGCCCTTTTGGCTGACTCGCGATTGGGGATTCGCAAGTTGCGGGAACTGTGACTCACTGCGTCGTGCAACGAAGGATGCAGGCATGGCAGGTGCAGTCGAGATGACGCGACGG
>Ga0209255_1000109_pt1 | contig 15256 bp, 11 predicted proteins | sample WorMetvaBAHAMAS2_FD_187394 | JGI IMG/M metagenome (GOLD analysis project Ga0209255, IMG submission 187394) | Marine gutless worms symbiont microbial communities from Max Planck institute for Marine Microbiology, Germany - Olavius vacuus... | ecosystem: Host-associated > Annelida > Digestive...
GCCGTAATAGCCCTTTTTTGCGTTTTTTTTTCACGGAATTCGACTGATTTTCAGGTCGATTATATCACTTTGGTTGAAGATACACCTATAATGTCAGTAAAATATTGTCAGTCCCAGTTCCAGTCTTTTACTTTTGGCAAAAACTATAACGCACCCTGCAGCGCGGTCTCTCTGCGATAGCTGAGCATCTTGTTGTTTTAATAACCATAACCATAACCATATTTATATTTATAACCTGTTGGACATCTCACGTGGTCTTAGTACAAAATGAAAGACTGTACTGAGTGCAAGAAGTGCGTTTATGTAAGATCTGCTCCATACTACAGCTGTCTGGGGAGAAAATGTGCTGGAGCCAGCTGGGCCCCTTGAATCCACCTATGAACCTATCCACTGCAAAACATTATAGTTCAACTTAGAGTTTTTAGCATTGTTTAGTCTGTCTGACTGTCAGACAGACTAAAACAATGCATTGCCCATGCAACTGTCTGAGTGACTCACTCTGACAGTTGCATGGGCAATGCATTGCTTGTCTCTGGCCATCAGATGTTGGCAACATTGTGGTTGTTTATATGACATCATCTTAAGCCTACCTCTAAGAAAATTATTAAAATCCTTACTAAAATGTGTGTACATTTTCCGACAAGAGGCCACTGGATCCCAAAGTCGATGGACCAGTACAGTACCATCCTGGTCCCAGAGTCTCAAAATTTAGACCCCCTGCTCCATTACTTATAGGTCAGAGTGCATGATGACGGCGAGCAAAGACTTACTGAAGACTCGCTAGTGAGAACACAGAGCGGGTGCTTGCCTGAGGGCCATTATCATACTGCTTCAAATGAAGAGCGATTCTTTTAACTATTCTGAATGCAAAACTAGTTGAAGAGGCAGTTGCTAATATTTTAGTGCTGTGAATATGCTTTTTCACTGCAAGGGTAGCACGTAGCATAAGTAGAGAAAATACAAAATGACCGATGGAACATTCTTTACAAACGAACTACTGAAAGAGTACACGAATACAAATGATCACTGACCAAACAGCACCATGAAAAGCACATGTGTCTGGCATGTACTAACAGCAACACACTTAGCAACAGTCAATGAATGAAAGTACTGTGCCATAGTGAACGCTACCAGTGTCCGAAAAAACACAATGTCTAAAGGCAACACGTGCAAGTTAAATCATAGCACATATGATGAAGTGTAAACTACCACAAATTACTTGGCAACATTTAGAGCACTGCTTCAAGCACTGCAAACTACACTGAAACTGTAAAGACTGAACGCTGCTGTTCAGCTGAAACTCACAACCAGAAAATCTACAAAATATGCGTGAAAGAGGAGACAGCCAATACATTAAATATACAGCAAATTTGTTATGACAATAAAATAATACTGCAAAGCACACGGTGGTCGAAACAAGTCTTGTTAAGATATAAGGCACAACTGACAACTGCTAGCTATGTTAATCCAAGTTATCACCATATGCATAATGCATAATGCAATAGTCAGCAGCATAAGAATATCTTCAAAGGTACTGTACATGCAGAAAATGTTGATGTGCATCAAGAACAGAATCCATTATTCTTATTTAATCAGTTTTGCTTTCTCTGGCAACAATGCAGTGAAACTCATCACACAGCCACGGCGTGAATGCCAACCAAGCTGACGAACTAAACGCCCATATACAAGTTCTGATCAAATCATTAACAACATGTTTAAAAAAAAATAAACACATATAGATGAAGAGATACATAAAAATAATCTAAATCATTTGTAAGCAACGTGGAGATAAAATGAAAACATGTCACGCCAACAACGAACATCACATAGGTTGTAGTAACAAGCCGTATATAAACAGCTGAAAAACAGAAACAAAAACAATACTGACAAACTTGACAAAATAACACAGTAACAAATCACTTACTTTAGTTTGTACAATTACAAGTGCAAACACACAAACACACCACAGATATGCACTGTCTGCATTCTGCTACACGTATCTTTCAGCTGCGACTCTCTTTCCATGCAAACCGTTCTAACATTCAGCTTCTGAAATGCCTGTTATCAGTGGTGCACAATGACACTTGTAAACACCAGGATTATTACTCTTGACATTGTTTCTTTTAATCAACTATATATGTAGCATGTTGCCTTTCCATAACCATATAATAGATAAATTTGGATGATCTACTTGATAATATTATTTCAAAGTAATGGTACTCCAACTAACAGTTTGACAGATTACCTAAACAAAGCACTTGGTATTTTCATACCATAAATCAACACAACTGAAGTACAGGCTCAGTCACTACTTATAACCCCTGGCTGGCCAAAAATGTGCTAAGTACCAACACCTTCACATGTTTACAGACTTTCCACATTTGACTGCCACAGTGCTTTTATCGATGACAACAGTAGCGACAAATGGAGGGGCACATCATTTTATATACTGTATCTCTGAAGCATTAGCGTTTGGTGCTATATAAATTGGATTATTATTATCTTATTTAGGGATATCAGAATTCTGCGATTCTGCGCATGCTGAATTTTGCACAGAATTGGCTGTTGTGCACAGAATTAACAACGTGGCATAGAAACTGCAAAGTTTTGCAGGTTTTGTTCAGCAATGTTGCTCTTAGTTCGGCACTGACAGCCGCCACAGCTAGCGCAAAGCATTTCGGACTCGGTGTAAAAGTAACAATATAAAACAACATCTGAAACGCTGAGATAAACTCACCACAAAACTACACACTAAGAAAGACTGCCGTAAGCAATTATACAACTAGTTTGGGACACAGAGTACTACAGCAATGCAACTGACAATTTTAAAGTGGAAAAATCGGCTGAAATAGTACAGAATTCACAAAAATGGCCTGCAGAATTTTCAATTTTTCGGTGAAGAATTCTGACAACCCTATTCTTATTACTATTATTATAAACAGAACCAAATGCACATACAGCATACAACACTGAACATCAACCGACATCAAGTCTACAGATAAAAAAAATAAAATCACATAATTATAATAATGTCACAGTGCGAGCATAAAACTGAACGAAGACTGAACTTAGGCCTACTGACAACTTTTGAAGCTTTGATAACAACATGAACAAAAAAGCAAGTCAAGTAATGGAAATGCTCAGCACTGACACAGTGGCAGAACATTAAATTCCTATGTTCCATTAATATGACAGATTATTCCATTAAAAATGAAAACAGATCAACATTAGCAGTGATGCTGTAGTGACAGACAAAGAACTGACACAAACGTAGCTGAAAGTTTTGTGGTTGATGCGAGATCAGTGCATCAGTTGGTTTTAAAGGCACTTTCGGCACAGTTTAGTTATATTGTGCAAATAAACAACTAATACACTTTCTCTCAAAAAGTGCACCGATATATTTGTCACTGGCACAGGCAAATTACCATCGTTTCGAATAATTTATTCCGCGCTGCATGGAATACCAGTGTGAATTAGCAATGAGAAAGGTGTCCGTCTGTCTGTCCATCAAGTGCGTGCATTGTGACAAAATGGAATAAAGATCTGTCCAGATTTTTATACCATACGAAAGATCATTTAGCCTAGTTTTCTGCTGAGAAGAATGGTTGGTGGGTGGCGACCCCTTCTACCCGAAATTTTGGGTCAACCAGTCCCTGTTGGAGTGAAATCGCTGATTTTGCACCGATATTCGTTCATAGTGACTCAGCCATGGCACCTAGCGAAAAAGGTTCAATTAACACTAATAGGAAGTCCACTACGCACTTTCCAATGAACCTAAGATGATCATCGTACGTTTCCGCTAAGCACCCAAAGGAGGGCTTAAAACGCAAAATGGCCGTTTTCGGTGTAAAATCGCACTTCGCTTGAATAAAGTCTGCTACAAAATTTCTTTGTGTGAAAACTGTCAGCGACAAAGTTGCAAAGCATTCAATGGCCATGCTTAAATGCTTAAACAGGTATTCAAATACAGACTTTGTTTATGATTGTCTCCAGCCACTACTGATACACAGATCTGCTGAACATGTCTGTTATGGGAGGCTGTCATCAGTCATTAACTGCTGCTCGATGGACTGTAATTCACTGACATGGAGCAGAGTGTCAGGCTGTTCTGTAGTGTCTGCAGTCTGTGCTTTCTTCCTGACCTTCTTGGGTGACGGTTTCCAGGCGTTCCATACCCGCATGGTTTTGTCGGGCGACACCGACACATACTAACACAAACACACATCTCTGCTGACATGCAATTCAGTGGTTCACTTCATGTACAAACTGTTTTGTACTCATTTTAATGTGCAGCTTTTGAACTTATTAACAGCAGTGTGCATGGTAACTGTAAATAAATACAGATATTTGTATCCCACCATAACGTTGTATTTTCACAGGTGGCAACATTCACTGTTTACAGAGGAATGCCATCAAACCCTCTTACTTGTTCACGAAATTAATTGGAAGCATGCGCACTAGTAGAATTGATACATATTATTGGGTAGTATGATTCTGAGGAAGGATTAAAGTGGTATTCGAGCCAACTGCTTGATAGATTGCCTCAATAAAGCACTAATGTAGATTCGCACACTGTAAATCAAAACAACGGAACTGAAATACGAGCTCAGTCACCCTATGATCTTCAGTCCATTTAGTACGTGCCAGTGAGAAAGTGAACAACTTACTTCTGAAACTACGTGGTGGTACTCGTTATCATATCAGTTCATATTCATATATTCATGTATTCATATCAGTTAGCTGTAACATGAGATGTGATAGTGGCACTCACCTGACCGCGCTCGGGAACGTGTATTATGTTTCGCACGGCGTCTCGGTGACCTACATTTGTCTGAACCACTCGATACAAATCTGGATCATAAATCCTACATAGTCAACATGCTGACATATTGTCATCATCGTCATCATCATCATCATTAGCATTATCATCATCACGTTTTGTTGCTTTTATCACACTCATCATTAATGTCATTGTCAACTACATCACTGTTATGTTACACACAATGCATCTGACTCTAAATTAGGTCAACTCAGCATTTAATATGCTTGAACTGAAGTGCATGTGGCTGACAAACTTTAATCCAACTTTGGTGCATTAGCCAAATATAAAATGCGGGAATCTCGTAGCTCTGATTCTTATAACTGTGCAAATTCTCAGCAGATGGCACTTCATAAACAGCAAGATTTCCATCAAATTCGGAAACTGTATAACCACTAGTTTGTCAATAATGACATAATTCATGTAGGAGCTCTGTGAGGGAGTGGGCTGTAAGGCTCAGTGACCTTGACCTTTGGCCTCCTGACCTTGCAATGGCATCACAAATGATGCATACCACTGGAAAAAGACCACATTAATTTGAACGTTATGCAACATTCCATTCTTGAGTAAGAAGCTTGTATGGGACCAACTAACAGACAGGCAGTGAGCAACGTGTAAAGCCACCTTGTACTGGACCACATACTTCAATAAGCCTGTATGAATGACTGTATACAGACAGAAAGAGATGCAGTGGTCAGGCCAGTAGCCAGAAATTTGCCATGGGGGAAGGTTATGCTCGATATACTGGCATTTTAATCCCAATAACTCCCCCCCTGCCTACAGACCTGGCAGTGGTTACCTGATGATGCTCTGTACACCTGCAATTATTGCGCCATTACAGGTGTCAACACACAACGCAGTGACCATGCCCTGTGCTGAGAGCACCTGCTCACAGTCATTCAGCCCATCACTGTTCTGCACAACAGACACAACACAGCTGCTCATCACATTACATGTACCAGCATTCTGCCATCTATTCCCAGTCTAAATGCTCACAGTTTACTGTTATATTATGCAGCCAAAGTCCAGTTCCTGCAACATTTAAATGCTCAGTATGTCATCACAGAATATCTTATCCACAAGTTATTAGGTACAAAGTTCATCAATATTTAACAATTAACGATGTGAAAATTACGTCACAAACAGCGCATCAATGACTTTTATTAAACTTGCAGAATGTATGATTGTAATTTATGTACTGCTTTTTGTTGACTTGAAGCAAGGATTGAACTTTATATTTTAAGTTCTTGCCATTTCTGCATAGAATTTAATAAAATCTGTAAAGGTTGAGGCAAATGAAATTTGTGAATAATCGTCAAATTTTTGGTAATATAACATCGAGTCGTTTCTGAGAAATTGCAGTTTACAGCTAACCAGTATGAAGGCTTTACAAGTAGCTCAGCTATTGCAGAGAGACTGCGCTGCAGGGTGGGTTATCTTTGGCCAAAAGTTGAAGACTGTAACGGGGATACAATATTCTGTGGACATTATACATGTAGATCTCTTTCATTCCACCACTGTGACGTAATTGGCCAGCAAAGTTATCGAATTCGGTGAAAAAAAGCAAAATAAGGGATATTACGCCATTCAAGGTCATCAAGGATGGTATCAATCGAAAGCCCGAATGTGACTTCCTATTAGTGATTAACACTAACTGACATCCTACCTTGTACCATTTTGGAGTTATTGCAGCTTATTGTTCAAATTGTGGACACTTTGCATAAAAGCAACATACGATGTTCATCTTAGGTCACTGGAAAGCGCGTAGTGGACTTCATATTAGTGCTAATTGAACTGTTTGAACTGTTTTGGTTAGGTGTTACGGCTGAGGCACTACGGGTGAAAACAGATCGAAAATCAGGGCATTGCAAACGGGTGGGTCATCATCCATCAAATTTTCGCATAGAAGGGGACGTCCCCCACCAAGCATTTTTGCAGAGATAGTTAGGTCAATGAATGCTTTACAACTTTGTCGCTGACAGTTTTCACATAAAGAAACTTTCTTCAAGCAAAGTGCGATTTTACACAAAAAAGGCCATTTTGCGTTTTTGAGCCCCTTTGGGTGGCTTAGGGGCAATGTATGATGATCATCTTAGGCTCACTGGAAAGTGCGTTGTGGACTTCCTATTAGTGTTAATTGAACTTTTTTCGCTAGGTGTTACGGCTGAGGCGCTACGAGCATCAGTTTAAAATCAGCGATTTCGCTCCAACCGGGGCCAGTTGACCCGAAATTTCAGGTAGAAGGGGCGCCCACTCCCCACCAGCCATACTTCTCAGAAAACTAGGCTCACTGATCTTTCATATGGTATGAAAATCTAGACAGATCTTTCTTACATTTTGTCACAATGCACACATTTGACGGACAGACAGACGGACGGACGGATAGACACCTTTCTCATCGCTAGTCTGCGCTGGCATTCCATGCAGCACCAAAAAAATAGAATAAGTTTCAACATGTAAATGCAACCTTGACGTACAAAGGTTCAACGTTTCTTTGGTGCAAATGTGATCCAGAAGGGACCTTGATACATCAGTATGATAACCTAACATCATTGAAGTAATGACATCCCCACAGAAACCAGTGATTACATCACGCATGTATAGTGCAAACTACTGACCCAGACACGAATAGTTCCATCATCGGAACCGGTGACCCAGACGTTCTTTACCGGGTTCCAGCGGACACTGATGACATCACCAAAGTGACCCTGAAGGGTGTTCAACAACGTCATTTCTGACCCAACAGTCGAAAACTTTCGAATGTACACCATGTGATCACTGGTGGCATAAGCAATCTCGTTTCTGTATAAATATAATAATTGCTAACAATGACATTCGTCGCAGCAGTCATGGCAGTCGCATCAGTGACAATGGTAATGACAGCAGAAGAAGTAAAGTAGCCTTACGGCATTTAATATAACATGAATAATTCAACTGTGTCTGAGGGAAACAAGAATCTGTGCACTGCCATCAACTTTAGCTCTTAAGATCAATGGTCAAAGTCAAATATGTCTATTTTTATTCCACTTATAGAACCAAATAAGATATATTACGGCAAGATATTGTATCAGAATCTGACCAGTAGTTTCAAGTTATGAGCAATTTTCTTACTGCAAAAATACGGAAATAACTTTCAAGGTCAAAGATTTAGGGTTCACCATAATACATATGCCTATCAAGTTACATCAATTTGTGATTGGTAGTTTTTTCCAGTTTTTGTGGAGATAATCACAAACTGAGACAAACAGACACATGCGTGCCAGCAGAAAACAATACATGCTTTACTCAGCACAGCTGGTGCACAAGTAATAACATCAGATAAATACAATGGCGGTGGCTTCTCTATCATAGCACAGTGGGAAAAATTGCATTTATTACATTCATCAAATGCATGCACAAAACACACTGTAAAAATGTTAACATATGTTTTAAAATGCTAAAATTACGCTAAAAATCCAATGGACACCTTTTTGTTTTGCAAATGAGAGTATTTTGCCATGATTACACGATTATAAACTGCCTGCTGGGTGACTGTCTAGGCAGTGGGATCAGTTCTGGCTCAAAGCTTACAACAGCCAGAGATTTAACCTGTAATATGTAGGACGATTGTATCTCGTATATTAGCGTACACCAGGTGACTATTGTAATGTAATGTAATGTAACAGTGGTGCACTAGGGTGAAATGCTGGGATCACAAACCTAACTGGACAGTATGCCATGTCCAAAATGACTCCATCACAGGCCAATTCCACTGCGTCGATGTCATGCGAAACTGACTGGTTGCGAAATACATCCTGCAGACTACGTTGCAAGCAAAACATTCACCGATCACATCAATGCAATGAAAGAATGAATGAATGTGTTTATTTCAGACTCGATGTCCATAAAAAAGAAATAAAAGACAGACAGAGAGAACAATATATACAGACGAACAATAAAAGCATGCTAAAAATGAAATGACAATTTGTTACTGTACACAACTAATTAATCAAATGTAAAGCATCAACAACAGCTTCTGTAGAGCAGCTTAATCTAGTGTAGAAACCTAGTTTGTCATTATGCAATACATTATTAAAGCTAGGCACACCTAGCTGCAAAAGCATAGCAGTTACACTACTGTACTTACAGAAACCAAAAAAACAGCTTTAGACTTTTTATATAAGCAGAAACCAGCCAGTTTACCAATAACAGAAACAGGAAAATTTTCTCAAAGTGCAATATCATAAAAACATAAACAATATGAATAGAACAACTTCAATTTAACAGGAGAATGCAAAGCTGTAAATAATGCAAATGAAACTGACAGCAAGAAATAGTGGACGATGGTTGAGGCATCAAATCAGCTAATGACAGTGATGATGCTGTTATCTTGAAGGTTATAATCCAGAAATAATGCTACTATGCTGCAGATTCAAATCTCAGCCATAACGCCATCACATTACAGGTTCGAGTCACGTCCAGGACACTATTACATAACAATCTTTGGCAAGTGTTCACACATCTTATCATAATACGTCCCAAACTAAGACCATAAGGCTTCAATATTATATAATTTAAATTTAAACTTAATTTACATTTTAAAACACCAGTGAAAACTATCTTGCAGTAGCAGACGTTCACAAGTAACAAAGTTTACAGTAACTACGTAACAGTACTTACAGACCAGCTTCGAGATCCCAAATACACAGTCGCCGATCCCAACCTCCACTCACCTGCATACACGTCAATGACATTAACGCGAAGCTAGACAATCACTGCTCTTGGTTTCTGTTTAATAATCTACTTCCAACATTGCTCACTGCAAATTAAGCTGGGTTCTTAAGTTTTCCAATATGGACAAGTCCTGGTCCATAACAGAGTCCTGATGTGGATCAGGTCTGGTCTCCAACAGTCTCCCAAAAGAAATACTTTGCGAATTGATGAAACAGGATTATTTACAGCCCAGAATCTCTTCTCGCTGCCCAGCTGAGACTGCATAGTTGAACAACTATGACTGCATAGTTGAACAACTATGCAATATACTATAAAATCTTCTCTTTCACAACGTAAAAAAGTCTATTTACAGATCAAGTTTTATCCGAGTTTGTCATCCAAGTCAACAAGAAAACCTCTGTGTACAGACCACATGCTCCTTCTCATGTTCAACCAACAAATATAAAACATCAAAAGCAAACATGTTATACTCACACTGTTATTATTTAATTAATTATATTATGAACGATTACTAATTAACTATTATTAATTAACTGACCAGATAAAACCCAGTCTCTGCCTGCTCTCTGCCGACGACAACCAGTGATGTTACAGTCGACTGATGTTCACTGAAGATGCATTTGCAGATGAATCCTGCAACTCTGTTGGTCACCGACTCATCCGGCTGACATCAGCAGTCACACTCAACGGATGTATTATAAATTTAAACTTCAGCCCAGCTCCATGTGACTACACAGATATACTTGAAATTCATATATACTTGAAATTCATTATCCACATTCAGCTGGACTGCCAGGCTGATATGCTAGGAGAGACATTTTGAAAACAGCCAATATTGCAATGAGCCTAAAGTCAGACTGGCCTCTAATTTATCAGTCACAGCATACAACTAACGGATGTTACATATGGACAGACAGACAACTGGAGCCATTTTAGCAGATCACCACACGGAAGCAGTGATGACCTAAAAACTAAGCCACACGTATGACAGATTTCTTGCCACGTCACATCACTACCGTGGCAAGAACCGGAAGAAGAATTGGTTTCATTTTCTTCTGACGAAGGCCTCTGATAGAGACCGAAATGTCAAGGTAAATCTTTGTTGGTTGTGTTAGATTTAATTTTTGATCTTGGAAGTTATTTAGTTATTTAGTTTGCATGCTGGTGACCTGTAATGCACGGTGGCTTGTTGACAACAGATCTGAAGAACTGCTAAGAAGAATCTGAAATCGCTTATCGATCTTTTCGGCCTTCTCTGCTGTCGCAAGTTCTGGCTCCATCTTCTTTAGTGCTTTAACTGCATCTTCGTCAAAACCCCAGACGTCTGTAAACACCGTTTATAGACATGTCATAGAAAACACAAAAACTAAGCACTCTGACGTATTTTACGTAATGAGTACCATAATACTAAAATGGATGAATCTAAACACACAGCATCAAAGCAGTTATCTGACAGACACCTACACATTTATAACACGATATGACACAAGTGTCAATAGACTACCATAATTATTTCATTTGATATGCAATGTTGTTAACAAGAACTTGACTTTCAATGCCAAGGTGACAGCCTTGTGAAGGCCAAGACCGCAGCCAGAGATTTAACGTTTATCCTTAAGTACAGCAATTGGCCACGAACAGCAACATTGTTGGTGCAGCAACATTGTTGGTGCAACAACAGATTTTATAATGGCATAAAACAGCAAGCACACATGCTAAACCATAACGCAAATTCTGCATCAATTTTCAGCAACAAAACATACTGGCAGTTATTGAAATATCAGAACAACGAACACAACAGCATGCAGCTTTATCGTGCTACTTATTAGGCCATTTTAATCACAGACCGACAAACTCAGTTGCTAATTATACAGCACTCTGACAAAGTGAGGGCGCAACTACATCTTGCAAAACGACAGAGATGCCAACTGTATATTTGCCCGCCATATTAATACAAGTCTAACTCAGCACTCACATATGAGACCATTTTCAGATGCAGCGATCAAGTAATCCAACTCTTCCACAAAAATGACACAGATAATGCTCACGTCTGATCCAACTTTTTTCGGTGCCTGAAAATCAGCCATACGAAGTTCCAGTTACCTGCTCTATCACATATGTGCAAAACAGTGCAACAAGTGGATTACTCAACATTACCAAACAGGTAAACTGGTAGTTGGTTTCACATTTCATTTTCTGAAATTTTGCATAATCCTGGTTATAGTGCATTCATACCAAAAAAATCTTCATTTTAGATAGGCATGTTTGTGTAGATAGGCATCACTCGTCGAATGGAGCGGCACCCACCCTCCGGCTGGAAGAGGCCTCGAGGTCGTTCCCGCCGCACGTGGACTCAACAAACTGGCAACAGTTCAACATCGTCAGTTCACCGCAAATGGACCCACGCCACAGCTCGGGGTCATGCGACAAGATTGGCGCTATGGGTCTCTGCTACCCAAGCGTTCTGAAGGAAGGAAGGAAGGATAGGCATAGGTCTGGGGAGGCCAAAATTTTCCAGGGGCATGTGGATTAGCACCGAAAAAGTTAGCTCATGCTGGCACAAAAAAGTCGCAAATACTCCAGTTTATGGGTGCTTAGTCTCTCACAAACCATGGCCTTACTGTTACATCTGTTCACAGTGACAATAATTATGATGAAGATAATATCACTTCAGCAACAAAACAAACTACCTTTGGAATCAGCGGAACATTATACATATAGTGTGACTTGGGCGCGAAGTGAAAACCTTGATACACGCCAGCTTCAGTATCAGTAGCTTCTTTCAGCTGCAGCTCTCTCGCATAGTCCTGTTTTTCCTTGTCGAGTCGCCGGTGTTTCAGTGCTTTGTGAGTGTCGGCCAGTGTGAGCATCTCTTTGCTAACAGGTGACACAAAGGGTGCAGCGTAATTATTTGTTGATGCCACGGCATTATACAGCAGCAGCCGCACATGGCATTACTAACTGATTAGCTATTGTCTTAAGCAGCATACATATCAGCGTTACTTACTACTTCAGTTTCGAAATTAACAGCAGTCATACTTAGCATCTATATTTTTCACCTCGGTCGACAGTCTTAGTTTGCTGCACTTTTAAGCTAATCATGGCTTCAGTTGTCATGACACTGTTCTTAGAGCATCAGGAATGGCGTTTGGCTTATACCACTCCAGAACTATAGGGACCATCAACTAAGACAGCTAAACCCAAAAAGTAGACATAAAATGATCACATTAGTGTGTGTTTAGTTAAGTATGTCAACAGTTACTTTTATTGTAACTAATGCTCCTTGCAATTTTCTACATACCTTTCAAGTGACCAAGAAGCTGCAAAGAGATAAAGATATAACAGAAAATCATCAGCAGCTCTACATTTTGTCAAATTAGTCCATATTTTTCATTTTCAGTTTTTATTAACACAATCAAAGCTTAGATAATAAGACCAAAAAGTTGCCAAAATATCTATCAGCACTGCGTTAATTTTCTACGTATCGGTTACATTCCAATGTTCCATAAAAGTTTCCATCTTATAGACAGATAACTGGTCATATATAATCCCTCACATGTGGACGTTGTTAAGTATTAAATTTATTATAAAATGCTATTAGCAAATAATGATCACACAACTACATTTGTTATTATTTACCTGCAGATTCTTTTACTATTGCATTATGTGTTATAAATTTATTACTATATTATGTTAGTTTCATTAGTTATATTTCACAGGATAAATACACTTCACTTGGAAATGAAAACTCTCACTATAAAGTACCTGTACACAAAATAATTTGACTGTGATCGTTCCCACTTTGTTAGTGTTCCATCCACATCACCGCTGAAAAATAGCATCGGAATCTTTCTTGCTGCAAATAAAACAACATAACATACAGCATTATTGCTGACGATATCAGGCATCCACGTGGCCAAGACATGGACACAAGCCAAATCTGGTAAAAATGCCAGCTGTCACAGCAGCATAAAGAGTTGATAACAAAGGTAGACAAATTATTCAATTAACAGTTTATATTAACAATGATACGTTATATCTGCGTGTATGCATGTGTGTGCATCAGTGCACAAGTAAACTCACTATAGGCAACGGAGTACAGAGCAGCGTCGAACATCAAAGCTGTGATGCAACCATACGGATTGAACTTCCAAATAAACACCTCACGTCGAGTTGTTGTCGCTGAACAAAATGAGAAAAAGACGCGGGTCAATTACAGTCCAGTTTTACAACAGTTATATTCACAAATCATCACCAGGAGAACAAAGCAGGTAAACAAAGCATCCATCAAGCTTGCCACAAGCAGCAGGAAACTTAGCATCATATTGTGGCATGGTTTAATTCAATGTCGGACTGAGTGACCTACCGCTGGCAGACAGAGAGGCACCACATCCTCTACTTGTGGGTGGTCTGTTTTGACAGCCGCTTATTAACTCTTACTGCGTTCACATTTTGTGGGTCCGACATAGACGCGTCTGAAATGTAGTGATGACAGAAGACACGTGTCGGAGTGGTGCACCGAACAATTGGTGACGACTGTTGTAAATCGAATCTCTTTAGGCCTCAGAGCAGTGTATATTGTAGATTCGAGTATTCTGCACAGCCTTAGATGCGTTCGAGTGTGTACAGCCTCATAGGCTGCTCGTTGGCTGTATTTAAACGCTATTGCATCTAGTTTTGGCGGGTTAGAGAGTCCGACAGAGAGATGTTTGGCGGTAGTCGAAATTGGCAATGGATGTTATGATGTGTTAGAATTAGAGTGAATTAAATACAGAGTGCTCTACCTAGAGTCTTGTCAGCTGGTTCCTTGCTTTACAGTGTCCAAACAGATAGACAAGCAGACACTGTAACAATACCATGCACTATGACATCAACCAACAACTGAAACGAAAATCTTTGGCACTTTCTGACAGCCAAATACAGAAGTTCATGTCTAGCACACAAGAATAAAAAACTCACAATAAAAGTCAACAAACTGAAGATGTACAATTGTACATGCAATTTATTAAACAAAGACAAAGTGGTTAAAGGCAGTGTCATACCGACAACTTGACCGGACTCGTTGAAGTGCTGCATCAGATACAACTGATGTTTATAGGGCTCCAAACACTGGAAAGTACTGACACATCGCGACACCTACATGAAGCCACATTAACAACTACCAACATTTTCCAAAGAGCACAAACCACAAGGGGATGGAATTAACATGCACCCTATACCTTTAAAAATGTTGGTACAAACTACGATATAACTAACAAGAAGCTCCGCTACCACAAAGAGCACAGCGTGTCCGTCGTGCTTAGTTGGTGTACTTTATGACATTTTTCGGGAGAAAATCTGTTGATGGCTAATCAACCACTTTTACGTGATAGAGCTTTGTGTGTCGACTGTCGAATTCGGCAAAGTAACACAAAATAATAGCCGTTACACCATTCAAGGTCACTGATTTTCATACCAATCAAAAGCCCATATACGACTTCCTATTAGTGATCAATACTAATTTACTTCCTATCTTGCACCGTTTCAAAGTTATGGCTGATTATAGGTCACATTTTCACTAGCGACAGAAGGGCACTCCACTTAAATGCCCTAGCTAGGGGTGATCCCCCGTGGAGAGATGTTCTCGAGACTGTGATTATTAGACGCAAACTTACAGATGCACAGGCCAACCCTTCCACCCAAAGGAAGCGCTATTTAAGCCCAATCTGGCAGACTATGCTAAAC
>Ga0209255_1000110_pt1 | contig 15182 bp, 7 predicted proteins | sample WorMetvaBAHAMAS2_FD_187394 | JGI IMG/M metagenome (GOLD analysis project Ga0209255, IMG submission 187394) | Marine gutless worms symbiont microbial communities from Max Planck institute for Marine Microbiology, Germany - Olavius vacuus... | ecosystem: Host-associated > Annelida > Digestive...
CGACATTTTCAAGTCTGTCATGACAGAATAAAGTTCGAAAAAAGGTGAACGTTACATCAAAATTAACGGAAAACATTACCAGTGACTTGGTTGTCTGTCTTGGATGCAGTTTAAGTTATTAATCGACTTGAAATTTGAATCAGTTCACTCCGAACGATGTTGATTACTACCACTTAGCCTTTTAGCGAAGCCAGTAGACTCAATTATTCGTAAAAGATCAAACAACATATGTTATTTCCACTGTATCGATAGAAACTCAACAATCGTATTTTTCAACAATTCAGCCTTTTTCAGTTTGCGATGTTGTTATTAGCAGTCAGTCTTCAACTTCAAATTTCAGAGGTGTCATGTTTACATGCAGGGTGACGTCGCTCATAACATGTATCCAATTCCGGCTGATTATCAAAGAATATTTAACCAACTGGTATAACTTTTGCATTGACTTGTAGACAGTGATCTTTTCTGAGCATTTTGATAAAAACCGAGTGATTCTACTGTAAACGGTTGCAAAATGAAGGTGCATTGAAGTTTGTGCATTTTTATGGACCACTCTGTAGCTTTGGAAATGTTTGGGTATTGTATTTTAGGTTAATAGGAATATAGCCTACTGTGTCGTGATTAAGCCGCAGTATCGTGACAGCGATCGTATTCAAACAATAGAATGGCTGCTGATTACCTGATGAATGATTGACGTCACTATGACGTCATCAGTGACGTTGATTCTCATGATGTCAGTGTCATTCGACAGAAACAGCGCTTCAATGACAACACATTGACAGTGACATTGTTATACGTGTTATGCCTAATAACGATCGAATGCAGAAGCAGCCTGGGCATTAACGACGACGGACACAATATGGTCCGCCTTTGTGCAGTGAATCAGTTCACCTACTTGTGCAGAGTTTAATATTTTTTTTGAGTTAGGCCTATTAGGTCCATGTACATGTATGCTTACGAACCAGTTCTTAGGCGGCAGCATGCATTTCTCCTTGTCCATCGGTTATAATTTGTTTATTTGTAATAATTGAAACACATGTATGCAACAAGTTGATCATCAATATTTCACCCGTGTAAGTTGGTATGACGTGCTCAAACCGTGTTGTGTACGCTAATGGCCGCTTTTGGCTGCGTCTACGCAGTGCATCATTAGTGGTCCTCGTGGTGGCGTTGCTGCTTAAGCCACTCTAAAAATTTCTGTGATGATGATGATGATTGTGATGATCATTAAACTGCACAATTGAATTTTGTATCACATGTTCTGTTATGGAGTTTGTTGCACTTTCTAGTCCATTTGGCTACAAATTTCCTATATTTGACATTAAATTGAGGCTGGCAAACCGATATCTATAGACAAATAAATGGACAGACAAACGAAGAGCAATATGCAATGCTTTCTACGGGGCAGGGCATAGCAAAGAACAAACGTCTCTTGGATAGAGTGAACTGTATTTAGTAATTCACGTGTAACAGTTGCTAAAGCACAATAAATGAATATAACAGTAAACAAATTCTGAGCATATTCAACCAATGTAGCACATAAACTTCAACAAAACTGACAGCATCCGTATACCGCAAGTCAGCGAACACTTCCTTTTGCAACTTTTGGTTTAAAGTCAGTAAAAATAATATTGGTAAAATATCAGCACCAGTTCTTTGCAAGCAAGTACATAAAACGCAATATACATGATACATAAGCGTGAATAAACAAACATGCCTAACACAGATGTAAGAAGTGAAAGAACGGCGTGTGTGACCGACGAAACTCCGCAGTGTTGTGCGAGTGAATACAGCAAGTGAACAAATCGACCGAAGAAACGTACGGTGGGCCAAAATAAAACACTCCATAAATATATCACACTCATTCAGTGCATCGTGTATAAAGCACTTCACTGTAAACAGCTCATAATTCTGCATAAATTTACGAGTTCATTGTTGACTTATGTCGTTTCTGTTGATAATTAGTAATTTGATGTTGCTTTGGGTGTGTCTTGGCCCACTCTGTAAATTGCTTCTCGAAATGTATAGAAAACTATTAAAATAAAACCAAGAACATACAAAACAATCGATATGCGCCAAGGAGCAAACTTCATGCACATAAAGTAACCCGAATGTTCAACAAAACAAACTATAGCAAACTCAAAATTCAGCACATGTTTGTGAAAATGAACGAAATATAACTTGCAACAGAAATACCACACCGTGCAGCACAATTCACGTCTTTCTTGCGATATATAAAAACTACAGTTATTTCATCCAATCAGTATACTGACTTTATCGTAAGCTACGACGAACGTATATTAAAAGAAACAATAATTAGGCCCATCTCTTAACATTAAAAGTCATTGCAATTAGTTCCTGTTGGTTACCAGTTACCTAATTTCATATTATGTCTTTATGAGCGGCTAGGGTTGCTTGCAGCGTTGGTGTCAGAAAAACATTAAACTTTGGCTCATCTTTCGATGCAAGAAGAGTAAACAAGCATATAAAAGTATGCAAGAAAGCTACAGTCAAACGCTGCAGAATGGATTCTCATTTCATAAAAGAATCTTTCTTCTCTTCAGTTAAAATTAACATTTTAACATAATTCATAGAAGAGCACAGGTGACAGAAACACGACGGTGACCAGATGTGAGAGTAAAGTGACGTGACGGTTGGCATGCTGTGTGGTCGGCTGTCAGCGAGCCAGGTGGTTTACAGTGACTGAAGCTTTATCAAAGACCATGTGCTCGACGTGTGATCTATGGCGACCTCGTGCACGTCTACCTGTATTGGTTCTATGACGCCGACCTGTTGTCACGTATATACTGGCACCAGTGTCCTGTGTGGTGGTCAGCAGTGGACGACTGCGCGTTGTCTCATGCACAGAGGTGGCGACCGACAGCGTCAAGGACGAACTGGCAGAAGACTGGCGAGGTTCACTGATGTAGAGCTGAGACTGTGTGGATTCACTACTGTCTGCTGCTGACGTCAAGGACGAACTGGCAGAAGACTGGCGAGGTTCACTGACGTAGAGCTGAGACTGTGTGGATTCACCACTGTCTGCTGCTGACGTCGCTGTGTCAGTCAACGTTTCATACGTGTGATGATCGACGAGATTAATAGATGAGGTGCTCGGAGTTGAAGGACCTTCAGTGACGTTCATCATATTGAGAGCCGTCGACAACAACTGAGAGAGACTATCAGTGACCTGATGCGTCCTGTAATTGCTAGAGATGTTAACAGATGTGTAATGACTGACGTTAGCCGTAAATGATGGTACAGTAGAGATCTCAGTCGAGTGAGGCTCGTTGACAGTTGACAGCGATGACGAAGTGAATGGTGACATGACCTCGTGACTAGGTTCAGTAGAGTCATCAAGGACTGAACGACTTGTGACATTACTAGAATAGTTCAGAGTTACAAGAGACGAGAACTGATGATGTGCTGTGGACGGCAGTGGAGGCTGGCGAGTGCTGGTGTGAAAAGCGGACACACTGTCAACGGAATCATCCGACGACAAGTACCTTGTGACTTGTGTCGTATCCAGCCGACTTGCTGGTGATGGCGACGTGCCTGACGTCATCCTGTCAGTCACCCACTCAGACCAACTACTCGTTGAAGAATCCGGTTCTGCCGAAGTCCCGTCACTACTCACACGAGCCGACAGTAACATGCCGTAAAAGGAAGTCGTGTTAAGCTGGTGTGATTTAGTTGTTTGTTTAGACGCTGACACCTGCGGAATGGTGGTTACAGTGTGTGACGAAGTGTTCACTACATGGCGAGTGATGGTACTTTGGTCATCAGCGACAGAATGAAGACCCAGCATGGAGTGTGTGCTGGCAGAATTAGTTGACATGGCAGTAGGTGCAACCGTCGAACTGGCGTTATCACGTGACCATAGCGTAGCAGAAAACTGCTCAACGGCAGAGCTGTCGTGTGTCACGTTACTTAACGAGCTGTCTGTCTCAGACACTGGTGCAGCTGAGATGGCGTCAGGCAGAGCGGTCACCGTCAAGTCAACTTCTCCGCCACTGTCACTGCTGCTGCTGCTGCTACCGCGACTGCTATTAACGCTGGTGACAATGCTACTACCACGGCTGGTGACATAACTGGATGACAACTGTACACTGCTGTGAGACTGCGAGTGTCGATCGGTGTCGATACTGGACACAGATCTCGACATGGTGCGCGTGTGTGGTATTGACAGCGTCGTATGCGGTCTGCTGCCAGCACGGTCATCAGTGTTTGTGCTGCTAATGGGAGCGAGTGAACTGTGACTAGCAGGCGTCAAGGATGTAACGGCTATCTCAGCGCCCGTGTAAGGTGACGTCACAGTCTGTTTAACGTTGGTGTCACTACTGGCAGCAACACTGTGACTCGCTGACGTCATGTCATCAGTTAGTTCTGTGATGTGTACAGTGACATCATCATATGTGCTAGTTTCTATATCACTGGATCTGTGCGGTGTGGTGCCACGGCTTGTCACAGACACGACACGCTGACGCGCTGTAGTCACGTTGCGGTCTGTCGCAGCGCTGTCAGCAAGAGTCGTGAGACGCTCGCCCATTGTTCTCTCACTGCTACTAATAGCTTCTAGTGAACTGTGACTAGCACGCCTCAAGGATGTGACGACGTCAGTGTAGGGTGACGTCACAGACTGTCTGACGCTAGTGTCATTTACTTCAGAAACACTGTGACTCGCTGACGTCATGTGATGTTTGCTGGCGTCACTCGTCAGCAGAGTGCTTAGTACACTGGACGCTGTCAGTGTGTCTGTGTGTACATTGCGCACAGCTGATGTGCTGCTAACACTGGACTGCGTTGACACATCACTCACTGCACTGCCTGCCAGTGTGCCGCCAACGCTAACAGAAGTCAACAGAGAACTGTCAGATACAACATTAACAGGCGACTGAGTCGACACTGGAGACAAACGTGAAACTGTCTCGTCAGCTGCGTCAGACACGCTGCTGAATGATGACGACGTCATCATACCGTCACGTGATATTTCCTCCGCAGCAGCCGAGGTGACGCCAGTTTGTGACGTCACAGATGTATCCATATATTCGCTTGTTGTAATAGTTGTTAAAGTAGCTTGTACATCAGTAGCATCCTGAGTACTAGTGACAGAACTAGACAGATAATCTTCTGCAGTATTAGCGTGAACAGATGAAGATAAAATGATCTCAGCAGTGAAAGAATCGGCGGATGTCAAGGCTTCAGTTTGTTGTGTACTGCTTGTAGCTACGTGATGACTGGATCTGTGCGATGTGGTGGTGACCGTTACAGAGACAGGTGCGCTGGCTGCTACATGACTGGATATGTGCGGTGTGGTGCTAGCACTTGTCACAGACCCGACACTCTGACGCGCTGTAGTCACGTTGCTGTCTGTCGCATCGCTCTCAGCAGTTGTTCTGCCAAGCGTAACCGTTGTTCTCTCACTGCGAGTAATAGCTCCTAGTGTACTGTGACTAGCACGCCTGAAGGATGTATTAACGTCAGTGTAGGGTGAAGTCACAAATTGTTTGACGCTGCTATCATTTGCTGCAGCAACACTGTGAGTTGCTGACGTCATGTCATGTCTGCTGGCGTCGCTCGTCAGCAGAGTGCTTAGTACGCTGGACGCTGTTAGTGTATCTGTATGTACACTGCGCACAGCTGATGTGCTGCTAACACTGGACTGCGTTGACACATCACTCACTGCACTGCCTGCCAGTGTGCCGCCAACGCTAACAGAACTCAACTGAGAACTGTTGTACGCAACAGTAACAGGCGACTGAGTCGACATCGGAGACAAACGTGAAACTGTCTCGTCAGCTGCGTCTGATACGCTGCTGAATGACGACGACGCCATCATACCGTCACGTGATATTTCCTCCGCAGCAGCCGATATGACGCCAGTTTGTGACGTCACAGATGCATCCACGTGTCCGCTTGTTGTACTAGTTGCTAAAGTAGCTGGTGCATCAGTAGCATCCTGTGTACTAGTGAAAGAACTCGACAGGTAATCTTCTGCAGTATTAGCGTGAACAGATGAAGCTAAAATCATTTCAGCAGTGAAAGAATCGGCGGATGTCAAGGCTTCAGTTTGTTGAGTGCCGTTACTTTCTAGCAGTTGACTGGGTCTGTGCGGTGTGGTGATGCTGGTCGCAGAGACAGGTGCACTGGTCGGTAGGCGATCGGGTGGATACGACAAGGTGCTAGCACTTGTTACAGACCCGATGCGCTGACGCGCTGTAGTCACGTTGGTGTGTGTTATAGCGCTGTCATCAATTGTTCTGCGAAACCCTACCGTTATTTTCTTACTGCTACTAAAAGTTCCGAGTAAACTGTGACTAGCATGACTCAAGGATGTAATGTCATCAGTGTATGGTGACGTCACAAACTGTTTAGCGCTGCTGTCATTCGCTGCAGCAACACTATGAGTTGCTGACGTCATGTCATGTCTGCTGGCGTCACTCGTCAGCAGAGTGCTTAGTACGCTGGACGCTGTCAGTGTGTCTGTATGTACATTGCGCACAGCTGATGTGCTGCTAACACTGGACTGCGTTAACACATCATTCACTGCACTGCCTGCCAGTGTGCTGCCAACGCTAACAGAAGTCAACAGAGAACTGTCAGATACAACATTAACAGGCGATTGAGTCGACGCTAGAGACGAATGTGAAATTACCTCGACACCTGCGTCTGACACGCTGCTGAATGACGACGACGTCATCATACCGTCACGTGATATGCTCTCCGCAGCATCCGAGATGACGTCAGTTTGTGACGTCACAGATGCATCCACGTGTCCGCTTGTTGTTCTAGTTGCTAAAGTAGCTGGTGCATCAGTAGCATCCTGTGTACTAGTGACAGAACTAGACAGGTAATCTTCTGCAGTATTAGCGCGAACAGATGAAGTCAAAGTGATCTTTGTATTGAAAGTCTCGACGGATGGCAAGGAATCCGTTTGTTGTGTGATGTTTGTTGCTAGGTGACCGCGTCTACGGGGCGTGGTGACGCTAGTTGCTAGGTGACTGGATCTGTGCGGTGTGGTGCTGGCACTTGTCACAAACCCGACGCGCTGAGGCGCTGTAGTCACGTTGCTGTCTGTTGTAGCGCTGTCAGCAATTGTTTTGCGAAGCCCTAACGTGGTTCTTTCGCCGATACTTATAGCGGTTAGTGAACTGTGACTAATAGGTTTCAGTGTTGTAATGTAGTCAGTGTATGGTGACGTCACAGCCTGTCTAACGCGGGTGTCACTAGCAGGATCAAGCTCGTGAATCGCTGACGTCACGTCACCAGTTACTTCTGTGACGTATAGAGGGATATCCTCAGGTGCGCTGGTTGCTATGTGAAAGGGTCTGTGCGACGTGGCGGCGTTGGTTGCAAACGTCGTGCTCGGTGCCACGTCGTGGTACTCGTTGCTAGGTGACTGGGTCTGTGCGACGTGATGGCGTTGATGTTACTACTTGTCACAGACTCGACGCGCTGGCGCACTGCAGTCACGTTACTGTCTGTCGCAGCGCTGTCAGCAAGTGTTCTATGATGCGCTACCGTTATTCTCTTACTGCTACTAATAGCTCCTAGTGAACTGTGACTAGCACGCCTCAAAGTTGTAATTACGTCAGTGTAGGGTGACGTCACAGACTGCTTGACGCTGCTGTTATTTGCTGAAGCTACCCTGTGACTCGCTGACGTCGTGTCATGTTTGCTGGCGTCACTCGTCAGCAGAGTGCTTAGTGTGCCGGACGCTGTTAGTGTATCTGTGTGTACATTGCGCACAGCTAATGTGCTGCTAACACTGGACTGCGTTGACACATCACTCACTGCACTGCCTGCCAGTGTGCCGCCAACGCTAACGGAAGTCAACAGAGAACTGTCAGATACAACATTAACAGGCGATTGAGTCGACATCGGCGACAAACGTGAAACTGTCTCATCAGCTGCGTCTGACACGCTGCTGAATGACGAAGACGTCACCATACCGTCACGTGGTACTCCCTCAGCAGCATCAGCGGTTAAGTTTGCGTCAGTCTGTGACGTCACAGATGCATCCGTGTGTCCTCTTGTTGTATTAGTTGATACATTAGCTAGTGCATAAGTGGCGTCATGTGTACTATTGAGGAAACTAGACGAGTAATCTTCTGGAGTATTAATAGCATGAACGAATGACGACATAGTGATCTCTGTATTAAAAGACTCAGCGGATGTCCTGGCATCAGTTTTTTGTGAGATTCTTGTTGCTAGGTGACCGCGCACACGCGACGTGGTGCCGCTAGTTGCTAGGTGACTGGGTCTGTGCGGTGTGGTGCTAGCACTTGTCACAGACACGACACGCTGACGCGCTGTAGTCACGTTGGTGTCTGTTGTAGCTCTGTCAGCAATTGTTCTGTCCAGCCCTACCATTGTTCTCTTACTGCTACTAATAGCTCCTAATGTACTGTGACTAGCACGCCTCAGGGATGTGATAATGTCTGTGTAGGGTGACGTCACAAACTGTCTGACGCTGGTGTCATTTGCTGCAGCAACCCTATGACTCGCTGACGTCATATAACGTTTGCTGGCGTCACTCGTCAGTAGAGTGCTTAGTACGCTGGACGCTGTTAGTGTGTCTGTGTGTACATTGCGCACAGCTGATGTGCTGCTAAGACTGGACTGCGTTGACACATCACTCACTGCACTGCCTGCCAGTGTGCCGCCAACGCTAACAGAAGTCAACAAAGAACTGTTAGATACAACATTAACAGGCGATTGAGTCGACATCGGAGGCAAAAGTGAAAATGTCTCATCAGCTGCGTCTGACACGCTGCTGAATGACGATGACGTCATCATACCGTCACGTGACATTTCCTCCTCAGCAGCCGAGATGACGTCAGATCGTGACGTTACAGATACATCCACGTGTCCGCTTGTTGTACTAGTTGTTACAGTAGCTGGTGCATCAGCAGCATCCTGTGTACTAGTGAAAGAACTAGACAGGTAATCTTCTGCAGTATTAGCGTGAACAGATGAAGTTAAAATCATTTCAGCAGTGAAAGAATCGGCGGATGTCAAGGCTTCAGTTTGTTGGGCGATGTTGGTTTCTATTTGTTGACTTTTTCTGTGCGGTGTGGTGATGCTGGTCGCAGAGACAGGTGCATTGGTTGCTAGGCGACCGAGTGGATGCGACGAGATGCTAGCACTTGTTACAGACCAGACGCGCTGACGCGCTGTAGTCATGTTGCTGTCTGTTGTAGCGCTGTCAGCAATTGTTCTCTTACTGCTACTAACAGCTCCCAGTGAACTGTGACTAGCACGCCTCAAAGTTGTAATTACGTCAGTGTATGGTGACGTCACAGACTGTCTGACGCTAGTGTCATTTACTTCAGAAACACTGTGACTCGCTGACGTCATGTCACGTTTGCTGGCGTCACTCGTCAGCAGAGTGCTTAGTACGTTGGACGCTGTTAGTGTATCTGTGTTTACACTGCGCACAGCTGATGTGCTGCTAACACTGGACTGCGTTGACACATCACTCACTGCACTACCTGCCAGTGTGCCGCCAACGCTAACAGAAGTCAACAAAGAACTGTTAAACATAACATTAACAGGCGATTGAGTTGACACTAGAGACGAGGTCAGAGTCTGGCGATTTGGAGTTGTAGTAACGTTAATACCGTCGTGAGTGTAAAGCAGTGAAGTGCTCTGTTGAGTTGTTGTCAAGTTTTGTGAGACTGGCGGCGCTGCAGTTGTAGCTGGTTGTGGCGTTTTGCAGAGATTGCAGGTGCGAGCACAGTTGGTGGCCATCAGTAGCGGGTCATCGGTGCATCGCCCATCAGCCGCCCACCTGGCACAGTACTCTGTCCACTGAGGCATGTCTCGACATTCTACAACGTCACACAGTCCGTCTCTTTGCACATAATATAGCAACATCATACATCGTAGGCTCCTGATATTATTGCTCAGTGCATCCCTACAACGGCGACCCACTCAAACAAACAAAAAGCTCTGATACTTCAGAGATAGCGCGCGTCGGCTGTCATTATGTCGTTCAAGGATACTGAAGATCACCAGTTTTGCTACCAATCGAAAACCGATACGCGGATTCCTATTAGTCAATAATACAAACTTACATCGTATTTTGCACCGTTTCTAAGTTACTGCAGATTATTCATCAACATTTCGCTGTCAATATAGGAGGCACTTCTCCTTAAGCATATTATTATTATTATTATTATTATTAAGAAACCAGAGACGTCTCTCTATCGTGTGGTTTGAAATGTATTTCAATATCTTGAACCGTTTAGGAGTGGATCACGAGTGTAACAGACAGACGGACAGACAGACAGAAGACAGACAAAATGGCCTTTAGCAATAGTGCGCTCTAACATTGATACGCGCTAAACAGCATGTGGCAGTGGGCTGCAGACCGCCTTGCCCAGCAGCTTCTGCCACTTCGGCGATCGTGCGTTCGCTGCCGCCGGACCACGACTCTGGAACAGTTTGCCAGCAGATGTCCGTCGGACCGACGTCACAGTCGAAACTTTCTGCCGGCAGTTGAAGACGTATTTGTTTGGTCGAGACTGTTGTTTTTAGGCGCTGTGTATAAATGACCACACTACTACTACTACTACTACTTATGGCAGGGGGTCCAAGTTCAAACCCACGACGTGTCCGATGCCATAACCATTACATCGCCACGCCCCTTACACCTCTACTATGAACGCACAATTTCATCAGAGACTTAATTCACATTCGGTTGTCACGTTAAAGCGGACACACAGATAACACATAAAGGTAAAGGTAAAGCCGAGCACTTATATAGCGCCTTGCATGGTCTAAGACCACTTTAAAGCGCTCAGGCATGGATCACACAGTTTTACCTGCAACAAACACCATGTTTGTTGCAGGTTGTTTGTTTGTTTGTTTGATCGATACCAAACATAGGTATCGATCAGTACTAAGCACGTGTTACATGAATAATGTACTATCCCTACTAGGCTTGTGTCAGTGTTAGCTACGTCCAGAACATCAACGCGTCACTTCGCATGGCGCGCATAGAACAATCGAGATTGTACCTGCGTCCGATAAATCGTCGTTTGTTGTTGCTGGCATAACTGCGGCAGAAGTAGTGCTATTAGTAGGCGTAGATGTTATGGTAGAAGCGGGAACACAGAAGCGACAAGCCAGTGCGCAGCGTTCTCTAACGAACCTTCTCATCGTGAAACTGGCGGTGTCTGAACACGCTCCCTCCACTACGAGCTTGTTACATGTGACATCACCGGCCGTGTTACTGCAGTCTGGGCGCGCTTCGTTATTCGTCGTGTTTGCTATACACAGACAAACCGCAGCTTATCAGCGTGATAAGCGCTGTTGCACTCTCTCAGTGTCACATGCGTGCACTCTGCCGTATATTACTTGGGTTCCGTGAACTGAACTGATCATCGTAAAATGTGTTATGTTAAACGACGTGAAACTCAATAATGTGATGTGACTAAACTGATTTCATTATAAATGAGTAGATTTAGTTGAGTGCAGTCTACGTTCATCTCCTGTGAACTCAGACGGTGACACACCGTATTGCTGTGGGTCAACAGCTACAACAGCGTCAGTCCAATGCCAGGAAAGTCTACCGAATCGGTACGCCTACAGTGCGCTATAACTGGCCCATGTCGGCGCATGCGTCACAGGCCTTCAGCATAGCGCACTGTACCGATTCGGAAGATTTGCCCAATGCCACTGCACGGTCGACCTATAAATTACATGTAACTATTGAACTTAGCAAAGCAGCAAACAAGCTAGGTTTACGTCGCAACACGCCAGGGTGCGTGAAAGTACGCCTACCTCGACGCGTGCGCAGTTGCATTATATAACATTGTTATCAATTATCATCGTGGCGTACATTAGCAATGTGGCGTACACACGCGTACACACGTGCTACGACGTACACCAATGTGAGAATTATAATTATAATGACAGGAATGAGATTAACTGCACGTGAAGTTGTGTTGAGTGAGACAGAGTCCACAGCGTTGTCTGCAGTGACAGTACATGTAGTCACGTGCCAGCTGACAGAGTTGATTGCTGGCGATCTGCTGACACTCGGACGTGCTGTCCACGTCGTGACAGCCTTCAACATACCACACGTACTTACACGTACACCGTGCATAGTGCGTGTAGGCCGTGTGTGCTGCAGGGGGCACGCTGCTCTGCAGTAAGCTATAAGAATACACGCAATTGCCTACACATCATTCTGTGAGCATCTTCTGGTAGATTTCACAATGTTCTTCAATATTTCCGTAATAAAAAGAGCACTCGGGGAGCTCAGACCTCCACCAAAGCGGGTCTGGATAACTTCCGAAATTAAATGCGGACTTCTTTGTCCAAAGACACATTATTATTATTATTATTACATCTTCGGTGAGATTTTCGTGAAGATCCTGCAGTAGTTTCACGTCAAGTTGCAAACAGGCAAACAGACAGCCGGGCTGAAAATAAATATGTCGAACATGTTGGGACAGAAAATACTACACGGTAGTAAATTTATTTTCATTATGTGACGAAGGTTCGTTTCTTTGCGAAGACTAAAAGTTTGCTGTCTTTTCGACACACCGAGCAAGTGCTTCGCCTTTCCCTCCCTCACCCTTTCTCATCGTACACCCGGTATTGTAGCCTTTACAGTTACTTTGACTTCAAATCTAGCCTAGTGAATAGTGTGATTCACTCATAAAAATGAGAAGAATGTGGCTAACGTGAATGGACCAAGGTATGCACAATATGAGCGTGAATATGCGACAACGACGCCAGTGACGTAATGCTAGCAACAACAACTGGCGAATCTTCACTTCGAAGACTCAACTGCTTGCTTTACGACTCACGACATAATAAAGAGAAAACATGTCCGATTTTGGTAACGCAGGGAGGGGCGAGTCAGTAAGTAAGCAGGTGCGAGAAGGTGGAGAGACAAACCGAAGCTAGGGCAGGCGTGGCAGGCGCGACGACATCTCAACACCATCAAGTCTGGATCAGTTTCACAATCACCTCGAACTGCTCGAGGCTCACAGTACGCACTGCCCATCAGGTTCACACACGCTGTAGCGCACACATCGAACACAGCTGCCGCTATGATTGCATCACAGTACCAACAGCGGAGCACAGTGACACAAGCACAATATAACATCACAGAGAGTGAGTTGTATAACAGTAAACTGCCTACTTCAGTACTACAGCACCTAACTCTGTTGTAGGCCTATGTACGGTAAACTTAAGCCAATGACATGTACAACAAAGTGCAGTAAGAAAACTAGAAAGCTTTGTCATCTACGGTCCGACATACAACCATTTTCATTAATCACATCAAATCGGCAGGACTGAAATTGGAATAGAATTGGCTGTTGTTGTTTTGAATCAATTTCTATCAATTATTTGCAGCAACTTCTCTCAGCGTTTCAAGTTGGAAAACTTTACAAAAAGATTTATAAACGCTTTTTATTTCAAAATAAAAACACAGTTTTTAGTTTATAACAACTGTGCGTTCGACAGGTTTACCAATCTACTAACAGACAAAACAAACGAAAGTGAGACTGACAGATAACGTCATCGCCTGTCTGCGCCAAGCAGCGGTAACTGATGAAAGACAAGGCCACGCCCAACGTCACCACATACCGCAGCCACATCACTGCCGTATTACGTCATTGTAACGTCACGATGACGTCATGCCTGCATCAACAGAACACGCCACCGCTATAGCATCGTTGTGTTAAAATTCATGCGATGCGTTACGATATGATATCATCATCATCATCATCCACGAATTTCATCGAGACGCAAGTCTTGAACAAAACTTCAGGGCCGCTATATGTGTCACGTATTACACTACAGATATGCAGATATTTAACGTGCTAGCCCACTGCACGATATCAAAATAAATATTATTTAGAAATAAAATTAAAAGAGAAAGTAGATGAGCACAAGAAATTTAAAAAGAAAACAGTTGGAGAGTATAAGTCAGTCGGCTTGGTGGGAAGGATCTGCGGAAGAGTAAGTTTTGATCATGAGTGGAATGAAACAGAGAAAGGGCGGTGGATGATGAGATAGGCCTAATGAAGATGACGAGGTGGCAAGTGCAGAAAAAGTGAAAGAGACTAAATTTTAAGAGACTGATAAAATGTTAATTCTATATAGACAGGGTGATGCGAAACGAAATAGTGATTTCTGACTTTCACAGGTTGGTGGTCGAGCAAGGGTGATAACAGACGAAGAACGTTTAAAAGATAGAACATAAGTTGTACAGATAATGAGGTTGGGTGGTTGTGGGAACTTTGTATTAGATTAAAGAAAGAAGCTTGTAACTTGTGTTCATTAATATTTATCCCTTATATATTTATAAAACAGGGACAGGTCAGATTTGACGATACCAGGATTTTGCTGAGTCTGTATAAGACACTTGTTAGGCATTTTATCGCGTGTGGAGTATTGTGTTGGCGATTGTCATTGATTGAGAGTTCAGAGAAGGTTTACTGAAATAATTATTAATAAAATGGAGATGAGGACATAACGAGGTAATATTAAGCTGTTTAGCGTTGTGGTAACTGGAGAAGGGAGAGAACCCAAACAAACTTTAGTAGCACTGTAGCAGCACGATGTGGCAGTTGTACCACTACACTTACACGAATGTGACATGACACGCTCATGGCAGTCACGCGCCGTGTCTTTATCGTATTTGATTTGTCACGACGCAATATCGCACCGAAGTCAGCGATGATTCATATGCACGTCACATCCTCGTGTAATATAGCGTACAGGTCTACTTGGAATATAAAGTGCAAACTTCAGAAGAGAATCAAAGACTTGAAGCGTGAAATTATCGGTCTGGTTGTCTACCACACGCCTTCATTATACAGTACAGCAGAGATAATATGTACAGTTTACCTTATTGTTGATGAGTTGAGGACGGCTGATCGCTGCCATGTTGTTACTCGCCGCCTACTCACTGCACGGGGCAATATTCAGAGCAGAACGACTCTGCGTCTAAAGCAGTGTTCACACTGTCGTCTATAGACGATGCCACTTGCATACAGTTCGTTCATTCATTCAGGCGCTCGATGTTCTGCCATTTTTTATTCCAATGCAATGTTAACACTTCCGGTTATGGCGGCGTGTTGTTTATTTTTGAGTGCGAGTTAAAAATTGTAGATTTACGAGGAAACTGTGGAAATTAAACAGATTTAATAGTAGTA
>Ga0209255_1000111_pt1 | contig 15154 bp, 12 predicted proteins | sample WorMetvaBAHAMAS2_FD_187394 | JGI IMG/M metagenome (GOLD analysis project Ga0209255, IMG submission 187394) | Marine gutless worms symbiont microbial communities from Max Planck institute for Marine Microbiology, Germany - Olavius vacuus... | ecosystem: Host-associated > Annelida > Digestive...
CAGTAATGTACGGCCTTCCTTTCAGACTCCGTAAGGTCAGTTCATAGGTGTGGCAGCACACGCATTCCGATGATGTCAGCATTGGACGACAGCACGCGCACTGACACCAGTCCGAACCAGCAGACGTTGCTTCAGTACACACACTGGCCGCCGCGGCATAGATCGTGCTACCAGTTCTTCCGGAGTAGATTCCGGTTCGTAAGCATAACCGAGCAAAAACTCCGCCATTCTCGCTTGTTATTATGATCGGTCCAGGGAGTACAAAGTTACGGAGGGTCGAATTTTGGCTTGCTCCATAGGAATGGCTTGTCGCCCAGCGATTTGTTTAGAGACACACCCACTATCATAGATAAAGAAATAAAATATCCAAGCCAATTGGCGATTTTAAAAAGTAAGCAAATTTTAAAACATAAATGTCAATATGTTTAAAATAACTCAAAATCTGTTGCCACGAGGGTGATTTTCGTTTATTACTGTATGAAACAAATCATCTGACTGCCACTTGTTATAAAGGTTGAGTTCCCCTTTAAAACTAAACCAACAGGACTAGCTCAACTGTAAGAACTGCTCACATGAGCGTGCTTACAACTGGGCACAACTGCAGCACATAACACTGCACTGAGGAGTTCTGATAATCTCCCGTTCTATCTTTCCACATCATGTGTTCTCTAAGCAAATTTATCTGCATAATTTCACATAGGAACGGTGAAATCTGGAAGTAAGAATGTCGCCGATTTAAGGTGAGGACAGTGGCATGCAGACTTTGGAGTGGTTCATTTTTGAAATCAGATCTGTGGCAATTTGCAAATTACAACGTACAATAGAAAATTGATGACGAGTTATGTTGCTACAAATCCAAAACTGGTCATCGGTTATAATTAACTACCGCATAGACATGAAAAGGGACGTGTCTCAACCCCAATTTGACCAGGTCAAGCTCAGATGGAGACAGTGATATTAACAAAAGAAAGGGAAGGAGAATGGACCATGGGCAGATTGGGAGACAGACACAGTGGCTGTTCTTTTCTCTGAATCCTCAAATCTGTGCAAATATCACGCAGGATTTGCAGTCGGACAATAAGAACTGCGCAAAATTTTCTGGGAGCTCTGTCCTTGGTCCCTGCCGAGGGTCTGATGTCTCTCTACCAGCTTTGCCTCCAATGTTCGAATTCTGCCTCGCTACTGCCCAACCTCCCTCTCTTCATAATTAAGCATCCACACTCATTCACAATATAATGCAGCCGAATATGTTTTATAATAACTTGAACAGTGGTGCTACATTTGTGAGAATGCACAGTGCAATGTTCTGCTGCTGAAGCGGAGTGCATTGAGTTCGGTTACTGACCGAGCCGATGCATGCTAGACACTCGTATGTAATTTTGCAGCATCAAAATGAACACACTGAAACAGCACAACATTTACCAACCATATCTGCAAAAACAGGGAAAATATGACAACCAATGAGAAACCATCATATTCACCGCATAAAATAAGATACAGCTACAGGGTGGCTACATGCAAATCAAAATATTATTTACAATTCTGTAATAAGAAATAATGCTTCTTTAGCTACCAGCTGAAAACTAAATTGAAAAGCTTTTCAATACTTTCCAGATTGATAGCCTTAATAATTTTCAAGGAACACTGAAGTAATGCAAAACTGCAGTACTATAAGCATACTTGCATAAGTATGGTCTAAATGTGCACAACCAACAATTTTACTAAGAATGAACCTAATAATCAAGCATTAACATGAAACTGCAGCTACCACAAATAATACTAGACAGAATAGCATAAATGCAAAAATCAAGAGAGGGTCTGTTATGAACATGCTGCAAATGGCAGAAGACCAAAGAGAATTACATATAGTGTGAACTGTGTAAGATGTGAGCGGTTGTCACAAAATCCCAATTCACAGCAAGGCCACCTCAGATTACACATGGCACATGACGACTTCAATGCAACTGCACTGTACAAAGCACAGGTCATGAGAACGATAAATTGAAGGATTCCTAGGACTTTAAAGAGCTAAAATAATTTTGAGAAAAAAATTCGACAATCTTCAAGAACCTGCGGGAACTACGAGTTACTTTGCATACATTTTCTTCTCTGCCACTCATTACAGCAGTCGGCAGCGGACAAGCATGTCTGACAAGCAAGTATTAAAAATAACACAAAAATAGTTAAGTTACAACCTGCGAGACAGTGATGTAATGAAATTGGTTACAGAGCGAATTTCCCATTATCAGGTAAGTACATACTAAAAACCGCACAACACACTCCACAGAAATATAAGAATGATCTTGCCAATGCTCACTGCAAGAAACTTAAAAGTAAATGCAACATAATGTCCAAAGTAGGTTAGGTTTTTACACTGTCCAATTTATAGTTGCAATGATTCACAAGCATCAGATATTAGGACATATGCAATATTCTACTGCATTCATAATTCATAATACCTCGTAGCAGGTCTACCCAAAAACAAATGCATGCACATAAGACGAACTGCACTTTCAGTAAAATGCGTCATTTGCATTAAAAGCATTGAACTGGCCTTGATTCAATCACCGGAACGCCCTCGGTGGAAAACGTATGCTCTACATAAAATAAAATGATGCCATTTAAACCACTGCACTCCTCCGATCAAGGGATTGTACATGCTGCCCTCCGGCAAAGTGGGACGTCTTCGAGAGTACTGCAGCATTTCCAGATAATAGCAGTATCTCATACAGGTTTCATCATGAACGGAATGTGGATTGCAGCAGATGGTTCACTTCCTTAACCAGTAAGCCACAGCCATTTCTTCACCACATACTCTCACAAAACTCGCAACTGATTATCAGCCGGCGCTAAAACTTAGATAAAAATTGTAAATAACACCTGTAACACAGGCGACAGTTTCATAATTTCAGCTCGTTGGCAATCTTTGACGCTATGTTCTTAAAACCGATCGATGTGCCTGAGATGCGTTTGAAGCGAACACCGTTTAGCGACAGCCGCGGCAACTTGCACACCTCCATTTCCCACTGCACCAGTGAGTCAGAACGTTCGTCGCCATACGAACAGATGAGCAGGTAACGTTCAGACTGCTCGTAACGACACGAGTTGGCGGCGAGCACAGCGCGGATTTCGCGGATGATTGCATCCGGTTCCATTGCACTGGTCGTTTTCATGCTCCATGTGAAGCGTAGAGACCGCGGCCGAGACTGGTCGGTCGACGTCCTAACTGGATGGTCGGCAGCAGACTCGTTTTGTAACCAATCGGTATTTCCAACACGAGTCCCTTCCCTGTATGCCAAAAATACATTCTGCTATGCATGTTTACAGAAAGCCGACCACAGATACGACCATGAAAATAAATGTAATGTTCACAGAAAAATTTAACCGTCACACACTTTTTCCAGTTAACCATGTTTATAATCACAACAGAATACTGTAAATTTATAGTTTTAATTTCAATAATTATTTACACAGCTAAAATGTAGCTAAGCTTTATGAACTAAGATTAAATGTTTCTGCACAGAACTCTATCTTGTTATTTATGACAATCAACCTGACCAGCTATGACGCTATGGCACAAGCTATACAGCCCACGTGAAACGAATCTTACCCTGCTATATGGTATACTCACAATATTAAACACATTGGCAAACCTTCAATTACATGACACCTCATCTAGCAATTCAATTGATACATTGCTGTACCTCACACAAGTACAAAACAACAACTTATTATTTGAAACATCATTTGCGCTGCAGCCATGTCTGAGATAGTGTATGACATGAGCATATCAGCTAAGGGAATGGGATGGTACTCGGTAGCCCATAACCCTCAACTAGTTAATGCGATTGATAACAAGTTAACGACTACATATTCACATAACTTCAGCCTTGTATGCCTGCTTACAATACAAACATGAAGACTGCAAACAACACTAATTAAGTCACCCAGTTGCAGCTTACCGTCTACCACCAGAAATTCTCGATGCAAGTTTGTCGAACAACGTCCGACCGCTGCCTTGCGCATCAGCTGCTGTAGACGGGCCGTTAGTTGTAGGAGCAGTTCCCACAGGGGCACGACGATCCTGGACCACGCCTCCATGAACAGTGCGACGGCCAGGCACCATGCGAGTCAAGCGTGACGTGGTCTGCGGAGACGTTATATTGGACCGCGGTGTCACACTGAAACCATCACAACTTATTACGCACAACACATCTAATCACCCGCTGCATACTATTCTATGAATGAGGAACATACAGAGACATACAGCAAAGTCTGCACTATAAAATGACACTATTCAATACAACACAATTTGTAAGTTTTACAAATTCATCAAAATAAATGGAAATATTGGTATGGAGCGTGAGACATCTGTATTTATTTCATATGTCACTCTAACAACCATAATAACTATGGAAGGTTCTCTCTGGGCAGAGACTGGCAGGCTGCTTCACCTTCTCTTAGGTTACTAAGACTGTATATGAGTATGCCACTAAGTCTGAGACATATTACAGACCTATGATCACCTTGCCAGTGATCAGGCATCACAGCCGATACCAAATTAGACTGCTTTTGACATAGGCATGTGCGAACAGCCTGCCCTGAGTCATTATGTGAAGTGGAACAGCCATGATTCAAACTCACAATTCTAATGTCCCAACCATGGCACCACCATGCTGCAATGATCAGGCCAATTTGGTAATAAATGATGCAAAACATTAAGCAGTAACATGCTAACAAGCAACACATGGGCTGTGAAGCTTAGCTCTCCAGAGGGATTTTTTTGGGGTGGGGAAAGAATGTTGGTGGGGGATTCCAGGGAGTGTTTGGGCAGGAGGGGAACTGTCAGGCGAATGTCTGGTTATTATAACTGGCTATACTATTAGCTCAGCCAGCTAAGATAAAAATTAAGAACAATTCTAACTACACCATGTCTAAAAAACCAGACCACCAACTCGTGGAGGTAACTTTGTCAAATCTTAACAGATCTTCAGAATTCTTTCACCAAGAAAGACCGTTAAAATTCCTAGTAAATACACATACTCCCACCTGCATATTAAGCAAGTTAAAAGAACTTAAATATCATATATCTCATAAAAATGAAACGTTTCTAAAGTAAGTGGGTAGTCCAGTTCTTGGGACATGCTGTACATTCTCAATGCAACACAAACAGTATCTTACGCGGGTCGTGTTGGTGACTCGACAACGTTTGTGGTGCTGGACACCTGTCCTCGTGCTGTGGTTCCATCAGTTGACGACGGTGTGACGTTATCACAGATTGCAGTGGTCGTGTTTGAGGTTTTCACCTGTGCACGACTTCGAGATGCGCGGTTGGCAGCAGATGGAATGTTCGATGCTTGTACTCTACTGCAGTACACATTAAATGCCTTTAGAGGAGAAGTCACGGCCGATGTCTGTCAAACCACAGAGACGGGCCATACCAAATTAGCTGTGAATAGTGAATGCGGCCAACAGACCATGACCCATGACCACAAACAATACAATAGAGATGTGTTGATACATCAACAGCATCAAAAGACAGCTTGCAATCATTGCACAAAGCGAACGATGATGCACACAAGTGATGAAGACTACAGCACTTACAAACAGATAAGACGACCACTTAACTATTATGGAATAAATGAATCAAAGATAAAAAACAACCAAAGCACTTATAATCAATAATACTTGCATAATCAATAAAGCAAAGTGACATTGCAGGGAAATAATTCTGACTTACTACTAATACTATTACAACTTCTACTAAAACTGTCGTCATTTCTTTGGTTAGTCCAACAATTTACATGCTAACCACACGACTTGCGAAGAAAACCTTGTAAAGTGTAATTTTTACAAAGCAGATGCCCTTTCTGACAGAAATCCTCCACTAAACACAATGCAAATTTTGCTGCCTTTTGTCACACAAAACCTGAACACAGACTGGACCTATTCCATATCAGCTTCTAAAAACTACACAGTTAAATTAACAATTAGTATAGAAATATAAAAAATACATAGAACAGCAGCAAAGAAACCTTCGTATCTCTGGACTGGGACTAGCCATGGGCGATGGTTTCGTGCTGCTGGCACGATCAAGGGAGAGACCTCGTGCCGATGAATCACCAGCCATGGGATTTGCACGTCTTGTTGAACCCATGCCAGTCCGCACTGGTGTCACCTTCTTTGGAATGGTTGGCCTATTCACGGACGACGTCTACACAGTCATATCACAACAGCCTTGTTGACAATAATCAAAAACAGACAAACAAAAAGATCGTCCGATGTCACTTGACAAAAGAAGTTCCCACGTTTAGTACATTTGTGGCTAGTGCACATTTGGACTAAGTACATGATGTTGGTCTCGATCAACGAAGTTAACCTATGTCGGGCCCGGTGCAGTACAGTACTGGGATGGTTCAATTCCCGGTGTGGGACATTTATCTCAGTATGTAACTAGCCACCCAAATCAACTCAGCCTGGCCATCCCTCTGTAAGTAGGCACAATGAGTACCAGGTAAACGGCAGTGACGCCTTGTGGCTGGGGAGCAAAGGCAGGTGGGGTTCGTGTGTGGGTGGCAGGTAAAACTGTGTGATCCCCTTGTTACACACAGTCCATATCTAAGCACTTTAGAGATAAAGGGCTTATATATAAAGCGCTGTATAAATTCATCTGTTTCTTATACACTATCTTGCACAGCTTTCAAGATATTGTAGATTAATGGTCAAATTTCTGCTGTTGAGAGAGGAGTACCTCTCTTTAACACATCTGTTCATAATGAACCCCTAAACTCTGGACTACAAAATTACCTAAAGAAACTATAGACAAATCACTCTGTCATGCCGAGTGAAAAGTATTTCAAAGTCTTGAACCATTTAGGCACGACTCACGAGTGTGACAGATGGACAGACAGATGGTGTTTAGCAATAATAATAATAATAATAACAGCATTTGTATAGCGCCATAGAGTCCAAAGATACAGAGGCGCTGGTGGCATAAGGTTAAGATTGTATAAACAGATGGGTTTTGAGGTGTCGTTTGAAGATGTCCACAGTACGGCAGGATCTAACGTCAGATGGTAGTGAGTTTCAAGTGTGCGGAGCTGCGACTGAAAAAGACCTACGCCGTCAGAATTCGAGGTCCTAGCGACGCAGCTCACTTTGTAGCCGACTGTGCATGTAACTGTTGTATGCATCTACAGACCTCCCGATGCTGTCTCTCAGCTCTTCCGCTAGCATGCTCTAACACAGTTAGACACGTGCTAAAAATGAAAATTATCATTTATCACCAGCAGTGTCATAGAAACCTTTGTAGGTTCAGATGCAGCGACTGAAGACATCTGAGAACTGGTCGTGCTAACAACGCTGCTTGCTCGACTCTTCGGCCCAGCAGCTGAAATAGAATTTTCCCTAGTTGATGACTCGGCCAGTGCAGTCTGTGGCCGCCGAACATTCAGTGACGCTGTAAAAATTCAGTCAGCAGCAAATCAACTAAAAACAATTTTTACACCAACCAAGACGCTGGCACAGAACAACTAAAATGCATTATTATGTTAGTCCATCAAATCCATAAAACTGCACATCATCAGAAAACTAATTAGCCAGAATACGTAACAAAACATGGCTTATTATTGTTATCACTATTAAAAATGAACGTGATTAGAGTCCCATAAAGTATAATAAACTTGAAGACAGTTGGAGGTAACAATTCACTGTAACATGTAAACGGTAATAACTTTAGTCGTCACTTAAAGACACGCACTGCAGTAGCATATAATATATACATATAACATATACATGTAGTTTACACACACACATATTACACACAGAGGTATCCATACCAGTAACTGATAAGAATAGACAGAAATAAAACTTCTGAACCGTTATCTAATAAACACGGTGATTTATCCAAACACGTGACAACATGCTAAAATTAGTCTGTTCTGAGAAAACCGCTGACGCTAACTCCCACACACCCGACTCTTAGTATCTCTCCACTGACCAGGTTTCTGTGAATTGGTTGTCGAAGAACTTCGCTGGACGCGCTGCTGTGACGACACCTGTGAAGCTGTGACCGAGTGAGACATCACGTTATTGTTGACAGCGTCGCTGTTCTCGTTGGCTGGACGAGAGGTCGACGTCGCGGGAGTCCCAGTCGACGGTGCCGGCTGGACTCGCAGCGACAGGCTGCTGCCTGGCTGCGACAGGTCACTCGTCAACTCCAGCTGCTGCATTGCAGTCAAGTTACCACATTAAACTGATAATGACTTGCTGATCTGCTGTAAATCACAACAAATTATTTAAATTTGAAACGAACAATGAAATGTAACACACAAGCAGCATACTGATCAATCCATCAATACACATCACTTTTACATTACACCAAAGCAAGAACAGTATAACTAGGCTTGGAACAGGATGAAATCTCTACCACACTGACACATTTTGCAACAGAGTTAGTTGGAGTACATTACATTACATAACAACTTTTAAGGTGCCCTAAGTAAATAACTGCTAAGACCACCATGGCGAGAACAACCACAGACAAACTACATAATAATGTCCAGATATGACTGCCGAAATAAATGTTTTCAGTTTGTGTCAAAACACTGTCAATGATGCGAATGTAATGTCAGCTGAAAGACTGCTCCTCAGCTTTGGACCAGCAGAAGCAAACAGAGCCATAACTTCATTACTGCAAAATATGAGAACTGGTGTTCTCGGGCTCCTGTCTGTTGTAGGTCTCTCACACTTAACAGACATCAGGCCCTCTACAGTAAATGGCCACAAATAATGAAGGTTGTAAGAAACTTACCAGTGGTCATCCAAGATATAGAACAGCCATGCTCGTCATACATACCTCTGTAACCTTACGACTTAGTAACAAGTACGTTGCCATAACTTCATCGTATTTGTTTTCCGTCAGTGCTTCTTCAACTTTCTTGCGACTGTATCCCATCGCCTCCATTTTTTCTGACATAACCAGACATGTTACGGAAATGACCAAAACGAAACTACGGCTTGCTGAGAGTTGGCCAAATTGAAAACAAGGACTGTAGCTTCAGTCATCATCATTTATAGATAATTAGCCTCACTGACTTGCATGAGTGTCATTCAACAGTTAAGTAACACTCAGTAAGTAAATCAATTTATACACGGTGCATTAAAAGCAAAAGTCACTAATGTGCCGCAGTCTCGCTATACAGGAATGTCTTCAGTAGATGTTTAAATTTTCCAAATTTAATGTCAGGCTGCAGCAACGACGTGGACAAACTGTTCCATATACCAAATACACACTATCTAATTTACATTCTTAAAAATTATCCAATATTATTCATCTGCACACAAAATAGTTCCAAAGGTTGGAACATATTGTTCAGCGAACAAGACACACACAGCACTTGTCATTATGTTTCTACGTGTGCATTTTGTGACTATGATTTTCACACTACAAAATTAATTTAAGTAAAGCTTTAACAGCTAATTAAAGACAAGCAGTACTTGGTTAAGTGGCAGTCTTAAGTGACACTCATGCAACTGGCTCCCAATGTGACATCATAATAAAGCAGCTGTTAAGCCGTGAATAGAACTGATATATAAAACAGCTATACATAAAATTATTTCATTCTTTTGTTGCACTCAACATCAGAAGACAGGAAGTTACCAAATACCACAAGATGTCAGAACTGTGTACCAATTACGAAAGGTGCACTCATTTATGCTAAACAACTATTTCAAATTCCAATATCAATTGCATCACCTCTGTGCCCAAAGCAGACATCTAGCAAGCTATCTGTAACACTAAGGGTCGACAGTGACGGGTCACGTGTCGCGATTCTAAGGAGATTAGCGAAAGCAAATACTACAAAAAAGTGATAATATGACTCCTACACCTGTATATGCACAAGAAACACAAGGCACATTCTATCAATGCATGCATCTCCTTTCTGCAGTACTAGACAAATTTCAACTACACAGCTTCAAAAAACAAATACTAAAGCAGCTGGATCCATTCACAGTACTATGCAGTTAGTTCAAGAGACTAAATCAAACTTCCAATTTAAATAGTTAATCGACTGGAATCGATAGAAATTAAACAAAACCGAGTAGAACTGCAAATCAAATGACACGACTAACTTGAGATCAAAAAAATGCACTACGACGACACTTCTATACAAAACAAGCAAAAATTACATTTCTGGGTATGGTGGTGCAATCAGTAAAGGCAGATCTAACAGAAGAAATCACTTTGTCACCCACACAGTATTAGCTGACCAAGCCGAATGTAGTGGAATAAACAGAAACGAAGCTGGTTGTGGAGCAGGACACATTTCTACTCACCAGCTTATCAATTATAAACTATTCACACAGACGTGAGAAGGAAAGCAGCAAGAATGAGGCACAGCATGTCTTTTGTTTACCGAGTAGTGGGTTTTGAACAGCCTGCTCAGGCTGCTTGTACGGCAACAGCCGACTGTCTTCGTAGCCAACGTTCAGCCACCCGTCGTTCATTATGGTCTATGTACACACACCACTGATAGCTAGTCCACTGGTGACACAACACTGACAAATAAGTGCGTGTTTCTCTCATGCAACAAGCAACGTAATTGACATGCATATATACTCATGAAGTTTCCTCGCTTTAGCAGTTTTTACAATTATTCCACCACAGTTGTTAGCGACTGGGAAAATTTCTGACAATTTTCGTAATCCAAAAAAAAACAAATTGCTATTCAAAAACTGTTTTTATTTATTATTTACAACACGGTCCACTGGACATCTTAATAAAAAACTTGTAAAGACAAAATTCAAATCCTTTTTTAGAACAAAATTTATTAAAAATCTGGCACGCATTCATAACATGTCCTATCTATGTCACAATAACTAAACTTTCATTACTTTGAGGAAATCTCACATAATATCAATAACATATCAGCGTGGATGCAGAGAGCATTTATTAATTTTCATTCAGACCCGGAATAAATTTGAGTATATGAACAGCATCTGCTACTAACGCACATTCACACTGCAGTGGATGAACATCAGACACAGACGATGCACCATGCTGTGGTGTCATGCCAAATGACTAAACTTGCTGGTGACGGCCTTCTACACCTACATTCTGCTGCTAATAACACGGCCACGTAGCCAAGATACATGGAGATGAAATTGAACACACTTGGGAAATAATAACTACAACTGATCCTTACTAAAATCCCAATAAAAACACACAAAATGCTCTCAGAAGCATGCTGTTTAATGGGTAATATATACGATGACATGCACACATCGATCTCAACTAAGCAAAACAAGTGAAACAATGGTGACCAGCAAATATAATGGCATACGGTATGTTTTACGTGCATGCCACAAATTTGATACCTAGCAGTGTGATATCGTTTACATCATGCTTCGGCTCCTGGTAGGGTTGAAGCTCTTCATCAAAACCTATGCTCATCCACTTATCCTTCATTATTGTCTATAAAAGAATACCACCAAAGCCAATGCAGTCTAAACACCAGCAGTGCTAACTGAAAATATGATGTGGCCAAAACTACAAGACAGAATTGTACAGTATATAAAACTGTCATTGCACTATTTATATCTGTTGCAACTGATCAATTATTATGTTCATCTCTTCATTCTTCAGCAATTCTTCTACACGGTTATTATTTGTAACAGTACTATAACAAAAACGACGTCTGCATACAAGTTATGGCTTGGTATACGTATATAGGTCATCATGGAGACAATCACCTGTATACCAGTACATGGCCCATTATTAAATTTAACTGAAAAGCAACTTGCGGATCTTGTTTAAACCTTTCAGTTAAACTTTAATTTGATAACACGTCTAATCTGAAGTATCACAAAATTTGTTAGCAAGAGTAAAGACCAAGAACTTACGCGATTTTGGTCATATAATATTATAAAGCACAGCTGCTTGGAGAAAGACATAATGCAGGAACTTTATCAGGAACCAAGATGAGACGAAGATTATAAATGTTATCACAGCGAGCAACATACAACTGAACTGAATGGCGGACAGCTCTTAGTATGGTCAACCTCTGTAGGAGGATGGCTAAACAGAAGGCACAACCCCATTATCTCCAATTAAATTATCATCAGATACATTAAAAATCACACACCAATTTAGCACTGGCACACATTTCAGAAATATATGAAAAAATGACTGAACTGATTTTGCACAAGACATACTTCTAGGCTGGATCGTTTGGTTGGATTTAGAACGAGGAATTTCTTCAACAGATTCTCACAGTCCGTCGACATGTAAAATGGAATGCGATATTTGCCACGAAGAACGCGCTCTCTAAGTTCCTGCCAACACAATACAAACATGTGCATGAACATAACCTGTAAGAAATTAAATGTAAATTCTGTATCAACGTCCGTCAGTTGATGACAATAAATAACTAATACCAATGCCCATCTGACAGCAAGAGGCTATAATGGACATCAGCGAGCAGAAGTTACAAGGCACATTTTCTGATGAGATCAGGCATGCCAACAAACACACAAACTTCCTGATGTCTCCATTGAACAATTCAATACAGGAAAGCCCTCAAACACTAATTTGCTCTTGAGAGTTTAACGCTTAAAATACCAGTAGATAGATAGATAGATAGATACATTTATTTGTATAGCGCCTATAAGTCGAAAGACTCGCTAGGCGCTTCAGTCGCCAAAGAGATGTGTTTTCAAAGATCGTCTGAAGGAATCGAAGGAAAGGATACCGACAAAAAAAAATACAATTAGACTAAAATAACTGAACATAGCTGTTAAAATAACTCTATATAGAAATACCTTAAGGTTTTGTCCATCGAAAGGCAACGATCCACTGACAAGTGTATAGAGAATGACACCGAGACTCCAGACATCAACTTCAGGGCCATCATACTTTTTACCTGTACAAGAAACACTACCAGTATAGCAACTGAATGCATGTGAAAGACACAAAGCCTTTCCCGAGCCACAGGGCCCACACGGCGATGGCGATTTCCGTTTCTATAACGCTCAGCTAGATATCGCTGAGTGAGTAGTTTCCTTGCAGCACATCAGCACATATTTGGCAATTTAGTGCCTTACTATGATACGGATGATGATATAAAAGAATAGGGCCTAAAGGCTGTTTGGCTACAATAAAATATTAATAATAAATAGTGCAAACAAGGATAAAAATAAATGTGAATATGACAAAATAATTGTTAACAGCTTACACGTCTGCATGCACGATTGTGACAGTAAATACTACAGAATAATACATTAGACATCACCTTATTTACACGGTCAAAACAACAAAAATATGCTATCATTACAGCAAATAAAATGGATATAAAACCGGCAAAAGTAAAGCTTCACACACCTTGGAAGAGTTCAGGTGCAGCATACGGAGGGCTCCCACAAAACGTGTCGAGTTTATTGCCGAACGTGAACTCATTACTGAACCCAAAGTCGGCAATTTTTATGTTCAGGTCTGCGTCCAGCAGCAAATTCTCGGCCTGCACGAACAACCAGCGACCACACTACGAAACCTCATTCATTTAACCACAGATATTCATGTAATCTACACTGTGTCTCAGAAAAAACGTGCTGTCAAACTTTTTACGATAACTTCATCAGCTGTCAACCAATTTTGAAAATTCTTTTATTGTTGGAAAGAGCAATAAACTATCTATAAAATAAATATAATATTTCTCACCATTTCTTAAAAACCTTGTGCACTACCATGTGCACTGCAGCACTATGCAAAACACTTTCAGTTTCACTCTTCCAGCACTTATTTTAAGTTAAGCAGGTCCCATTGAAAGTTTTCTGTAAAGCAACTTTGTAGATGGTGAAATTTTTACAGACAAGTTGCCATTACTGCCCAACAAACAGCATCAAAGCACTGAAAAGATATAATCACTATGCTAAAACCATAAGCATTCAAATCAGTCACTCTGCCAGTATTGTGATCAAAATTCTTAACTGTTAAAACTTCAATGAAACCAACAATTTGTGTTTTCCCTACTCTAATAAAAATGCCTAGCCGACCTTGAGATCTCTGTGCACAACACTCTTCTGATGACAGTACTGCACTGCAGACAGAATCTGCGCATTCGACATTCAAGCACAGTTGATGGTATGTTCCACTTACAGGCTTACAAATAGGCACACAGCATGTAAATGCTCAAAAAGAGTAACATCAACATGCTTCAATGGGTGACTGAAAAGTCAGCCATCATTTGTCTTCACGGTTGCTAGAATAACAGAAACAATCTTGTTATACAGCTTAATGCATTAACAACACAGCAGCAATGAACAAATACGCACACAAATATTTCAATTTTAAGGGCAGCAACATCCATCGGATTCTTAACTCTAAGTCTAAGGTACAATAAATTTAAACAAAAATGAACAGTGTTTGTTACTGTAACTTCAGTTACTACAACTCTTTGTTCCCAAAGGCATAGAAGTAAAATTTATCACACTCCTAAAGAAGTGTAAGTGGGGGGTGATCACTTCTCTTTCAAACACCTCGAGCCCAGAGGTCAGTATACCATTAAGTCGGAAAGTGACGCATAGCCAGAGTAATGTCAGACCTGCAGTTATCTTTACTGAGTATACTGAACACCCTTTAAGTACAACAGCCTGTCTAACCCATTCTGACATCCATTCACAAAAAGGGTCGAAGAAAAACAACTACAAACTCACCTGTCTGAACTTTGACCTGGCTTCTTTCTCTTTCATTCTGCCATGTGCCACCAAGTAGTCAAAGACTTCACCTAAGGTTTAAACACATATCTGAAAAACAATCTCTACGAACTGTTGGTGTCAAGAACTAAGCAATGTTGCTAATTAATGGAAACAGCATACATTACAACAGCCAATAATGTCAACATAAAATACATACCAAGATACGGATTATAATCAATGGTGGTTCTTTCATTCATTCGTGAATAAGTGGAAAAAGTAACATCAGGACTGAGCACAAAATGTTATGCTACAATACTAATCGGTAGTAAACTGATACAGTCGAATCTCGATATATCGAACTCGGTTATTTCGAGGTCTCGCTTATATCGAACAGATGTCAGCGTCCCGGCGACTGACAGTGACTAAGTATAGCGATTGTCATCGGATATTTCGAACACGG